>VFSW01003102.1_pt1 | contig 24927 bp, 23 predicted proteins | sample 5358111 | NCBI WGS metagenome assembly VFSW01 (sample SAMN11554181, study PRJNA540505) | mine drainage metagenome | isolation source: sediment from site ElyBrook_90M | place: USA: Ely Copper Mine, Vershire, VT | collected 2017
ATTAAAAACGGGTTAATCAGACATTCATCAGTATTCAGATTGGCTGCTCATTTTCACGTGACGAATTGATGCAAAGCGATTTCGTACCAACCAACGGCGGGAACCTCGCCTTATTCCCGAGTGGCCCACGATTCAGGCATAGGCCGATCAGTGAAGGATCAGAATGGACTCCTCACCGAGTGGTAAGCCCTGGAGTCGCCAACTGACGTCGAACTTCCGGCTTGCCCGTCCGGGAGCAATCCAGAACGACCGTTAAGCCCGACGGCAGATCACTTCCGCTACTCCAACTAAACGCGTCGTCTCGGTAGGTGCTTGCGTTCTCTTCGGAATCCAAACCCTACACGCCCCCGCGAAAATGCACCAAATGCCACTCTGGGGTTGCATTCTCACGTCTTTTGAGGGCAATGGGGCCCACGACGGCCAACTTTCGGGCATTGCAGCGAACGTCAGCGGACCACTTTGCCACAGCTTCCCCTGTGCCGTAGGGCGGCACAATTGCCCACGATGAAGCAAGACGCGATGGGGGTTTTATCTGGCGACAGGGTAGGCGTCGTTATACTGGGAGTACGGCCCCAAATGCCAGAGATTGACCAGAAGTCCGCCATTTTCTTTGCAAATCAACTCCGATCCCCACTTCTGGCGGCCTTGGCCAGTGCCGAGGCATTTGACGATACTCCCCGTGGTCGAACAATCATTGTTGGCGCTCTTCATCTCGGCGGTCCAGTCGAGACAATCCCAAGGGCCATCAGGGTCGCCGATCTCGGCGTCGACCAACAGGCGCAGACGGTTCTGACGCCCGTGACAACCTGGCAGCAGTTGAATGATTTGCCCGACGATCTCTGGATCCGGATCAGAGTCGAGTTCTAAAAGGACGCGGCGGACGCTGTATTTGAAGCACAGGTGGAAGGACTCGGGTATTTCAGATGTCGACGTACTCGATTGAAAAGTGAACAGGGAGACCGCGTGGGTAAGCCATACGATTCAGAACTTGCCAGCCTGCCGCTGACATACGATTGGGCTCGAACGGCGGAAATCAAAACGCTGGTCAGCGCGCTCAGGCGTGCCTCGGCCCTGCCGCTGATTGCTATCGGCTCAGGCGGTTCGTTTACAACATCGGTGTTTGTGGCAGACTGCCATCAGCATCTCTCCCGGCGCCTGGCAAAGGCCATCACGCCGCTAGAGTTAATCGCTGACATTCCAGAGAGAGACGCCTCCTACGTGATCCTCTCTGCCGCAGGCAAGAATCGTGACATTCTTGCTGCGTTTCGACACATCCTCGATGCAGAGCCGGCGAACATCATCATCCTTTGCACATCCGTTGGCAGTCCACTGGCCGAACTCGCTCGGCCCTACTCGTGGATCGACGTCATCGAATATGAACTTCCCACTGGGAAGGACGGATTTGTGGCTACCAATTCCCTCTTCGCCTCGTCCGTTCTGGTTGCGCGGGCATATGCCGAAGCAACCGCGGCCGAGCTTACTTGGCCGCCCGCGTTCGATGACTTGACCACCATGCTAGCCACTCGCATCGGAGAGCTTCCGGAAAGCCTTTCCGCGGTGCTGAAGCGGGAACACTTGCTGGTTATACACGATCATCCGACCCGCGCCGCCGCATTGGACCTCGAGTCCAAGTTCAGTGAAGCAGCTCTTGGCAGCGTGCAGGTATGTGACCTTCGAAGCTTCGCGCATGGCCGCCATCACTGGCTCGCAAAGCGAGGCGATTCGACCGGTATCTTGACACTACACACGACCGAGTCCTCGAATTTGACACATCGGACCACGCGGCTCCTTCCTCCTGCCATACCAATAGCCGACGTTTCTGTCGAAGGCGATCGGATCATAGGCGGCATTCGCGCCATCGTTGACGTCCTGTACGTTGTCGGAGCGGCAGGTCGCATACGCGGCATCGACCCCGGACGTCCGGGCGTTCCATCCTATGGCAGTCGAATCTACAACCTGCCTGCCTTCAGCGCGCGAAAACGTGAGACGGTCGACGGGGTGTCACGTTCCGAGCGTTACGCGATCGAGCGGAAAGCTAGGCTCGGTGTCGCAGAACTCCTGAAACTGGGCTTGCTCGCATATTGGCAGGATGCTTACAGGCAATTTTGTGATGCAATGTGCGCTGCGACTTTTCGGGCCGTGATCTTTGACTACGATGGTACGCTTTGCGACCCCGTGAATCGATTTGATGGGATTGACATTGAGGTCGCAACAACTCTTAATGAACTATTGTCCCGCGGAATCCTGATTGGGATTGCGACGGGGAGGGGCGGATCAGTGAGGGAGGATCTCTGCGTCCAGATCCCCGAACCGACACTGCAGGGGAAGGTCTTCATTGGCTACCACAATGGCGCCGAACTCGGCATCCTCTCGGACTCTTCGCAGCCTCCGGAAAGCACGGAATTAGATGTGCCGCTTCGGCCGGTCTGGGATCTCCTTGCAAATGATCCGAGGACACATGATTTCGCGACCCTTAAACCGAGTGCCGGTCAAATCACTATTCGTCCGAACCCAGGGGTAGAGAACATGATTGGGCCGATCGTCAGGCACTACGCCGCCATTTGCAGAGTGCCAGTAGTCAAATCAGGCCACTCTCTCGATGTTCTTTCCCCCGCTGTCGGCAAGCGGCACCTAGTTAAAGCGATCCGAGAGCAATTACCTGGCTCCTCGCCTTCCGAGGTGTTGATAATCGGCGACCAAGGCGAATGGCCGGGGAATGACTATGAGCTTCTTGGGGAGCCACATTCGGTGAGCGTCGATCGCGTTTCTCCTGATCCGGCAACATGTTGGAACCTCCTCCCGCCCGGCATGCGAGGATCTCAAGGGGTCATTTGGTACCTGTCGCAACTCCGTTTGAGGCAAGGTTCATTCACGTTCACAAAGATGAGAGATCAACGATCATGAAACAGGAAATCGCACTGCGCGTGCTGGGCCAGGTCATGGATTGGGATGAGGAGCGTGCCGGCCAGGAGTTCTCCTGGCTACAGTTGATGTCGAAGTTCAAGTATGACGACTATCAGGATTACATGGCCGGAGCGCGCTTCGTTGAATGTCTCGCGGACTGGCTTCAGCAATTCAAGAAAGATGACAGAGAAGCCGCCTATTCCTTCGTACGTTCAAGGCTTATCTATTTTGGGACGGCCGAACTTCAACACATGGTGGAACTTGTCTATCCGACGCTCGTTGAGCGGACGCTGATAGCGGCACTCGCAGCGCAGTGCGGTGTCCCTGCGTATTTGATCTGGTCGACCCCGGAGGCAGCGCGACTATATGGAGAGCTGCTGCGAAAATGCCTATTCTTCGGCCTAAGCGACGGTGCTCGAATCGATGTCTTCCGCAGGGCAAACGTAGGACGGGTTTCCAACGAACAAGTAATACTGGCCACCGAGATTAACGACGCCAAGTGGGACAGCCTATTGAAAGATCTCAGGGAATCTTTGGCGGATCCGCACGCACGGTTCAAATTCGTCTTCCTGCTTGACGATTTCGTTGCGACGGGAACAACTCTTCTTCGAAAAGATGGGGCTTCCTGGAAAGGGCGATTGCCAAAGTTCTGGGAATTCATTCAGGCCAAATTGACGACTCACTTTGAAGCGGACCTACAGGTCGTTGTGCACCACTTTATCGCTACGGAGAAAGCGACCGAAAACATCAAAGCAAAGGTGGCGGAGGTACAACGCGATCATGCAGAGTCTGGATGGCTTCCCGGTCTTCAGCTCGACTATGGAATGGTGCTCTCGGATGCCGTGCGAGTATCAGACCAGACTGACTCCGCCTTCATTGACGTCATTGATCGATACTATGACCACTCGATCTACAACGAGCACTTCCGCCTGAGCGGTGTCGACCACGCCAAGCTTGGTTTCGGTGGCCTGGGGTTGCCGATCATCATGGCGCACAACACGCCGAACAATGCGGTGGCTTTGCTTTGGGCAGAATCGGATGGTACTCAGGGCCATCCAATGCGCCCTCTATTCCGCCGGCGCCAGAGACATTCATAGTCGGTAACAAAGGTGTTTTGACATGGAGAATCCATTTCTCAAGAGGACTGCTGAATTTCTTAGAGATCCTGAGGCCTTCCTCGCAATTGTGAGCCCCGAGCCGGCCAGGGTATATCTGGCACCGCACGCGAACGATGCTCTGTACGACAGGCTCGTTCAAATACGAGGAACACCAGGAAGCGGCAAGACAACGCTTTCGCGCCTGTTCGCTTACCCTACGCTGACAACACTGCTCCGAAACAAAGATCTATCAAGCTATGGCGCCGTGCTCGGGACGCTGGTGGAATGCCGCGCGATTATAGATGATCAGCCGGCCGTCCTATCTTGCCGACTGCCGATGGAGACGGACTATCGAACGATTTGGGAGTTTCCTTACGACGAAGAACTGAAGCTACGCCTGACAATCGCGCTCCTGCAGTCCAGGGCAGTATTGGGCTGGATCCGCGCGCTGCGAGAGTCGGCTGTTGATATGTCCACGGTCAGGATTAAGCCCCGGAGTGATGCGGCGGCCTCCCTTGCAGCGATCGGGGCTGAGTCCGTTGATGGGCTTATCGCAAGAGCAAGGATAGTCGAAGAGCGCATCTACAAATTGGTTGGCGCACTCGTCACCCCGCCACTTGAAAGCGTTTCTCAGGATCTGCAGGACGCCTACCACCCGTTCGATGTCCTGGAAGGCATTGCACTGAGCCAGGGATCCCCGGCCCTTGGCTTCACACAACGGACCCTCCGTTTGCTCGTAATCCTTGACGACGCTCACGTACTTCATCCGACGCAATTGAAGCGCCTTCAGGCCTGGCTGGCAAGGAGGGAGGTCCGCGTTTCGCGTTGGATACTTAGCCGCATCGACGTCATGCATCCGACCGAAATGTTTGCTGCCGTTTCCGCGCCGGAGCCTCAACCAGAACTCCCGGGCATCACGTCAGGCCGCGACACGCTGGACATAATGCTCCAAAGCGCCGGAAAGGACCGCGCCAGGTTTAGAGCCAGATTCCGCGAGATTGCGAAAGACATATCTAGTCGCTATGTGAGGCAGATGCCGGTGTTCAATACCAGGAAACTGGAGAGTCTCTCAGATCTATTGGAGACGGTAGCCCAGCCCATCGCCGACTCGAAGGTCAAGCGATTGTCAGAGGACGTGTCCGGAATACAGAAGAAGTTCAGGGTTACGGCCAGTCGCCTGAAGGAGTTAACAGATATCGTCGAATCGTACCGTCCGCAGGCAGGGAGTCTGGATGAAGATGTTCGCTTGGCACTGGTCCGTATTCTCCTGCACCGCTACTTGAAGCGGATACCGCAACAGGGTGTTCTCTATGAAGAAGCCGCCGATCAAGATCCATCGCGGCCGTTGAGAGTTGATGCCCAGCTTGCGGATGCTGCTCGCCTGGCTCTTTTCCACGAGTTTGACCGGCCGTACTACTACGGCATGGAAGTGCTGTGTGACTGCGGGTCCGAGAACACGGAGCAATTCTTACATCTGGCTGCTTGTTTGGTTGACGCAATCGCCGCCCGACTGATACGCGGCACGATCGCGTCACTTGATGCTCGGACGCAACACAAGCTGCTGAGGGACAAAGCGAAGGAAATCATGGAAAGGTGGGACTTTCCGGAGCGACAGGCCGTGGAACAGGTCGTCAGCGGGATCGCGGCCGAGTGTCTGAGGGTTTCACTCTTGCCCAATGCTTGGATTGGGGCCGGTGCAAATGCGTACGGGATTCCGCAATCCGAGTTTGAATCTCTCGCGGCTGATTATCCTGCCCTCGCTAGAATTCTGCACTTTGGCCTCGCCTATAACGCACTGTCTCTAAATCCCAGATACCCCTGCAAGAACAAGGAGTGGTGTCTGATTGAACTCGGCGGAATTCCGATTCTTCGCTTCGGATTAACGCTGAGGCGTGGCGGTTTCATCGAAGGCACCGTTGACGAACTGAAGCGGATGGTGGGCGAGAAATGAGCGACCAGATGCGGTGGGACCGGTGCATTAGCCTCCGTGGAATGCAGGTCAACGAGTTCGCTGCCAACTACCTGGGTGCCACCGGCCGGAACGTTGTGCTGATCGGTGGGGCTGGTTTTGATCCACGGTCGACACAGATTACGGAAATGCTCGCACGCTACGTAAAAGTTATCAAGGCCCTTTTTCTTCGTGAAGAGCGTCCTGGAGTGGCACAGACAGCACTGCGGAGCCGAGCCGACGCCAATGCTGACCGAATGAGGAAACTGGTCAAAGAAAGCGACGTCGCCGCAATATCCGTCTTTGCCAATGACGGTGCGGTTATCGGCGGGAGAGAGGTTGCCAAGCTGCTGTCAACGCTATCGTGGGCATCTGTGACAGACGTTGTGATCGATCTGAGTGCACTGTCGAAAGGCATCGCGTTCCCTCTCGTACGCTCGCTCATGGAGTCGCTTGACCAGCTACGATTGCGGACCAATATTCACCTGATGGTCTACGAAGACGCCGGAATGGATCAAAGTATCACCGAAATCGGATGTGACCGTCCGAGCATGATGGCTGGCTTCGAAGGGGCGTGGGGGTTGGATGCCAGTCGTGATGCCGCCAAACTGTGGCTACCCCAGCTGATAAAGCGGCAGCACCCGATACTCGATCGACTTCATCGCTTCCTGGCGCCGAATGACGTTTGCCCAATCCTGCCTTTCCCGGCAGACAATCCTCGTCTGCCGGATGAATTGATTGAAGAGTACCGGGATGAATTGATGAGCACCTGGTCTGTTGAGCCGCGCGATATTGTCTATGCGCATGAGCGTGATCCGCTGGACCTTTACCGGACCATCCTTCGGATCGACGGCGCCCGGCAGAGAGTCTTCAGAGAAGTCGGTGGCTCAATGACGCTGCTCTCGCCATTGGGCAGCAAAGTTCTCGCCCTGGGTGCGCTTATGGCCGCCCTGGATCGTGACTTCCCGGTTGCCTACGTCGAGTCGATTGACTACGATGTGAAACCTGAGACTATAGAGAAGATGGAACCCCGAGGGGAAATCGTTCACGTATGGCTTCGTGGAGGCACGAATGCGCAATAACCTGCTTATGTTCCAACCACATACGAGCCCAGCTGTTGTGGGATCTGGCCTGATTGCGCTGGATGTGATGCTCGACGAAAGGTCTGAAACGCCTCCCCGTTTGTGGGCGGGTGGGACATGTGGAAATGTGTTATCTATTTTGGCGTTCCTCGGTTGGCGATCTTTGCCAGTCGCCCGTCTGGCCCGAGATGCTGCCTCGCGGCTGATTATCAGGGATCTTAAGCGATGGGGAGTAGACGTCGAGTTTGTTTCGGTCGCTCCTACAACACCCGGACCGATTATTGTGCATCGAATCCGCGAGAATTCCGCCGGAGAACCGTTCCACAGCTTCTCCCTGAACTGTCCTGATTGCGGCCGGCATCTACCGTCTTACAGGCCTGTTCCCGCTGTATCCATCGAAGGAGTGCTTCCGCAAATCCCCAAGCCGAACGTGTTCTTTGCAGACCGCGTATCGCGGGGTGTTATCACGTTGGCTCGGTCTCTGAGGGAACGAGGAGCACTTGTTGTGTTTGAACCGTCTGGTGCCTCCGATCAGTCCCAGTTCAAAGAGATGCTCACTTTGACGCATGTACTGAAGTACTCGCAAGAGCGCCTGCCGTATCTGGAGACAAGTGTAGAAGTCCCTCTGGTGGTCGAAACCATGGGGCGTGGAGGACTGCGATTCAGAAGCCGTCTGCCTGGCGCCAAGTCGAAGGGGTGGGAACGGTGCGAACCCTACAAGCTGAATCGGTACGTTGACACTGCGGGCGCAGGCGATTGGTGTACTGCTGGAATCCTGCATGTCCTGGGGCGACATGGTGCAAAGGCCTTCACACAGGTCGGGGCTCCAAAGTTGCATTCTGCGATCTCACTCGGCCAGGCTTTGGCAGCGTGGAACTGCGGGTTTCGTGGGGCTAGAGGCGGGATGTATTCGGTCTCGACGGATGAATTTCAACAAGATCTGCGCCAAATAATGGACAAGGGAGGTCATTCAATGTCCGACCTGGATGAGCCAAAGAGGGTCCTTGGTAAGGTAGTTCCCAGAGTCTGTGCCGAGTGCCGCGGATCCGCAAAGACGCTGAACAACGGACCACTTCTCCGCATGCTGCACGGATAATCTGATGACGACTCAATTGTCGACAAGGCTTGGTTAGAATCTCCTGCCCGGGAAACCATCCTGCAATCTGGATCAGCCGGCACAGGCTCTCTTAGGTGAAACAGCTACTGGCTTCGGCCTCCAATTAAAGCGACACCGCGGTGCCTACAGGCTGCTTAAAACCCATAATCGGCCAGAGTCTCAAGGCACTGGCTGGTTGTGGGTCTTGCCATTCGCTCGAGAAGCGGACGGACAATGAGATCGGCGTAATGCCGCTTCCCCTCGATCTTGATGCCGTGTGGACGCCGTACCTGGCAATGAGGCGAGGGGCTGTGATGACCACTGATTCGCCGGATCAGTGGCCAATGCGCGGGCTTTGGCGTATTTCCTTGCAGTTGGGAAGAAATTGACGAGAGTCTGTATGCGTAATGTGCGCACATCAAATCGTCTGACTTCGGGCGGGGCCGAGCTATGAGAGTCGAGAGAGTATGTATGTAACCTGTTGATAGTTAAGGGTATATCGTCAGAAAAGGGCTGGCTCATACAGCAATTTGTGAAATCTACGACGCACCAGATTACAATTACCACTTAACAATAGCGACAAACCTCCGGAGCCAATGTCGGCTAAACCGCAGATCCAGTGAGGGATCACAGGCTGGCAACGAGATCTGAATGAACAAGAAGGACCTTAGCGAGCGAGACATCTGTTCCAAATTCATCAGCCCCGCCGTCCATCAAGCCGGCTGGGACCCGATGGCGCAGATCCGCGAAGAGGTTTCCTTCACCAATGGAAGGATCATTGTTCGCGGCAAACTCGTTACGCGCGGAAAAGCCAAGCGGGCCGACTATGTCCTCTATTACAAGCCAAACATCCCCATCGCAATTATCGAGGCCAAGGACAGCAACCACAGCATTGGGGATGGAATCCAGCAGGCACTCGGATATGCCACCACGTTGAACATTCCCTTCGTGTTTTCGTCCAATGGGGATGGATTCCTCTTTCATGACCGGACAGGCAAGAGTGTTGAGACGGAAGCAACCCTCGCGTTGGATGAATTTCCCTCGCCTGCAGAGCTCTGGGAGAAGTACCGCGCTTGGAAGGGGCTGACGCCGGATGAGGAAAAGATCGTCCTCCAAGACTACTTCGACGACGGCAGCGGCAAAGCACCACGCTATTACCAGTGCAACGCCGTCAACGCCGCCATCGAAGCGATTGCCAAGGGACAGGATCGCATCTTGCTAGTTATGGCCACGGGCACCGGAAAAACCTATACGGCGTTTCAGATCATTTGGCGATTGTGGAAGGTCGGGCGCAAGAAGCGCATCCTCTTCCTTGCTGACCGGAACGTGCTTGTCGACCAGACGATGGTCAACGACTTTCGCCCCTTTGGCCCTGCAATGGCGAAACTCAGTACCGGCGCAAAGACCATCGAGCGCGAAGACGGCACGGGAGTTGAGCTCACGACCGCGTTTGACAAGAGGCGCCGCATCGACACCGCATACGAGGTCTACCTGGGGCTGTACCAGGCCATCACCGGCCCGGAAGAGCGTCAGAAGCTTTTCCGCGAGTTTTCACCGGGGTTCTTTGACCTCATCGTCATTGACGAGTGCCACCGTGGCAGCGCAGCCGAGGATTCCGCCTGGCGCGAGATTCTCGATCACTTTTCAGCCGCCACTCAAATCGGCCTCACAGCAACGCCGAAGGAAACAGCTTACGTTTCCAACATTCACTATTTCGGCAAGCCGGTTTATTCGTACTCGCTCAAACAGGGCATTCAAGATGGATTCCTCGCACCCTATAAGGTCGTCAAGGTCCACATTGACGTTGACATCGAAGGCTACCGGCCCGAACCGGGCAAGATGGATCGAGATGGCAACGAAGTCGAGGACCGCATTTACAACCAGAAGGATTTTGACCGCACCCTGGTCCTCGACGATCGCACCAAGCTTGTCGCAGCCAAGGTCTCAGACTTCCTGAAAGAAAGCGGGGACCGATTTCAGAAAACCATCGTCTTCTGCGTGGATGAAGAGCACGCCGCACGAATGCGCAGTGCTCTCACCAATGAGAACCGGGACCTCTGCGACCAGAATTATCGCTACGTCATGCGTATCACTGGCAGCGACACAGAAGGTCAGGCTCAGCTTGGTAACTTCATTGACCCGGAATCCAAATACCCGGTCATTGTGACCACGTCACGTCTGCTTTCTACGGGAGTCGATGTGCAGACCTGCCGTCTCATCGTCCTTGATCGCGCGGTTGGCTCCATGACGGAGTTCAAGCAGATTGTCGGCCGCGGCACACGCGTTCACGAAGATACGAAGAAATTCTATTTCACACTCCTCGATTTCCGAGGAGCGACTGCGCACTTTGCCGATCCCGATTTCGATGGGGAGCCTGTGCAGATTTACGAGCCAGGTCCAGATGATCCCATCACGCCGCCTCCTTGTGTCCCGCCTGTAGACGACGAGGAAGAGCCCATTCCGCCTGAGCCGGGCGACGATGAAATCATTGTCGACGGTGATCCGCCCGACATTACTCTCCCTCCGGGCGGGGAGCCACGTCGGAAGGTCTACGTCGATGGAGTCGGCGTTACTATTCTTGCCGAGCGCGTGGAATACCTGGACGAGAACGGCAAGCTCATCACAGAGAGCCTGCGCGACTACACAAAGAAAGCTCTGAAGAAGCGCTTTACCAGTCTCGATGACTTCCTGCGGCGATGGAAGTCAGCCGAGAGGAAACAGTTCATCGTTGAAGAGCTCGAAAGCGAGGGTCTGTCGCTTGAGCTCTTGGCCGAGGATGTAGGCAAGAACCTCGACCCTTTCGATCTCATCTGCCATGTTGCATTTGACCAGCCAGCCCTCACGCGGCGGGAGCGGGCGGATAACGTGCGCAAACGCGATGTTTTTACCAAATACGGCCCGCAGGCGCGCGCCGTACTTGAAGCACTCCTGTCAAAATATCAGGACGAGGGAATTCTCGACCTCAGTGACCCACGCATTCTGCAGATTCCGCCGCTCAATGCCATGGGCACGCCGCTGCAACTCATTAAGGAATTCGGCACGCGCGCTGACTTTGTCACCGCCGTTCAGGAACTCCAATCAGCCCTTTACCAGAAGGTAGCCTGACTCATGTCTGTTCGCAACACCGTCAAATCCATCCAGGACATCATGCGCCAGGACTCCGGCGTCGATGGCGACGCACAGCGTATCTCCCAGCTCTGCTGGATGTTTTTCCTCAAGATCATCGACGACCAGGATCAGCAACTCGAACTCATGCAGGACGGGTACAAGTCACCTGTCCCGGCCAATCTCCGCTGGAGCGCCTGGGCCGCCGACCCGGAAGGCATCACTGGCGATGAGCTGCTCGCCTTCATCAATACCCAGCTCTTTCCCCAGCTCAAAGAACTTTCCCTGGCCGGCAAGCAAGGAGATCGGCGCCGCGTGGTGCGCGATGTCTTTGAAGATGCCTACAACTACATGAAGTCCGGCCAGCTTTTGCGGCAGGTGGTCAACAAGATCAACGAGGTTGACTTCAACAACCTGGCCGAGCGGCAGCACTTCGGCGACATCTACGAGCAGATTCTCAACGACCTGCAAAGCGCCGGTAACGCGGGCGAGTATTACACACCGCGCGCGGTGACGGCCTTCATGGTGGACCGCATCGATCCCCACCCCGGCCAAAGCCTGCTCGATCCTGCCTGCGGCACCGGCGGATTCCTCACCTGCGCCATCCGCCACATGCGCGAGCGATACGTGAAGCGCGTGGCGGATGAAAAGGCCATGCAGGACGGCCTCCACGGGGTCGAGAAGAAGCAACTGCCACACATGCTCTGCGTCACCAACATGCTGCTACACGGCATCGAGGACCCGAGTTTCGTCCGCCGCGACAATACCCTGGGCCGGCCCTACATCAGTTACACCCAGTCAGACCGTGTGGCGATCGTGCTCACCAATCCTCCTTTTGGCGGTCGCGAGGAAGACGGCATCGAGAGCAACTTTCCCAAACACTTCCAGACGCGCGAGACTGCAGACCTGTTCCTCGCGCTCATTGTCCGCATCCTCAAGGCCAATGGCCGCGCCGCCGTGGTGCTGCCCGACGGGTCGCTCTTCGGCGAGGGCGTGAAGACGCGGCTCAAGGAGCACTTGATGGAGGAGTGCAACCTGCATACCATCGTCCGGCTGCCCAACAGCGTCTTCCGGCCTTACGCCAGTATCGGCACCAACCTGCTGTTTTTTGAGAAGGGCACGCCCACCAAGGAGATCTGGTTCTACGAGCACCGCGTGCCGGATGGGCAGAAGGCCTACTCCATGACGAGGCCCATCCGCGTCGAGCACCTTGATCCCTGCGTTGCCTGGTGGGGAGGCGCTCGGCGCAAAGGGCGCGTGGAGACTGAGGTTGCATGGAAGGTGACGGCGGATGAGGTGAAGGCACGCGGCTACAACCTCGACTTCAAGAACCCCAACACAGTGGTGGATGAGCACGATGACCCTGCGGAGTTGCTGACGAAGCTCGACGAAGCCGAGCGCCAGGCCGCCACGCTCCGTGACCAGTTGAAAACCATCCTGGCCGAGGCACTGCTGCGATGAATGCAGAATTTCTGCTTGCCCATTTCGACCGCATCAGTGATGCACCGGATGCTGTTGCACAACTGCGCAAGCTGATTTATCGGCTTGCAGTTGCCGGCAAACTTGTAGGCCACGAGAGTGCGGATGGAAGTGTGTCAGAACTGGTACAACTCATTCGTGCTGAGAAAAGGCAGCGAATGAACGTTGCTAATGCAAAGAAAGCACAGCTGGCCCTGAGCGATGCCAAAGCAATACCCATCGGGAGCCCGCAGCATTGGGCGTGGCTCCGTCTTTGCGACGTGGGTGCTCTTTCTGGTGGTATGACGCCTTCCAAGAATCGGGCAGACTTTTGGGGCGGCGAAATTAACTGGTTTTCACCAAAAGATATAAAGGCAAATGAGCTCTTTGCGTCCGAGTTGAAGATTTCTGCTGCCGGCGTGAAAGAAACTGGCCTCCAACTCTACCCACCCGGATGCCTTTTCATCGTTGCTCGAAGCGGCATTCTCAAACGTACGCTTCCAGTCTCGATTAACAGGGTCGAGGCAACCGCTAACCAGGACCTGAAGGTTCTAAATCCGTTCGTGCCAGGGATGGAGCGATACCTTCAGATCATGTTCATCGGGATGACCGATTTCATACTTTCCGCCCTCGTGAAGACTGGCACCACAGTTCAAAGTCTCAAGTATGAAGAGTTTGAGTCGCAACCGATACCGCTGCCTCCGCTACCCGAACAACATCGCATCGTTGCCAAGGTCGATGAGCTGATGGCGCTTTGTGATCGGCTTGAGACGGCGCAACGCGATCGCGAAAGCCGCCGTGATCGGCTCACAGCGGCAACCCATCATCACCTGAACAACGGAGCGGATGCAGAAGCTCTTCGCGGCCACTCCCAGTTCTTCATCGGCCATCTCCCGCGCCTAACCGCCCGTCCCGACCAGATCAAGCAACTCCGCCAAACCATTCTGAACTTTGCAGTCCGTGGCAAGCTCGTTCCCCAGAACCCGGGCGACGGACCTATATGCGATGTTCTCAAGCAAATTCGTCGAGAGCAGGACCGACTGATAAGAGAAGGCGCAATTCCGAAGCGGAAGCCAGTTCAACGAAAGGGCTCAGAGAACGCGGCCATCGCGCGTCCTGAGAACTGGGCGACCGTGGAATTTGGGGGCCTTTGCAACATTGTTACGAGCGGCTCACGCGGATGGGCTGAATACTATTCCGATTCAGGCCCACGCTTCATACGCGCTCAGAATATTCGGTTTGGAAAACTCTTGTTGGATGATCTCGCTTGCGTGAACCCACCGAACAGGTCCGAAGGGACCCGAACGCAGGTTACGAAGGGTGACCTGTTGATTGTGATCACAGGGGCGGGCGTCACGAACCCAGCACAGATGGAAGAGGAGATGGGAGAATCGTATGTCAGCCAACATGTCGCCCTCGCCAAACCCACAAATATCGACCTGTCTCCCTGGCTCCTTCTGTTCCTGATGGCAGATGCGGGAGGGCGCGCAGACCTGATCGAGAGAGCCTATGGCTCAGGTAAACCTGGTCTCAATCTTGACAATATCCGTTCGCTTTCAACTCCTCTACCTCCCCTCGCCGAACAACACCGCATCGTCGCCAAGGTGGATGAGCTGATGGCATTGTGCGACCGACTGGAATCCCGGCTCACCGCCGCCCAAACCGAAGCCAGCCGCCTGCTTGAATCGGTGCTTCATCACGCTCTTCAGGCGTCTGCCTGAGCCAAGATCTCTCAAATTAATCTGGCTGGACGCCAGCCTTTTTCTTGTATCCGAAGGAATGATCGATGTTGCTGAGCGAAGTGATTGGCAAAGGCGGGCGGATTTGGGCGAAGTCGGAATGGGGTCCGGCATCGGAGGACTGGCCGGCGGTTTCATTCTCCAAGCGGACGGTCGGGGACTTCCTTCGTCAGGAGTTCCGGCCAGGGCGCGACGCAATCGTCTACATCGGAACGAGCAACCCCGGCAACAACGGAGAAGCCGGAACATAGGCAGCGCTTGCTTTCCGCCGTCAGTATCGAACCCATGCAGGTACTCGAAACACGAGACTGTGTGCCGGCAGCGAGTTGGGAAGAAGCACAGAAACAGTTCCGAGGTCGCTGGCATTAGTCCATGCCGGCATTGAAGATCTGGGACTTCGACAGCTTCCCGTTGGCGCACGACATTCTGCCCGCAACCTACCGGCAACTCGGTCTCATCATCAATCGTGGACGGGTGGTTGAAGTTGTGCCGGAAGAACGAGACGCAATCCTTGGTCTGCCGGTACACCCAGTTGCTTTTGAGCCGCCACGGAAGGCTGTCGGATTCGGCAAGACAAGAGCATTTCTCAATCTGAGTGACGAGATTCGGCGCGAGATTGGCAGGATGGCAGCGGGTATTCTTGGCCGCGTCGCCGCCAGCGGCACTGAACGAACCTCTGTGAGCCCCATCAGAACGATGACGGAGCCGGACATTCACATTATGCTCGGCAAAGCGTGGCAGGATCAGCAGGGCCGCTCCTTTCTGTGCCATGGGCTGCTCTTACCGGGGACAGAGAACTACCTTCTGCAAGCCTCTCCAGACCGAATCGACAGCCAGGATGTTGCGTACAGCGATGCGAATACACGAATCACGCACCTTGGCTGTAATCTCGCCAAGAACAAAGTCACGTTGGCCGAATTCGAAGACTGGTTGACGGTGGTCAGAGGAGAACCCGCCGACGTTGAATGATGTTTGACCCATCAAACAGGTTGCCGCGACACTGCCGACGATGGCTCCGCTCGTTCCCGACGGAACGCTCACAGCTACTCGCTACTTCCCGCACCAGGTGATTCGGTTCTGACGAATCCAGAAGTGGCTCCCGCATCTTTCGGATGGTACCCAGATTGAAGGAGACAGAGATGCCCGGCCATTCCGCAGCAATACGTTCCACCGTGGCATGGCCGAAGGCATAAGACACACATCGATTCGTTCGCCGCAGCCGCAAGGGCAAGAAAGTATCGCCCACTTGTATTGTCCGGCCTTTCCAACAATGTAAAGACGGTTCCCGAGCGAAGGGGGAAGCTCGCTCATCGAGGGGATCACCTGAACCCACAGGTGATCGGACCTCCTCGTGAGACTAGCCCATACGCGCCTCAGAACATTGGAAGCCCTCAGTCTTGCCATAACATTCCCAAGAACGGCTGCTGGTCGCCTCGACCCCAATACTCCCTGTTTCCGCAGAAACAGTCGGCTGAAGGCAGGACATGATTGGTTCGCATCTTCGTTTGATCGAAGAAATGAATCACTTCGCTGCTGACTCGATCAGGTCCCATGAATCCAGTCAGCCGATGCAGAAGTTCTCCGACGGCTGTCGAAGCAACGGAGGTTGTGAAGGCAATGACAGCGGGCGCGTTGTCTTCTAACTCCGGAGCGTAACGCTGGCGCCGCAGCTCCTCCGCTTGCCCGGGATTGAAGCTTTCAATCACCTGTGCCCGGACCCCCTCAGCGGTAATCCTTCCTCTACAGAACAGGCAAGCCGCACCGGGCACAAGCGTGGTCGCACGGCCCTCGACCGATGCAATCGTCCCAAGGTGGGAATCAATCTTGACGCCCATGTCGATGACCGGAATGTAATAATCGATAGCGATCCTGCACAGAATTGACCTGCCCCACTCATCGTCGGTACACCCGAAGATCACTTCGCAATCCCGCAAGGCTTCGGCAGTTGCCCGGTTGGTGATGAACTCGGGGAATAGGCGAACGTCAGTCCCGAACCCGATCTCCTTCGCGAGACGCTGGATGATCTTGATTTTCGGCAGACCCACATCGGCAATCCGGGACCCGTAAACGCGGGTAACGTTGGATGCGTCCAGTTTCTGGCCCTCGAAGAGCGAAAGCCTGCCGATTCCCAGTCTGATCAACTGCTCGGCGACCGCCGATCCTGTGCCGCCGGTACCGACAACTCCGGCATGAAGGCTCTCGAGCAAGTGTTGCATCTCCGGCCCGAAGGCGCGCACCTGACGATCGAAAATGCCGAAGTCCACGTTCAACTGCGGCTGATGGTGGAAGAATCTGAATCTGTTGCCGACACTGCGGATCACCTCGACCGGTGAAGTTGTTCCCTCCGGGTGCCAGACGCGTGCATGGGGCCTGTCAATAGCTGAAAAGACGACGCTCGCATTGAGGGCCTGTCCGCGAATGCGGGTGTACGCGGTACGGAAGAGACTGCGTTCGGTCGCGTCGTCTTGCGGGGAATGCTCAACGGTGCCGTCGGGATGGGAATGAACAAAGACAAAAGACATGTGCCCGGAGTCTGCGCGCTTCATCGCTCGCATGAAGGATTGTGGGGCTATCTCCATATGGTGTCCCGAGGCGCTGATGATTTCCGCAGGCGACACCGGGATGACTTCCCTGACCAACAGTCTCGATTCCCATGGCGTGAACGAGTGGCTGCAAAGAAGATAGGCCGCCTGCTCAGATAGGCCGGGTTGAAAAAGATGACCGGTCAGAGCCGTGAAGTCCGATTCAACAAATGTCATCGAGTAGCGCATCAGGTGCCTGCCTCAAGTTCCCGTTTCACGGACGCTATCTTGCTGCGTAGGTTGTCTGTTCCCGGCCGCCAGGTACTATGCCGCGACCACCGTTGCCAACCGTCTGCAGTCGGATCGTGATAGTCCGCGCGGTTGGGGAAGGCCCCGTTTGTCAGACGGACATCGGGCCTGGTCCAGAACATATCCGGATTCGAGTGCGGGTAGCCGAATGGCAATCGGATCAGCAGGTCGGTCAGCCGAGGCGTATAGGATTGCGGCATTGGAAAGTCGCGGATGTAAATTCGCACCTCGCCTGGATAAGGTGCTATCTCATGCCGCCAGCCCTTTTCTCTCAAAAAGTCCAGGTCGGCTTCGGGTAAAACGGCGATGGTTGTGGGCGCGCTCATTCAGGCAGCGCTCCCAGGGTTCAGCTTCCCCTGCGCGCTGTAGAAATGCTCCCATTCGGTCAGATGAATCTCGGCCGCAGTCTTGGGAACGAGCTCGTCATCGCGGTGCCCCTGGACCTCCCGGAACAGGACGTAGGTGTCGGGAATCGAACCCAGCGTATACAGCGCGATACCGGTGGTCGGGTTCGGGGAGACTTTCTCAACACGATCGATGTAGATCTTGACCGTGCGGTGGTGATGCACGTTTTCGATCTGGGCAGGTGCTGCATTGCTCTGAGTCATCTATCTTCTCCTGAGAATTCCGGTTTTCGGAGCCCTCACTATAGAAAGCGCTCGATGTTCTCGATTTGGACAAAAACGGAGGAATTTATGTTGCGTTTGGCTTTTTTGCGGCACAGTGTCCAAATCCGGCAACCCGGGCGCATTATTGGACAGAGGGTCTTTTCGGTTGCCAGAATGAAAGAAAAGCCGCAAGTCAAGACGGCCCCGGATCCGGTTGCCGGCACCGATGAGGTGCGGCAAGCGATCGCTGCGCTGACGGAGGCCGAATCGCTCAAGCTTCTGCATGCAGCGGAAGGTGCTGCTTATCGCCTTCGCCGGTGTGTGTTTTCTGTGGATCCCAAAGAGATCTTCAATGAAGCCATCGCCCGGGTCTTAGACGGGCGACGTCACTGGCAGCCGCGCAAGGTTGACTTCGTTGGACTACTCGTTGGAGTGATCAAGAGCATTGAGTTTGAATGGCGCGAGCAGGCCAAGCGGCCGGAGAATCCCGTCCTTGAAACCGACCTGCCGATTTCGAACTCGGATGGCGACCCGATTCCCAACCGCATTCAGCAGGCAGCGGACCTCCGCCCCGGCGCAGAGCGGGAGCTCATCCAACAGGAGTTGATCACCGAGGAGCAGCTCTTTGATCAGTTGGAGGAGTTCTTTAGCGACGACCCGCTTGCTGCTCTCATCTTCAGTGAATGGCGAAGAGGAACTAAGGGCCCGGAGATCATGAAGGCTCTGGACCTCGACCGCCAACAATTCGACACGGCCGTCAAAAGAATGGATCGCGCGATCAAGAAGCACTGGCCGGAAGGAATGCCCGATGTCCGCTGACACGAATCGCAGCAAAATGGATCTCGAAACACTGTTCGACAATCTTGCCGAAGCCGTCGACCATGCTTCCCCGGAGGAGCTTCTGGCAGAAGCCAAAGCCGCAGGGCTGGACACCGAACAAATCGCAGCTGACGTCAAGAACACCTTGCTCGACGCCGTTCGCAACTTTGAACAGACAAAGCTTCATGCCGCTCGCAATACCTATCAGAGACGTTCGACAGAGCTAAGGTGCAGACGGTTCGTTCTGCCGAAAAGCGCCGCCGAGAGACGGAAGATGTTGATGGATGCGGCCTCAAGCAACCAGCGCGTGGCAAAGGTCACGGCAAAATTCCGGGATCTCAGGGAGCTATCGGACGAGGACATCCAATCGGCGCTTGAAGATCTGATGGATCTCGGTGCGTTCGACGACGCGGCGGAGCAACGTGATGACGGAAACAAATAGGGCAGTGCAATCGCCATCAGGAATCCTGGCTGAACTGGGAATTCGGGATCCTGAAGATCTGGATATCGAGGCCATCGCCCAGCACTGCGGCGCTACCATCCAATACAAGCCGCTCTCGGGGTGTGAGGCTCGGATCATGGGGCTCGGCGACGCCGCGATCATCACCGTCAACGCTGCCTCTTCTGTTGAACGGCAGCGGTTTTCGGGCGGACATGAACTTGGACACTGGATACGCGATAGAGGCACAGCAAGTTTTCAATGTAACGAGCAGATGTTTGTCCGTGAGTGGTCCGAGGACAACCCCGAAAAGCGCGCCAATCGCTTCGCGTCCGATCTCTTGCTGCCGGCGAAACTCTTCCGGCCGCTTTCCAAAGGTCTCCCCATCACCTTTAAGTCGGTGCAACAATTGGCCGACGTTTTCCGGATGAGCTTGTCGGCAACAGCGATCCGACTCGTCGAATACGGATCTTACCCCGCCATGCTCATTTGCAACGGTGCCGGGGGGCGCCAATGGTATGTCGCAAAGTCAGATGTTTCGAGTAAGCTCTGGCCTGTAGATCGTCCGGGGCAATCAACACACGCAGCCGAACTCCTGAACCGGCGGGACCTCACCATGGGGCCGCGCAAGGTGGGCGCAGAGCAATGGATTAAGAATTTCCGTGCGGATCAGTACTGGCTCAAAGAAGACTCTATTCCATGGGTGAACCAAAGCGTGCTTTCGCTTGTTTGGTGGGAGGACGAAAGTCAGTTGATCGACTTGGAAAACTTTCAAGAGGAGAGCGCGTCTTGGCGATCTGATGGTAGAAGAAACTGGGATTGAATCGGAGGCCGATTTGTGCAGCAGCTGAAAAATTCCGGGTTCAGAACGAATGGCCGATTGGGTATTGTGGTGTCAAGCGGACTGATCTCGGCAGGCTTTGACACTGAGCCGCCCGCTCACGCCCGATCAGTAACACGATCCGCTCCAGATGATGCGGCAGCACCCTCATACGCCCCTCTTTGAGCGCATTGAATACTGCGCCAGCCAATGCTTCTGCGTCGAGCTTGCGTTGCACTTCCGAATGCATCAGGATATCGACTGTCGAGCCAATAGAAAGATCCGGAAAGCGATCGGCACAGATCCGGGTCGCCTTTCGTTCGTCGATCAGTGCAGTGCCGGAATGCTCCACTGCAAAGGCGATTGTCGCAGCTTCTCCGTCATCCAGCGTCTCGAGTGCAGGACCGATGATGAGCTCGCTAAAATACATAGTCCCCGGGTCGCCGAGAGCCACGATCTCGACGAGCCCGCCGGCCACGAGTTCAGTCAGGCGGGCGGAGTTGTTCCGTCCCAGCCTTTTTCCCAAATCGAGCTCCGCAGGCACGACATCCACAACAACCAGTCGTTTCGGTAATGCGCCAAGAATTGTGTGGGCGCAACCTGTTGCAATGAGGTTGATGACAACGCTGGTGTCGGCCACGATCGGGCCTGAAAAGTCAGCCAAGAAGGTTGGTGACCCCATCGGTCTCACTCCCTTCAAGATCCTGACTGCCGAGAATCTCGCGTAATTCGACACGATCAAGATGCAACAGACGTGCAAGCTGGCCTTCGCTCAATAGCCCCTGGCGATACGCTTCGGATGCGAGCAGATTCAGCCTAAGGGAGGTAGGCCGATCCGCATCGGCTTTGTAGGCATCGGGCACCGACAAATCCCCAAGAACCTGACGCGCCTGTTCATCCGTGATGCCTCCGTTGGCCTCAAACCAGTCCCAGGTCCCGACCTTGACCGAGCCCAACTCTTCGAGCCGGCGCACCATCGCTTCTCTGGAAACACCGAAGAAATGTGCCAGGACAATAACGTGTCGGCGGGTCATCCGGTCAGATCCTGCCGTAACTTCCTGGAATTTTTGCAGGACTGCCCGCGCTGGAGTGAGGAACGCCCGCGCGAAGGCGTTAGCATAGCGCTCTTCGCGCGAGCTTTCGGCTTCGTCTTTGTGAAGAATCTCTGGTTCACGCCGTGTCGAGATGAAATGCCCAGTCTCATGTCCCGCGCTCTGCGTCCGGCGCTCTCGGGGATGATTGGCGTTCAGCAACATACACGGCCCCAGGGCTTCGTCGTACGCGAATATCCCTGAGATTCGGCCGTCAACTCTTCGAACGTACACCCGAACTCCAAGCTCCATTTCGAGCAGAGTCACGATATCCGACACTGGTCCAATCCCCAGTCCAAGGCGCTGCCGCAACTCTGTGGCGTCCTGCTCCGCTTGCGTCCGTACATCGCCCCGCAGAAGGGGCCTCTCCGGGGGATAATTCCGGACACGACGGACCCCGAGCAGGTTTTCGAGTTCTACTTCCGCCTTAGACAACTCGGCCATCAACGCGGCCGCATCGGCGGCCGCGTCGTCGCTGCCGACAACTTTCCGGAAGCGAGGCGCGAGGTCAACATGGACCGACTCCTGGCGCAAGAGGGCATTGACCGATGTCCCATACAGTTTCGCAAGCTGTCGTAGTTCGTTCACTCGGGCGCGCCGCTCTCCTTGTTCTATGGCCACGATTGTCGTTCTGGCAACACCGATGGCGTCGGCCGCGCGGGCCTGCGTAATCTTTGCGCTCTCACGGGCGACCCGCAGACGTTCACCGGCATCCGCGGGCATGATGGGTTCAAAAGATGTCATGATCTCCCGCTCACAGCCCAGTCGGCAACAAAGGAGTTCGGTCCAAGCGAAAGCATGAAGCCTTTCCATTCACGGCTGTGCTGCTGCAAAAGCCGATCCAGCTTCGCGCGGGCGTCGACTTCGCTTAGACCCAACGCTCCACTCAATTGAAAAGCGCGCAGGTTCAACATGCGCGCATTCCCGCACGATTCCCGTAATTCCGCAAGATGATCGAGGTGCAATGTACCGGCAATCGCGTATTCACGCTGGCTACGTGTGATCTTTCTCGCAGGGAAGGACGCTGCTGCCCCCTCCTTAAACGTTGTCGCCGACAGATCTTCCCAAACATATTTCTCCCTTGCTTCCGACAGGCCGGCAGCATGGACACTGAGTCGTCTGAGCATGCAGGCCGCGCAGATTCCACACTGCCGCTTCTTGTGATCGACGCTGACTTGCCGACTTTGTTGCCAGCAAGACCACGTATGCGACCATGAGGAGCCACCATCGCACTTCTCCACAAACTCTCTCAAGGTTTCCGCCTTGGTGTACCAGAGCCGCGGGAAACTGAAGCGGATGCGACGGCCAAGAAGTGCATCCAGGAATCTCTCCATTCGGTCCGTGAACAGAGGATGGCTGCGATAGTCCTCATAGGCCTGGCCCACCGGAACCAGTGTCGGCCCAAGAGCGCCCTGGCCGCTCTCCGGTATGACGACCTGATTGGCCTCAGCCAGATACGCTGCCAAAGCGCTGATCAGGGCGAATTTGAAACCGCGGGAGCGTGCCGTAGATTCGACGAAGCAATGCCGGCCCGGCAGGACTTGGTAGGGCACCGAAGTGAATGCTTCTCTTCGGCGGGAAATCCGCTCTCGATCCTGCAACTCCGAACCGAGACGGACTCGAACCAGCCTGTCTCCCAATTCGCGCGCCAATATTCCGGCGACTGCACGGGAATCCAGGCCATTGCTGAACGGCATGACCGCGTCAACTCCGGGTTGAAGGCTAAGCATTCCTTGTTGCGGCTGGCTTACCGCCTTGCGTCGCGCACAGAAACTGATGCTCCACCGGTCCCCTGTGAGGAAGTTCAGCGAATCGTGCAAAGCATCCGCGACCGATTTGCTTTGCCATCTGTCCGGATCATGAACTGGGATTCGCAGTTCGATCTCTCGCCGCCAGCTGTAAGCGGGCCGACGCTGCAACCGGTCGCCAAATTCAACAGCCGCGGCGACCAAAAGTGTGTCGTAGGCAACGGGCTCCCATCGAGCGAAGAAGTACGATTCGAGGCTGGCGGTCGAGAACGCAACATTTTCCCCAATCCTGCAACCCACCGATCCTCCGCACGGCCGCACTCCCGGCTCAATGACGTCGATCGTCAAACAGGGCCCGGGAGAGGGCGATTCTTTGCTTCTCGTCATCATATTTTGACTCCATCCTCGAGTCCCTGTTGCCGAAGCGTTGAACGGGGAGCAGAGGGCCTATCGAGCTTGAAGATCTCTCGCGCCAATGCATCAATTGGAGACCCCGCGATCGACTGTGCCATTCGCTCTCGCGTGTTTTGCGCACGAGCAGCTGTTGACTTGCGGTGATAATGCTCCTCGACCTGCCGGGAGCGCCGTTCGGCACGATCCGCAAGAGCGTCGGCCATCGCCCTTGCAAGGCCATTGAAGTCTGCAAATCCTTCCGGCGAAAGCTGAATCAAGTTGTCCAGCAGGCTGTGCCCTATTCCGCAGCCCGCATCAGTCCGCAGAGCCTCAAGTTGCGGCCGCACGTCGCTTTTAAACAGGGACGCATCTTGATCGTGAATGATGCTACGCACGCCATCGACCAGCTCTGGGCTCATCTCAGACCGGCAATCATGTTCAAGAGCCGGGATCAGTGCTTTGCTGATTTCATCGGATTCGAATGCGCCATTGTCGGCGCGCTCCGCTACTCTCTTCCATGCCGGCGGCATCGGCAAGCTTTTATGGGGCCCGTCGCTCATTGGGACCTCTCAATGTCAGAAATATACACGAATATATCTGACAATGTCAAGATTCTCTTTGAGCGCAGCATTGTGTGTAGTCCGGGACGCCCCGGATATCAGTTTCCTTTGCCCTGGATATTCAAGGTCCGGAGAACCCAATTCGACGGGCGCAAGCGAGAAGACGTTGAAGACTCACACAACCCTCAGATGTAATCCCCGGCGCACCTCCGTGCCGGGCACCTGCTCCTGACGCAGCGCTGCCGCCTTGATCGCATCCGTGTCTGGCTTGGTCTCCTGAACCGACAACACCAAGCTCTTCGCAAGCTCTTCCGGCAGCATGGAGAGGACTGTTTCCCAAAGAACTCCGTCAATCCGCGCATCAATCCAGCAATATGACTTCGGCACTGCGGCTTCGTCGGCAATTCGCACCGAGTCCTGGCTGTTCTTCTGTAGCCGCAAAGTAAACTCCTTGCCTTCGATCTTCTTGAGTCCTCGTGCGGCAAGGAAATAGAGCACCATATTTTTCGTGCCAACGATCTTCGCATCGGCGGAGCGCGCACGCGTTTGGAAGCGATCTGCCTGCTGCCGGCAGTACTTCATCCTGTTGTCCATCAGAGTCAGGAACCGTCCGATCCTGTCTACCTTTTCGCTTTCGGCATCACAGAACTGCCGGAACCTTTCCAGCAATTCGGGCGATGCGGAGCCGTATTCTTCCGCCTGCTCTTCGATCTCATCGAGTAGCGAATCCAATTCTCTGTCGATCTCAAACAGCGTGTTGCCATCACTCATCGCTTCGCCTCCTGAAGTATGTTCGGACAGTCGCGCGGCCTGAGAGCCATGCGGCGAGGCAGAATCATGCGGCCATTCGCAGGTTGCACCATTGAGTTCGTGCGGCCCGATAGGCGAGAGCATCGGCGCGGGTCTGGACCGGATGCCCGCTGTGGCCCCTGATCCATCGCCAGCGAATGTTCATTCGCTCGTTCAGTCGAAGTAACTCTCTCCAGAGTTGCTGGTGCTGCAACTCCATACCACGGCTGTTGCGCCATCCTTGCCTCTGCCAACGGAAGACACGGAAACGCATTCCATGAATCAGTAATTCGGAGTCCGAGCGGAATTCAACCAGCGACCCGGCTGGAATCGAGCGCAAAGCCTCGACCGCGGCCAGAAGCTCCATCTCCGAGATGGTTGTCCACGGACTTGCTCCCGA
>VFSW01003103.1_pt1 | contig 24925 bp, 20 predicted proteins | sample 5358111 | NCBI WGS metagenome assembly VFSW01 (sample SAMN11554181, study PRJNA540505) | mine drainage metagenome | isolation source: sediment from site ElyBrook_90M | place: USA: Ely Copper Mine, Vershire, VT | collected 2017
GTGTGCGTGAGCCGAGGAGCGCAGGCCTCAACGCCGCGATCGGGCCGCATCAGCGGCCCCGTAACCGAGTCGGCGCTCAGGCGGTTCGAGCGCAAGGCGAGACCGAGCACCTGCAGGCGAGCGCACCGGGTGTGCGTGAGCCGAGGAGCGCAGGCCTCAACGCCGCGATCGGGCCGCATCAGCGCCGACTCCTAGTCCAGGCGGCGAATGACGCCTATTAGCTTCCCCTGGATTCGCACGTCGTTGTAGAACATCGCCGGGTAGTCCGGGTTGGCCGGCTGAAGGCGGACCCTGCCCGCTTCCTTGAAGAACTGCTTGAGGGTGACCGCGTTCTCCTCGACCTGCGCGACCACGATGTCGCCGTCGCGGGCCGTCTGCTGCGGCCGGATCAGGACGTAGTCGCCGTCCTGAATGTGGGCATTGATCATCGAGTCGCCGCGGACGCGAAGCACGTACGCATCCCCGGAAGGGGCCAGAAGGTCCGGCACGGCCAGACTCTCCGAGGCGTCCTGGTAGGCCTCGATTGGGCCGCCGGCCGCGATCTCGCCGACGATCGGCAGGACGTGAGCTTCCGTAGCCGCAGCCTGCGGCATCAGCTCGCCCGACAATCCAAGCCGCAGCGCGGCCATTGGGGTGAGCCGGAGTGCCCGGGACTGGGCGGCGCCTCGCTCCAGATAGCCCTCGCGCTCGAGCATCTGGAGATGGTGATGGACAGCCGAGGTGGAGGCCAGATCCACCGCCACCGCGATCTCCCGCACCGATGGCGGATAACCTCGCGTCCGCAGCGTGGCCGCGATGTAGTCCAGGATCTTGCGTTTCCGTTCCGCGTCGTGCTTCGTCACGGGTTTACCCCTTTCCCGTTCCGGAGCGTACCGAACGGACGTTCGATTGTCAAGCAAGTGGCGTAGGATCCGCGGCCGGGGCAGGTGCGAGGCCTCCGGCGGGCCGGCCGCTCCGCCGCTGCGCCGCGCTGCGCGGTCGACCGGCCGATCTCGGCCACCGGCAAGGGGGCCGATGAGGTCGCCGGTGGCCTAGCGCCCGCGGTCGCCCGCCGGTTCGCCGTCGCCGTCTCCGAGCCCATCGGCGGGCTCGTCGAGAGACTTGCGCACTCGCTCGAGGAGCGCTTCGGAGGTGAAAGGCTTGTTCAGGTAGGGAATCCTGCCTTCGCGTGTGCCGGCCCGGATCAGCGAATCCTCCGAATATCCGGACGCGAAGATCACGCGGAGGTCCGGGCGGGCCGCGACCAGCTGGCGAGCAAGGTCGGCGCCGCTCATGCCCGGCATGACCACGTCCGTGAGCAGGAGGTCGAGGTGCGGGAGCGTCGGTGCCATGGCCAGGGCTTCGTGGCCGTTGGCGGCCGTGAAGACCCGGTACCCGGCCGATCGCAGCACCCTCTCGACGACCTTGCGCACCGGCGCCTCGTCCTCGGCCACGAGGATGGTTTCGCTGCCACCGGGGTTTGCCTGTTCGCTCGCGGCACTGGTCACCGTGTCCGGGGCGCTGACCCGTGGCAGGAACACGCTGAAGACGCTGCCCGAGCCCGGAGAGCTGTCGGCGATGACGAAGCCGCCGCTCTGCTCGACGATCCCGCTGACCGTGGACAGCCCGAGGCCCGTTCCCCGACCCCTGGACTTGGTCGTGAAGAACGGCTCGAAGATGTGCTCCCGGACCTCGGGCGTCATCCCCAGCCCCGTGTCGGCGATGGTGACCGAGACGTATCTGCCGGCCGAGGTGCCGACGTGGCTGCGCTCGTATGCCTCGTCGAGGTCGGCGTCGGCAGTGGTGATAGTCAGCATGCCGCCGTCGGGCATGGCTTCGCGGGCATTGACGGCCAGGTTGAGGATCACCTGCTCGATCTGGCTCTGGTCGGCCAGTATCGCGCCGAGCCCGTCCCCGGTCCTTATCCGGAGGGCGATGTCCTCGCCCAGCGTTCGGGCGAGCATGGAACGCATGCCTTCGAGGACGTCGTTGAGGTCGAGCAGCCGCGGTTGCATCACCTGGCGCCGGCTGAAGGCGAGCAGATCGCGCGTCAGGCCGGCGGCCCGGTCGGAGGCCTTGAGCACCTCACGAACGTCCGACGAGGCGGGATGATCCGCCGGCAGCGAGCCGATGGCCAGCTCCGAGTAGCCGCTGATCGCGGTCAGGATGTTGTTGAAGTCGTGGGCGATGCCGCCGGCCAGGCGCCCAACCGCCTCCATGCGCTGCGTCTGGGCGAGCTGCGTCTCGAGGGCGCGCTCCCTGGTGATGTCCCTGGCCAGGACCACCGAGCCCGAGGGGTTGCCGGCGTCGTCCCGGAGCGGCGCGACCGCCATCTCGAGCTCCACCGCGGTGCCGTCGCGCCGCTGCCGCGCGAACCGCCCCCGCCAGTGAGCGCCGCGCTCCACGGTGGTCCGGAGCTCCGCGAGCTGCTCCGGATCCGACGTACCCCTCAGCACGGCCAGATCCTGCCCGAGTAGCTCCTGCGGCCCGTAGCCGGTTATGGCGGTCAGGGCCGGGTTGACGTAGGTGAGCTTCCAGTCTCGATCCGTGGTCGCGATGGCTTCGGCCGCCTGAGCCACCGCCGCCGCGAGGCGGGCCCGCTCGGCGACCGCCAGGGTGGCGTTCTGGCGGGCGGTCACGAGAAGCCGGGCGACGAGCAGGGCCATCAGGATGCCCGTGGCCGGGATGTGCTGCTCGAGCATCTGGACGTCGTCCCAGTGGTAGAGCGGCGGCCCGACGAAGGCCAGGAAGACCGCCAGGTACGGAAGCCACGGGACGAGCCGGCGGTAGCGGGTCAGATCCAGGACTCGCCGCGCCGCCGGCGAATGCCGGGATTGCAGGTAGGCGCCCATCACCAGCCCGAGCCACGCGAAGCCGTACAGCAGACCCGAGGCCCCACCCGGGAGATACGTTCCTCGCAGTTCCTCCACGCCCGAGATGACGTCGCCGGCGAACAGAAGCACAAGAGAAGCCGCCCCCATCGCGAGCGCGAGCTGGTTCGCGGAGCGAAGCCCTCGCAGCAGGACCGCGACCATGGCGAAGACCAGGGACAGGTCGGCGACCGGGAAGAAGGCCGCAAACACGGCGTCGAACGGAGCCGCGTTCATCTCCCTGGCGACCGGGAAGAAGGCGAAGTGCCAGACGAGCATCGCCGTGCTCCAGGCGATGATCGAGACGTCCAGCCAGGAGAGAAGGGCGTCGGAGGTTGCCTGGAAGGGCCTGGCCATGAGGACCAACCCCCAGGCGATCGTCGGATATGTCGCGAGCTCCAGGACCACGCCCGCGGCGCTCAGCGGACCGTCGTGGCGGGTGCCGGCGATGAAGAGACAGACGTAGCCGAGGCCGTACGAGGCGATTCCCGTCGCGACGAGGGACCAGGCGCGGCGGGTCCGCTCGTCCAGGTGCTGCGACCAGCGCAGCCGAAGCCCGATCAGCGCGACGAGAACGGCTGCCGGAAAGGCGACCGCGCCGGTGAGGCGATCGAACACGCCGCCGCTCAGCAGCCCGGACAGCCAGAGGACGCTGTAGACGCATTCGAAGGCGGCCATCGCTCCGATCAGGAGGATGAACGGGCGCTCGAGCCGGGCCGCCGCCTGCCCGGACTGCACCGAATCGGCCTGCCACGAGTCTGGTCTCTCTGCCTCGCCCGACCGGAAGGCGCGTTCGATCCGCGCGACGCCACCGGCGGCTTCCCCTGCCCCGGGAGCCACCGGCGTCTTGCCGCGCGCTTCGCCGCTCGATCCTGTGCCTCTTCGCCCGCTCATCTACCCCGATCCGGCCAGCACGTGCTGCGGATCCTACGCTAACGGGCAGGTCTCGGGCAGCCCCCTGCGCGGAAGGCGTGGCGCGGACGCGCCAGAAGCCCATCGCGTCGTGGCGACCCTCTCCTGATAGACTCACACCGGGAAGCCGGGTGAGTCGTTCACCTCGCCGGCTCCACGCCCCGAGCGCTACGGTGTTTTTTGGGCGGTGGTGTCGGCAGACGATCCAAGTCAGAGAATGTGGGCCCCAGTCGCATGCTTTCGAGAGGACGCCAGCACCGCCGGAGCGGACTGCTCCGCACGTTGCGATGGCTAGCTTTTGTCCCGGTGGCAAGTCGGCTGCCCATGTACTCCCGGCTGATCTGGGCGCTTGCCCGGGATAGCCGGATCCCGGCCAGCCGCAAGGCGATCCTGGTCGGTGCCGTGGGCTACGTTCTCGTGGGCCGCGACCTGATTCCCGACGAGATACCCGTGCTGGGCGGGATCGACGACCTCGCCGTCGTCGTTCTGGCGGTCGAGCTCTTCTTCGAAGGAGTACCCGACGAGATACTCCAGGAGAAGATCGAGGAGCTCGAAATAGACGGCGACGTCTTCCGGCACGACATGGACCAGGTTCGGCGGGTGACGCCGGCGCCGGTCCGCAAGATCATTCGACGACTGCCGGATGCGCTCGACAGCGCGGGCCGGTTTGCCAAACAAGCCCGGCTCGGGTCGTTGATCCGATCCTGGGCATCAAAGTCCTGGGCAACGAAGGAGGAATCGTTCGCGTGAAGGTCATCCTGACCGCCGACGTCGACAAGCTCGGCAAGAGCGGTGAGATGAAGGAAGTCTCAGAAGGCTACGGCCGCAACTTCCTGATCCCCCGCAAGCTCGCCGTGCCGGCTGCGGGTGGCGCTTATCGAGCCTGGCAGCACGACATCGCCAGTCGCGAAGAGAAGCGCCGGCGCGAGCGTGAGGAAGCCGAGATCGCCGCGACGCGTATCGGCAGCACCACTCTCACCATGGGCGTGAAGGTCGGCGAGGGCGGCAAGCTCTACGGCTCCATCACGGCCAAGGAGATCGCCGAAGCTCTGGGCCGCCGCGGAATCACGGTCGACCGCCACAAGATCGACCTCCCGGATCCGCTTAAAACCCTTGGCACCTACAAGGTGGCGGTGAAAGTATTCCCCGGTATGACTCCTGAAGTGACGGTGGTCGTCGAGCCGAAGGGCTAGGAGGCGGGCACGCACCCCAAGCCCGGGCAGTTGCACAGCAACTGCCAAAGCCATCGCGCGAGCGGTGGCTCAATGACTCCCGAAGTGACGGTGGTCGTCGGCCCGAAGGGCTAGGAGGCGGCCACGGCCCCCGGTCAGCGTTCGGCGGGGTTCGTGTAGCGCTCGACGTCCCGGGCATCGGTCTGGAGAGCCGCCAGCACGTCTTCGGGCATCTCCTCGAACGGCTCGAGCGTGACGCGCCCGGCTGCGAGTCCCCACGTCCCGACCGCGCGTCCGCCCACCAGCAGAGTCGGGCGGAAGAGTCCGTTGCTCGTCACGAGCGAGCCGTGCCGGCCCACGATCGGCTCCCGCGAAGCCCAACCGTGGAGCACCGGATCGAACGGCCCGAGCAGGCGGGGCGGCGGCAGCTTCGGCGACGCCGGGCGCCCGGCCAGATCCACGAGTCCGTCGCCGAGATCCGCCAGCTCGGGCGAGATCGACCGGAGGGCGGTGCGAGCGACGCCGATCGGCAGTCCGGTCCAGTACGCCAGGTCACGCTCCGTCGCGGGACCGTGGCCTGCCAGATACCGGCGCGCTAGCTCGGCCAGCGCCCGGTCGCGATCGAACGGAGGCGGTTCGCCCAGCCAGTCGCGGACCAGCGCGTAGCACTGCTGGCCGCCGCGCATCGGACCGCGGACGATCAAGCCGCGAAAGCTCGCGAGGCCCACCTGATGGGGAACGGCCTGCCCCTGCGCCGGGAGCCCGGCCTCGACGAGACGCTGCGTGACTTCCGCCCGGGTCAGCGGTCCGTCGCGTTCGATCGACCGCACGATGAGATCGACCGCCCGTTCGGCCTGGTCCGCCGAGACGCCGAGCTCGTGCAGCCGCCGGTTCGTCCATGGCAGGAAGCGGGCGACGAGCAGCTCATGGAGCCAGAAGTAGTCGTCACGTCGGACGAGGTGCAGCGTGCCGCGGTTGAGCCAGGTGATGACGATCGAGCGGTCGAGCGTGAAGGCTCGGTCGACGTCGGACGCGGACAGACCGGTCGTTCGGGCCCGAACGGCCAGGCGCGCGCCGCGCGGGTCCTGCGCCTGGACGGCCAGGATTCGATCCACGACCTCCTCCGGTGTCCGGGCCGGCTCGCCGGCGAGCAGTTGCGCGCCGAGTCGCGCGCGGACGAGGTCGCCATCCACGTGCCCGGGGTCGCGCTGCCCGTTCACAGCCGCGGCGGGCCCCGCCGGATGCGCTCGCGCTGCGCCTCGAGCGACCCGCGTTCTCGATTGATCCGCTCGGTCCACCACGTGGCCCCGGCGTCGGCGAAGGCCCGAACCGTGTCGGCCGCGGCCGCGGGATCGTCGGCCGGCGTGTATCCGGCGACGAGTACGTCGAAGGGCCCTTGCCGGCCGTTTGCCGCGCGCTCTTCGGCGATGGTCCGGCACACCCCGCGGACGTCGTCCGGAGTGAGCGGAACGCTGTTGCCGGCCTCGTCGCGTCGAAGCGGCCACACCCCGTCCCAGCGCGCGGCGCGGCGCAACGGCGCCCGGATCGGCCAGGTGGCCGCGACCCAGACGGGGATCCGTGGCTTCTGCGCCGGAACCGGCAGGAACGTGGCGTCGTGGATCCGGAAGTGGCGGCCTTCATAGTCGAACCGCCGGCCCGACCACAACCCTTCGATCACCGCCAGCCCCTCGTCGAGCATCTCGGCCCGGGTACGAAGATCGGCCGGATCGCCGAACGAGCTGAACTCGTGGTCGCGGCTGCCGCTGCCAACCCCGAGGACCAGCCGCCCGCCGGAGAGATGGTCCAGCGTGACCGTCTGGCGAGCGACGTCGGACGGCCGGCGGCGGGCCAGCGGCACCACCATCGGCCCGAGCCGGAGCCGCTCCGTGGCCAGGGCGATGGCCGCGAGGAGGATCCAGGGATCGGCGTGCGGATCCGCGGGCGACCGCATGATGTGGTCCCAGACCCAGATGCCGTCCCAGCCGGCTTCCTCTGCGTCGCGGGCGACGTCGGCCACGAGATGGGGGTCCGCGTAGTCGCCGAAGTTCGGGATGTCGATGGCAAAGCGCATGGGCGAAGGTTAGCGGCGGAAGGCGCGAGGGGTCGTTTGCCCAATTGCCGGCGCCCGCCCGTCGCGGATGCTCGACCGCTCATCGAGGCTTGCCGGCCGCCGCCGATCGAAATTGCCGCGGATCTACCCGCCGGGCGCCGTCGGGAGGAGGCGCCAGATCTCCACCCAGCCCTGGCTGTAGACGCGCTCGAACAGCGGGCTGGCGGTGAAGTCCGTGGCCTTGTGATTGCTGCACTGGAGCACCCCGCCGCTCGAGAGGACGTACGTGGCCCCGTACTTGTTCATCAGAGTCGCCGCCATGTTCGGCCCGTCGCAATAGATCGATTGCACGTCGGCTGCGCGCTGGTCTGGGTTGTAGCCCAGGTTCGCCGCGTAGGGCCCGAATGTGGTGATCCGGAGCCGGCCCGCGAGGTCGACGGGGCTGTCGATGTAGGCATCCGTGACGAAGACGGACTTCTCGGGCGTTTGGGCGGAGATCCACTGAGCCGCTTGCTGCTGGTCGTTCGAGAGAGCCACCGTGTCGCTCGTCATCGACCAGAAGCTGACCAGTGCCGGCGAGAAGCTGCAGAAGACCAGCACCGCGGCGATGATCGGGCGAGGCCAGTGCCGGATCAGCCAGGCGCTCATGATGGCCAGCGCGATCCACATGACCTGGAAGTATTTGTTCATGTCGAACACGACCGAGCTGGCAACGACGAAGTTGGGCACCAGGAACAGCGCCAGGGCCCAGGTGAACAGCCAGCCCCGGTGGGGAAGCTTCGGCCAGACCGCGGCGATCGTCGCCAGCACGAGAGGAAGACCCAGGTTCGTCAGGTAGAAGAAGGCCACGGCCGGCGGGCCCGACTGCAACGGCGCCTCCGACCAGCCGATGACGAACTTGAACGAGCCCTGCGCTCCCTGTTGCGAGATGGCAGGGACGATGAACGGGATGGCCATGACGACGGGGGCGAGGAACAGGGCGATGTCCGCCGGCCACTTCTCCGCCCGCCAGCCGCGCGAAGTCAGCCAGAGCAGGCCGACGACGAGGTAGCTCGCCGGGAAGAAGAAGAAGTGGAACGGGGCCAGAAGGGCTGCGAGGATGCCCGCGGTGAGAACGCCCGCGCGGCTCCGCCCGAACGAGGCCTGCGCCAGCAGCACGATGGCAACGAGCCCCGGCAGCCCATAGGCCGTCGCCCGATGCGGTCCGAATCCGGTGCCCAGGACCGAGGCGATCTTGAAGAACGGCCAGCCGTCGGCCCAGGTGTTGTCGTAGGGGTTGTTCGTCACCAGCTTCAGGATGTCGCCTTTGCCCGCCATGAAATCGCCCGGCAGGCGGATCCAGCCCATGCCGCCGCCGAAGAGGGCGAGTATCGCGGCGATGTAGGCCACCCGCCGTTCGCCGGTCAGCCGGAACGCCAGCTCCCAGACGAGCAGCACCAGCGCCGCGGCAAGGACACCGTTCGACAGGAAGAAGACCTGGATGAGGTCTACGCCGGCGACGCTGGCGAGGATCGCGGCGTGGAAGTCGCCGAACCAGTGATAGGTGAGGGGCACGCCGGCGAAGTACGGAACCTGCGGCGGGAAGTTGCCATCCATCAGGCTCTGGCCGATCGAGACGTGGACCAGGAGGTCGCTCCAGTTCCAGCCGCCCGCGACCCAGCCGTGGTTCGTGTCGTGCCAGCCGCCCACGAAGAGGATGACGCTGATGACGATGCCCGAGGCCGCGGCGAGGAGCCAGACGCCGGCGTACTCCCGCAGGCCCCGGCGGGCGCAGCCCGCGAGGCCGTCCAGCGCGGGTGCGGGCGCGAGCCAGCGCAGGTTCAGCTTCGCGAGCGCCAGGGTGGCGGCAAGAAGGATCCACGCGGCCAGCACCACCGACCCCGACCGGAAGCCGATGGCGAGCGAGATGAGGTCGACGAGATGCGCCGAAACGAAGACCGACGCCACGATGCCGATGCCGAGCCGGCCCGGCAGGCCGAGCGACGGAGCCACGCGGGCGACGAGAAGCCATCCGGGGGCAACTAGCAGGAATGGCCACGCGACCAGCAACGCGAGCGGCGGGACGATCCACGCCAGGGTCAGGAGGCTTGCCCCAAACATAAGAAGGGCGAGCGGCGCCCTGGCTATCTGGTCCCGGGTTGCGATCAGCCTCGACTGCATGTGGCCGCCTCGGAATGGGCTGCTGACGGATTGCGCGGGCTACACGTGGCGAGAGGTCGCGAGCCCCCTGCCTTCGTTTCCCCGCGCCTGGGATATCCACGGTGAACGGCTGGCGCGATGATAGATGTATGGCACGCCTGTCGATCATCCACGTGGACCTCGACGCCTTCTTCGCCGCGGTCGAGCAGCGCGATCGGCCCGAGCTGCGCGGCAAGCCGGTGATAGTCGGTGGCGATCCGACCGACAAGCGCTACACGCGCGGCGTGGTATCGACGGCCAGCTACGAGGCGCGCAAGTTCGGCGTGCACTCGGCGATGCCTCTCCGGACGGCCTACCAGCTGTGCCCGCAGGGCGTCTACCTGCCCGTGGACGGGGCCAAGTACCAGCGTGTGAGCCACGAGGTCATGGCGGTCCTGCGCCGCTTCACCTCAGAGGTGGAGCAGGTTTCGATCGACGAGGCTTTCCTTGACGTCGCCGGCTCCGAAGCGCTGTTCGGGCCGGCGCCGGAGATCGCTCGACGGATCAAGGAAGCGGTGGTCGAGGCGACCGGGCTGACCGTGTCCGTGGGGGTCGCCACGACCCGGCTCGTGGCCAAGGTGGCGAGCGACCTGCGCAAGCCCGATGGGCTGGTCGTGGTCCAGCCGGGCGACGAGGCCGCGTTTCTCGCTCCGCTCGAGATCCGGCGGCTGTGGGGCATCGGCCCGAAGACGGCCGAACGGCTGCACGGGCTCGGCATCGCCACGATCGGCGAGCTGGCGGCACTCCCGGCCGAGACTCTGGCGCGGGCTCTCGGCGACCACGGCGCCACGCTCCACGATCGAGCGCTCGGGATCGACGAGGAGCCGGTCCACGGGGGCGGCGAGGCGGCCAAATCCGTGAGCCACGAGACGACGTTCGCGGTGGACGTGACCGACCCGGCCGAGATCGAACGGACGCTGCTGGCGCTCTCCGAAGGCGTGTCGGCTCGGCTTCGCGCGGGCGGGATCCGCGCCGGAACGGTTGCGGTCAAGGTTCGTGATTCGTCTTTCCGGACGGTGACGCGGCAGAAGCACCTGGCCGAGCCGGCCGACCTCACGGAGCCCATCTGGCGCGCCGCGGTGGAGCTTGCCCGGCCCGAGGTCCGGGGGAAGAAGATCCGGCTGCTCGGAGTGGCGGCCACTCAGCTCGGCGCGCCGGAGCAGATCTCGATGTTCGACGTGGTGGACGAGCGCGCCCGGCGGGTGGTGAACGCCACCGACGCGGTCCGGCGCCGCTACGGCGACCGCGCGGTCACGCGGGCGAGCCTGCTGCATCGCCACGTCCCCTCGCCTTTCGAACGCGACCCCAACTCGGCGGTGGAAGGGCGCATCGGCGTGCCCAGGGCGGACGAGGAGGAGAGGTAAGCGGGTCGCCGCTCGCTCCTGGGCGGCGGCGCGCAGGTGGCCGCCGCCAGCTCGTCTGAGGGCCGCGCCGGCCCCGAATCTTGAACAATCTCCATCAGGCGAAAGTTGTGCGAGGAACGGGCCGCTCACACGGCCCTGACGGGGGCACCGGGCCACGAATCGAGGCGGTTTTGTGCGGGCTCAGCACGCGATTCGGCCTTCGGCCGCTCTCTCGGGCCCGCATTCCTTGAACAACTTCCGCTGCATGGAAGTTGTTCAAGAATCCAACCAGAGGAGAGGAGCGCTCACTCGGTGGCGCCGGACAGCGTCAGCCGACGCGCTCGAGCTCCCGGGGCACCCGCGTTCGACCCGTTCGACCCGTTCGACTCTCGCCGTCCGTGGTCGCCGGCCCGGGCACGCCCTGAACCTTCGCGCCCTCGGCCGCGAGCAGCTGCCGCTTGCGGGCCAGGCCGCCCGAGTAGCCCCCGAGCTTGCCGTTGGCCGCGACGACTCGGTGGCAGGGGACGACGATCGGGATGGGGTTCGTGGCGCAGGCAGTTCCGACAGCGCGAGCCGCTCGTGGAGCGCCAACTTCCTGGGCGATCTCGCCGTAGCTCCGAACCTGGCCCATCGGGATGCGTCGCAAGGCCTCCCAGACGCGCCTCCGGAACGCGGTCGCGTGGACGTCGAGCGGCAACGTATCCGCTTCGGGGCGCCGGCGGCCCACGGCCAGGTCGGAGACGATGCCCGCCAGGTCCGCCAGTGCCGTGTCGTCACGGGCGATGGACGCGAGCGGGAACTCGGAGTGGAGCTCGTCGGCGAGGGCCTTCTCGTCGTGGCCCATCAACACCGAGCAGAGGCCGCGGTCCGTCGCCCCGACGAGGGCAATCCCCTCCGGGATGGGCGCGATGGTCCAGCGGATCGATTCGCCGGGGGCCCCGGCGCGGTAGCGTCCCGGTGTCATGCCCAAACCTCCGTTGGCGGCCTCGTAGGCCGCGCTCGACGAGCCATAGCCGGCGTCGTATAGGGCGGCCGTCACGTCCTGGCCGTCCGAAAGCTTCGTTCGAAGATGCTCGGCCCGTCGCGCGGAGACCCAGGCTCTGGGCGTCACGCCGAGGGTTTCGCGGAAGACCTCGCGCAGGCGACGTTCGGGAATCGACAGCTCGGCCGCCAGATGTCGATCGGTCGGAGCGTCGTCGCCGGCGGTCAGGGCCGCGCCAAGACGTTCGATCGCCCGTTTGACGATCTCCTTCGGCTCGCGGACATCGGCGGTTCGCTCGGGCGCCTCGAAGCCGAACAGGCGGTCGGGCCGGCAGCGCAGGCAGGCTCGAGCACCGACGTCGAGCCCTTCGGTCGGGCTCGACACGACCCGGATTCGATCCCGTCCGGGCGTCCGGGCGGGGCATCCGGGCGTGCACAGGATGCCGGTGCTGGTGACGATGAAAAGGAACGGAGGGCTCGATCTGCGACCAGTGATCGCGGCCCATTCGGCGTCGGTAGGCAGCCGACCGACGGCGGCGAGACGCTGCGAGAAGTTCATTGGCCGAGGATAGTCCGGGCCGCGTGGCGTGGCTTCCGCCATTCGGTTTTGGGTCGATTCGCGAGGCGCCGCGACCGCCAGCGACGTGGGAGGTCGATTTCCGACCGCTGAGCTCGCTATCGACGCCGGAGGTCGATGTCGACCGGCAGGCCGCAACTTCCCGGCCCAAAGCCGACTTCCGGAAGCCCGGTTCGGCACGAGTGTTTAGTGTTTGCGCATGAGCGCAAATGGTGCCGTCTCTTCGCGACCGCAAACGCGACACGGATCCGCCATCCCGTGGCAGGTGTCATTCCTGCTGCTCTCGGCAATCTGGGGCTGCTCGTTCTGGTGGATCAAGCTCGGCCTCGAGATGCTCGCGCCGGTGCAGGTGGCGTTCGTCCGGCTGGCGATCGGTGCCGTCGTGCTTGCCCTCGTCGCGATCCTCACGGGTACTCGGCTGCCCCGAAGCCTGTCCACGTGGCGGCACCTTTTCGTCGTGGCGCTCCTGATGAACAGCATCCCGTTCACCTTGTTTGCGATCGGAGAGAGAGACATCTCGTCGATCCTCGCCGGCATCATCAACGCGATGACGCCGCTGACCACCCTGGCGGTCATCCTCCTGGCCTTCCCGGAGGAGAATCCGACGTCCGAGCGGGTCGCCGGCCTGTTCGTCGGATTCGTCGGCGCCCTCGTCGTGGTCGGGATCTGGCAGGGTCTCGGAGCGAGCGAGTGGACGGGCATCCTGGCTTGCCTCGGTGCCGTGACCGGCTACGGGATCGCCTTCCCGTACGTCCGCCGGCACCTCTCGGGGTTGCCAGAGAGTGGCGTGGGACTTGCCACCGGGCAAGTCGCCTGCGCAGCGCTGGTGCTGCTGCCGTTCGCGGTGGCGGCCGGTCCGCTGCCCGGTCCCGTGGCCGCCGCGCCCGTCGCCGCGATGCTCGGCCTGGGAGCGCTCGGGTCGGGGATCGCTTTCGCTCTCAACTACCAGGTCGTCCGCGAGGCGGGCTCGTCGACGGCGAGCACGGTGACTTACCTCACGCCGCTGTTCGCGGTGATCGTCGGGTCTGTGTTCCTCGGCGAGTCGACCAGCTGGAACGAGCCGGCGGGCGGTTTGCTGGTAATCCTGGGCGTGGCCGTGTCACAGGGCCGCCTGCGCGGGCTGGTGGCCCGTTTTCGCGGCCTCCTTCCCTCGCCGGTGGATGCCGAAACGACCGGCAAGTGACCCGGCGACGGCTGTCATCGAGGCTCCGCGCCCGCTGCGCCGGCCCAGGTCCGGGCCGCCCGAGTCGTTTCTCTCGAGCCCACCAAGGCGCGTGACACGCTAGCTGTCACAAACCACCGCGATGCTCCGCGTATCGATCACATGATCGAAATCATGCTTGACATCGAACACATGTTCGACTAACTTGGTCGGGTAATAGAACGTCCGTTCTCAGCTCAGTGCCCGAGCGAAGCGACGGCCCGCCAAAGCGATGAGGAGCAAACGCGATGGCCATCGTGCGCATGCAGCCAGTTGACGTCCGTGTTCGAACGGACTGGTTCGACGGCAGTCCCCGCCAGATCACCTGGGGCGAGATGCGTCTTCCCGTGACCCGCCTGGCCGCGGTTCGTCGCGAGACGGCCGCATTCCGGGTGGGCGTGGGTCCGCGAACAATCTTCGAAGTGGATACTCCGGCCGCCCGGCTTTCACTCAGCTACCGCCACTGGACCAGGTCGTGGGCGGTCGAAGGCGTGGACGACGAGGTGCGGCTGCCGTAGCCGGTTTCGGCCGGCTGCACGCCGCGGCTAGAGTCGAACGGCGAGCAGCTCGCCCTGACCCACGGGCACGACGAGTCCGGTCAGCCGTGGGTCGGACAGCGCCCGCTCCCTGAACTCGACGAGGTCGGCGGCGTGCGAGATGAGGTTGTCGGCGACCAGCAAGCCGCCGCGGCGGAGTGCCCGGACGGCCGGGTCGAGGAATCGAGTGTAGTCGGCCTTCTCGGCGTCGAGGAAGACGATGTCCGCCTGGCCATCGAAGCCGGCGAGGCCCGCGCCTCCGTCGGATTCGCGGAGATCCACCACGTCCTCGATGCCGGCGGTGCGGAAGGTCTCTCGGGCGATGGCCGCCTTCGCGGGATCGGTCTCGAACGTGGTGATCCGGCCGCCTGTTTGCGTCGCGCCCTGGGCAAGCCACAACGCCGAGTAGCCCGAGCCGGTGCCCACTTCGACGATGACCTTCGCCGCGGTCGCCAGAACCAGCGTTCGCAGGAACTCGCCGGTCTGCGGCCCGATCGCCCTCAAGCGAGCCGAGTGAAAAGTCCCGTCGAGCCGGTCGGCCGCGTCCCGGGCCTCCAGGTCCCTCATCACTTCAGAGGTCTGGCGGGAAATCGCCTGCACGGCATCCTCCACCGCCTCTCCGTCCGGCTGCGCCTGCCGGGGGCCCCGGTGGCTGGCGGCCGCACCACCGGCGGACCACCCGATCGTATCGCCGGCCAGAGTGATGCACTCCAACACTCGTCCGTTCCCTACAATCGTTGCATGGAGCAAGCGCCCGTAGACACCTCGCTCTCACAGCTGACCGTCTGCGAGTTCATGGAGCGCCTGTCGTCGTCCGAGCCAGTCCCCGGAGGTGGATCGGCCTCGGCCCTGGCGGCGGCACTTGGTGCATCACTGATTTCCATGGTCGCCGGGCTTTCCACCGGGCGGCCCAAGTACGCGGCCTACGAAGGCACGCTCGAACGCTGCGCCGCGGCCGGCCGCGACCTCCAGGCAAGGTTCCTTGCCCTGGTGGATCGCGACGCCGAGGCCTATGCCGGATACGCGGCCGCGCTCAAGATGCCGCGAGAGACCGTGGAGCAGAAGGAAACGCGCCAGCTCGCCATCCGGGCAGCGGCAAGGGCCGCTTCGGAGGCCCCCTGGGACTGCGTTCGGGCCTGCGAGGAACTGGTGAACGCGGCCGAATCGCTGGCCGGTCGGAGCAACGTGAACGCGTCGAGCGACGTACTGGTCGCGGCCCTGCTCGGAGAGGCGGCAGCTAGAGGCGCGGCCGAGAACGTGCTCATCAACCTGATCGCGACTGGCGACGACGTGTTCGCCGGCGAGATGCAGAGCGACGTCGACCGGACACTCCACGAGATCGTGGCGCTCGCCGCCCGAACCCGGGAAGCCGTGCTGTCGGGCCAGGCCCGCGACCCCGAAGCCGAGTGAGTGAGCCGGCGGATGGCCGACTGAGCGGCGCTCGCGAGAGCGCCGACCGGAACGGGCCCGATTCGAGGGCAACCCCGGCGGCCGCGCCGCCGACGGCGCGCCTGCTCGCCGGCGCCCCAATCGCGGCCGACCTCCGCGCCGCGCTGCCCCGCGAATTGGCGGCGTTCCAAGCCCGGGACGGCGACTCGCCGCCGCGGGGGGTCGTGCGGGGCGGCGCCGGCGCGCCTTCGGCGGTCTATCTCCAGCAGATCCTGCGGACGTGCGAGAGGGTCGGCGCCAGCGGACGGCTGGTGGAGATCGGCAGCGAGGCCACCGCAGACGTCGTCTGCGATGCGATCGAGCGGCTCAACGGCGAGCCCGAGGTCGCCGGCATCATCGTCCAGATGCCGCTTCCGCCGCATATCCCGCTGCGGACGGTGATCGACGCCATAGACCCGGCCAAGGACATCGACGGCATCCACCCCCGAAACGCCGGTCTGCTGTCCCTCGGGTACGACGGCTTCCTGCCGGCAACGGCTCAAGCCTCGGTCGAGATCCTAAAGCGCTCGGGTATCGAGATCTCCGGCCGGCGCGTCGTCGTGGTCGGGCGATCGAACGTCGTGGGCAAGCCGGCGGCACTGCTTCTCCTGCGCGAGCACGGCACCGTCAGTATCCTGCATTCGAGGACGCGGGACCTTGCCAGATACACGCGCGAGGCCGAGATTCTGGTAGTGGCCGTGGGCCGGCCGGGCCTGATCACGGGCGAGATGCTCTCGCCGGGAGTGACCATCGTGGACGTCGGCATCAACGTGGTCCCGGATCCGCACGGCGAAGGCGCGGGCGCGGTGAAGCTCGTCGGGGACGTCGACTTCGAATCGGCCTCGCGAGTGGCGGCGGCCATCACGCCGGTACCGGGCGGCGTGGGACCGCTCACGAATGCGCTCCTGCTCACGCATCTGCTTCGGGCGGCCACGGATCAGGCCGAAGGCATCGAGACCGGCGGAGGATCGCGATGAGCGAATCGCCCATGCCCAGCAGCCTGGACATTGCCCGGTCGGTCAGGCCCCGGCCGATCATGGAGCTTGCCCTCGAGCTCGGGCTTCACGAGGACGAGATCGAGCAGTACGGGCCGTACAAGGCCAAGGTTTGCCTGGAGGGAATCGAGCGACTCGAGGCGAAGGCAGCCGAGGAGGGCCGGCGAGGCAAGTACGTCGTGGTCACGGCGATCACGCCGACGCCGCTCGGCGAAGGCAAGACGACCACGAACATAGGCCTGGTACAGGGTCTCAACCGGATCGGGCACCGGGCGGCGGTGTGCATCCGCCAGCCCAGCCTCGGGCCCGTCTTCGGGATCAAGGGCGGCGCCGCGGGCGGCGGCTACAGCCAGGTGATCCCGATGGAGGACTTCAACCTCCACCTCACCGGCGACAACCACGCGGTCGGCGCGGCGCACAACCTGCTGGCCGCGTTCGTGGACAACTCGCTGACCCACAACAACCCGCTGGGCATCGATCCGCTCGGAGTCCTCTGGCCGCGAGTCGTCGACATCAGCGACCGGGCGGTGCGGCGGGCGATCGTCGGGCTGGGCGGCCGCGAGAACGGCTACCCGCGCGAGACCGAGTGGCAGATCACCGTCGCCTCGGAAGTCATGGCGGTCCTGGCGCTGGCCTCCGACCTGCAGGACCTGCGGCGCCGTCTGGGTCGAATGGTCGTCGCCACCAGCTTCGACGGCCGGCGCATCACCGCCGAAGACCTCAAGTGCGCGGGCTCCATGACGGTCCTGCTCCGCGACGCCATCAAACCGAACCTGCTCCAGACCCTCGAGGGCGGCCCGGCGTTCGTCCACTGCGGACCATTTGCCAACATCGCCCACGGCAACAACAGCGTCCTGGCCGACCGGCTCGCCCTGGCCACCTGCGAGATCGCCTGCACCGAGGCCGGCTTCGGCGCCGACATGGGCGCGGAGAAGTTCTTCGACATCAAGTGCCGCCAGAGCGGGCTCCGGCCGGACGCCGCGGTCATGGTCGCCACCGTTAGGGCGCTCAAGATGCACGGCGGGGTCGGGCGCATCGTCGCGGGCCGCCCGCTGGACCCGGCCCTGGGGCAGGAGAACGTCGAGGCGGTCCGAAAGGGATCCGCCAACCTGGCGGCCCAGATCGAGAACGTCCGCCATTTCAACGTCCCCGTGGTCGTGGCCGTCAACCACTACCCCGGCGACACGGACGCGGAGGTCGCCGCGATCCGGGAAGTGGCCATGGCCGCCGGCGCGCGGGACGTGGTGGTGAGCCGCCACTTCGCCGACGGCGGTGCGGGCGCCGAAGACCTGGCCCACGCCGTCTGGGATGCCGCGGAGGAGGGCGCCCCGGAGTTCCGGCTCCTCTACCCGGACGATCTCCCGCTCCGCGAGAAGATCGAGACGGTCGCCGTCCGTATCTACGGCGCCCGCGGAGTCGACGAGCTGCCCGCGGCCACGAAGGCCCTCAAGCTCTACGAAGAGCTGGGCTACGGCAACCTGCCGGTCTGCATGGCCAAGACGCACCTCTCGCTGAGCCACGACCCGTCTCTCAAGGGCCGGCCGAGCGGTTTCCGCGTCCCGATCCGGGAGGTCCGTCTCTCCGCCGGGGCGGGCTTCGTCACGCCGCTGCTCGGTGAGATGCGGACGATGCCGGGACTGCCGTCCCACCCGGCCGGCGAGTCGATCGACATCGACTCGGACGGCAATATCGTCGGGCTGTTCTAGGGAGCGACCTCTGAGCCGGCGGAGGAATCCGGCTGGGTTTCGCCGGGCGCCGAGGTCTCGCCGCGCGTCCGCGCCTCGCCGCTCGGCCGCGTCGCGCCCGGCGTCCGCGTCCGGCCACTCGTCCGCGCCAGCCAGGCGATCAGCGGAATCGCGAGGAGCGGCAGATTGTTCACCCAGTAGGCCAGGTTCCCGCCGGGCCAGCTCGAAACGTTGCGCAGAGCGTTGAGCCAGTCGAACCAGAGTGGCAGCAGGAGCAGCGAAGCCGCCCCGACGATCACGGAAGCGATCCAGAAGGAGCGATGCCGCCACCCGATCAGGGCCAGCGGCGCGAACTGAGGCTTGAGGGCGAGGATCGCCCCGGGCCAGCCGAGTCGCGGAGCGGCCGCAAGGCCCGCGACGATCCAGATGACGGGATTGCCGGCCAGCCAGAGCATCGGCGTCCAGGGGAACGCCAGGCACGCCAGTATCCCCGTCCAGCCCAGGAGCGAGGGCCGGTACGAAGCCACGAACCAGCCCGCGACGGCCGTCGGGATTGCCCACCACAAGGGAGCGGGCAACACAGTGAACGGAACGAGAAGGAAGAGCGCCGAGGGCGGGTACATGATCTCGTGCTCGACGACCGGATACGGCCCGGAGAGCTGGTACGGCAGATAGAAAGAACCACCGTGCAGCCAGCGTGAGGCAGCGTCCACGTACGGCCAGTAGTCGAAAGCGAGGACGCGGTTCCAGGTCGACGGCAGAAGGACGATCACCGCGTACTCGACGATGATCAGACCTACCAGCGACGCCGCCAGAACCACCTCGGCGGCGTGGCTGCGACCGCGCACGATTGTCGCGACGCGTGCCCCTGCTGACATTGAGCCTCCGACAGTCCCCTCGACCGAGACGTACGGCCGCCATGGTAGCGTTTGGCCGTGCTCGACTTGCTGCTGACACGACACGGCACGACCGTCGCCGGGGACGGCGTGATGCTCGGCGGGCAGATCGACGTGCCGCTCTCGCCCGAAGGCAGGCGCGAGGCCGATGCCCTGGCGCGCAGGCTGGCCGGCGTCCGGATCGACCGGATCATTTCGAGCCCGATGGTCAGGGCGCTCGAGACGGCACGCGCGGTCGCCAATGGGCGCCCCGTAGAGGTGGACGAGCGTCTGCGTGAGCTCGACTACGGGAGATGGGAAGGCCTGACCTACGCCGAGATCGGCGCCCGAGACCCGGCGCTGCGGGCAACCTGGGAGGCCGATCCGGCCACGACCCACTCCCCCGGTGGTGAATCCGGACATGAGGTCGCCGGGCGCGCCCGTTCGTTCCTGCTGTCGCTGCTCGCCGAGGAGCATCTGCCCCAGCCCCCCACGGCGGCCCCGCTTCGGTCTCCCGACGCCGGGGGCTCGCGACGCGTTCCCGATGAAGGAACCGAGGAATCGGCGGCCGAGCGTCGCGTGCTCGTGGTGGCGCACGGGACCCTGAATCGGGTGCTGATGTGCGTGGCCCTCGACGTTCCCGTGCGCGACTACCGGCGCCGGTTCGTCATGGATCGGGCGAGCCTCTCGCTGCTCCGCTACGAGCCCGGCGACAGCCCGGAGGGCGCCCAGCTCATTCTCGCGAACGACGTGGCCCACCTGCGAAGCCCGGGCCAGGCTCCCTGGGGCTAGCCGCTCGGACTGCGGCCCGAGGCTGACGCAGGGTCACCGGACCGGCCGGACCATCGTCCCGCGTCGGATCGTCCGAGCCGGGGAAGGGGCACCGGGCAGTTTGTGGCAGACTGGGTGCAGGAGCCCGGCGGATTCATCCTGTCACCAATCGGGGGACGCCTCGGGCCATTCTGGAGCTGCGCAGCCACTCCCGGGGCGCCGGCATCCAGGTTTGGGAGGCTCGTTTCTTTGAACCGCGCTCGGGTTGGCTATGTCGCCTACTACGTGGCGGTTGCCGCCTACGCGCCATACCTGCAGCTCTACTACGGCAGCCTCGGCATCACCCTGGCCGGCATCGGCGCCCTGGCCGCCTTCTCCTCGTTCATCGCCATCATCTCGGCGACGCTGTGGGGCGCCATTCACGATAGCCATCCGACGGCTCGAGCCCTGATCCCGCTCGCCGGCCTCATCGCCGCCTCGGGTGGCCTGGGCATCGGTCTGCTCGGCGGCACGTTGTGGCTCATTCCATCGGTCGCCGCCTTCTCGATCGGCCTCACGGGCATCAGCCCGATGATGGACGCCCGAGTCCTGGAGCTGACTCGCTCCGACCGGTCGCGCTACGCCAGCGTTCGAGTGTTCGGGTCGGTGGGATTCATCGTCGCCACCCCGATCATCGGCTTCGCGATCCACCAGTCGTATGGCGAGCTGTTCGTCATCTTCATCCCGGTCATCATCCTCGCCGGGCTGAGCTCGCTGCTCCTCCCGGGCCGTTCGAGCACGGTCCGAAGCGCGGGCATGATGCGAGCCCCGGGCGTCGTCCTTCGTCACCGCCCGATCGCGATGTTCCTCCTCGCCGCGGTCGTCGGCTGGGTCTCGATCTCCATGCAGACGCCTTTCCTTTCGATATACCTGCGCGGAATCGGCGCTTCCGGCGACCAGGTGGGCTACGTCTGGAGCTGCCAGGCCCTGCTGGAAATCCCGGTCATGGTCTTCTTCCCCCTCCTGGCCCGCAGGTACGGCATCGAGCGGCTCATCGTCGTGGGGATGGCGATTCTCGTCGGTCGCCAGACGGCCAACGCGGTCTTCACGTCGCCGGACATCCTGATCGGCTTCTCGCTGCTCCAGGGTCTCGGCTACGGGCTGCTGCTGATCGGCGGCATCGCCTACGTCTCGCAGCGAGCTCCCAAAGGCACGGCGGCCACGGCCCAGGGCATCCTCAACGCCGTCACCTTCAGCGTGGCGTCGATCCTCGGCGCGGGCGTCGGCGGTCAGCTCGGCGGTTTCCTGGGCATTCGGACGCTCTTCGCCATGTCGGCGGGCCTTGGCGCCATTGCGGTCGTGCTGATCGCGATCGTCGTCCTGCCGGGGTCGGCCGAACGCCTGAAGGCATCGAAGATTGCTCCCGCCGCCGACCAGGCCCGTGCCGCCTCGCCGGTTGCGGTTCCGGAGGCCCGGCAGATCCCCGAGCCACTGCCGATCCCGGAGTCTCTGCCCGTGCCGGAGGTGGACTAGATGCCCAGGCGCCGCACCCGGTTGTAGATGGCGTTTACCACCACCGAGACGCCCGCCGTGCTGAAGTGGAGTCCGTCCACCGTGTAGCGCGACTGGATCGTGCCGCTCGAGGTGGAGAGCGGCGTGTGGATGTCGATCACCACGACCTTGTACGCGTTGGCCAGGTGGACGATCGCGGCGTTCAGCGAGTCGATCTTGGGCGCCATGCCCGTGAACGAATCCGGCGGCACGTTGATAACGATCGGCACGGCGTGGTGGGCGATCGTCTGGGTGATGATGTAGCGCAGGTTCGCGATCGTCGTGGCCTGGCTTATGTTGTGGCCGAGGTCGTTGGTCCCGCCCAGGATGAAGACGTAGTTGGGCTGATAGGTGAAGACGTCACCGCTGAGCCTGGCCCGCATGTCCGCGGTGGTGTCGCCGGGCACGCCGGCGTTGTGGTAGAGGGTCAGGTACGGGTCCTTGGCGTCGAGCAGCTTGGGCCACGGGCCGTCCGTGGGCCAGGCCGTCAGCGAGTCGCCCAGCGCCACGTACGGGTAGACGCGGTGCTTCTTCGTGGGAGCGGGAGTCGGCTTGGCGGTCGGCGACGGGGTTGGAGTGGGTGTGGGAGTGACCGTCGGGGTGGGACTCGGTGTGGCTGTGGGCGTCGGCGTGGGAGTGTCGGCGGGCGTGGCGGATTCTTCCACGGCCGCGATCACGGAGCTCAGGCTGCTCGGGCTCGGGGATGGGTCGCCCGAGTGGCTGGTCGCGGCCATGACGGGGATGCCCGCCGAGATCGCGCAGGCGGCCAGGACCAGGGCCAGGACCGCCGTCAGCTCGCGGCGCTTGGGCTCCTTTGGCAGCGCTCCGCGCACCGCGCCGGGAATTGCCGACGGCGCGGTGATGGCCCTCGCGATCCCGGATCCGAAGGCGCGCAGGAAACGCCCGGGCCAGCTGAGCGGGCCGCGGGGGACACGGTGGGCCATGTTGCGGCCGAGCTGGGCCAGGCTGGGATCCGGATGGGCCATCTGCCCTTCCGCGGACCGGGCGGCGGCTCTCGCCGGAACGGACTCCCTCAGGGGCCCGGTGCGATCTCTCAGGCTGCTCACGAGCGAGCTTGTGCCGAGGTGCTTCCCCGGAATGTGCTCTCGTCGATGCTTTCGTGGATGCTCAGCGTCACCGAGGGGACGCCGGTTGGTCTACTGCGCATCAGCGTTCCTTTTGCTCCGCGGCTGTGACGGTGTGTCCGGTGCCGTGCCATGAGCTCCGACTCGCCGGTTGGCACCGGCGGATCCGGCCTAAGTCTGCCACCTTCGGGGCGGACTCTGCATTTCGAGACCCATAAGAAGGATCAATACCTGTTCGGGTAGGCGGCCGGCGGGGAGCGTCCCGTGGCCGGGTCAGAGACCGGGCCGAGCCAGGCCCGCGGCGGGGCAGAGCCGACCGTGGCGGGGCAGAGCCGGCCCGCGACTCCTAGCTCTCGCTCGGTTCGATCTCCCCGCGGCGCCAGCCGGGATGGCCCAGGCGCCACCAGACGAAGGCGATGACGGCGGCCGCCACGATGACCACCATCAGCGTGTCGAACGGCCGCAGTGCGTCGCGGATGTCGATCCAGTTGGCGCCCAGAACCGTGCCGGCATAGACGAGGGCGATCGTCCAGGGAATGGCTCCCAGGGTGGAGTAGACGATGAACTTGCCGATCGGCATGTGCGAGACGCCGGCGATGAAGCTGATGACCGATCGAACGCCCGGCAGGAGGCGGCTGATGAAGGCGGTCGGCGAGCCCCACCGGGCGAAGAATTGCTCGGCCTGCTCGACCTCGTGCTTGCGGATCAGGAGGTAGCGGCCCCATCGATCCAGGAACGGCCGGCCGAGCCTGGCGCCGAGCACGTAGCCGAAGATCGACCCGGTCGTGTTGGCGGCGACGCCCACGACAACGACGATCCAGAAGTTCCAGTGCGCGTGCGTGAGGGGCTCCAGCCTGGTGGTGTCCCAGACCATCCAGCCGGCCATCGGCAGGATGATCTCGGAGGGGAGCGGCAGCAACGTCGACTCGATGACCATCGCGACGAAGACGCCGACGTAGCCGACGGAGTCGTACGCGGATTGGAGCATCGGGATGATCCAGGTATCGATGAAAGAAAGCACGCCGGCCTCGACGATGGGGGGTTGGCGGCGCCGACAGGACGGCAGCCGTCCGCAGGATACCCGAGCGAGCAGGCGGGCGTCGGCATTCGTTCCGCTTCGCGCCCCGCCGGCGCGGCGAGCGGCTCGACCCGATCGTCGGGGCACCGCTATGCTCAGGGGGTGAGCGACGCCCCCCGATATCCCGACCCTGGTTCGCACCGCCATCTGCCCGAGTCGGCCTGGCTTCGCCAGCCCGGCTCCGAGCAGTCCGAGATCGTCCTTACCGGCGCCGACCTGTCGATCGCCGACGTCGAATCCGTGGCGCGGGGCGGGCGGCGGGTCCGGCTCGGCGACGAAGCTCGGGCCCGGATGCTGGAGGCCCGCGAGGTCGTGGAACGGCTCGTGGCCGCGGGCGAAACGGTCTACGGCGTCACGACCGGCTTCGGGGACCTCGCCAACACGTTCATCGAGCCATCCCAATCGGCCCGGCTCCAGGAGAACCTGCTCCTGTCCCACGCCGTCGGCGTGGGCGAGCCGCTGCCGCGCGATGTGGTCCGGGCGATGCTCCTGCTTCGGGCCAACACCCTCGCCCTGGGCCACTCCGGCTGCCGGCCGGATCTCGTGGACCGGCTCTGCGAGATGCTGCGTCTGGGCATGCATCCGGTGGTGCCGTCGCAGGGATCCGTGGGAGCGTCCGGCGACCTGGCGCCGCTGGCACATCTCGCGCTGCCTCTCACCGGGCGCGGCCACGTCGAGCTCAACGGGCGGATCGTCGCCGCCGCGGAAGCGCTCTCGTCCTCCGGGCTGGCGGCCCTGGTCCTCGAGGCCAAGGAGGGCCTGGCTCTCCTCAACGGCACCCAGATGATGTCGGCGATCGGGGCGCTCGTGGCCGCGGACGCGGCTCGACTGGCGCGGACCGCGAGCGTGGCCGCGGCGATGAGCTGCGAAGCGATGCTCGGCACGGACGTGGCCTACGCCGCGGCCTACCAGCTGGCCCGGCCTCACCCCGGCCAGATCGCGGTGGCCGAGGAGCTGCGCTGGCTCCTCCGCGAGTCGTCGCTGATGGCCGGCCACCACGCTTCCTCGCACAAGGTCCAGGATCCCTACTCGCTCCGATGCGTGCCCCAGGTCCACGGCGCGTCACGCGACGCGCTGGATTACCTGCGCGGCGTCCTGGACATAGAGCTGAACTCGGCCACGGACAACCCGCTCGTCTTTCCGCAGGGCGGAGTGACGGACGCCGACGTGGCCGCGACCGGCGGTGGACTGGTCATAAGCGGCGGCAACTTCCACGGCGAGCCCGTCGCGCTTGCCCTCGACTTTGCCAAGCTCGCCATCTCCGAGCTCGGATCCATATCAGAGCGGCGGATCGCCTTGATGCTCGATCCGAGGCTCAACGGCGGCCTGCCGCCGTTCCTGTCGTCGGGCAGCGGTCTCGAATCGGGGATGATGCTGCTCCAGTACACGGCGGCCGCCCTGGCTTCGGAGAACAAGGTGCTCGTTCATCCGGCCAGCGCCGACTCGATCCCCACCTCGGCCAATCAGGAAGACCATGTCTCGATGGGCTCGATCGCGGCTCGCCATTGCCGGACCGTCCTGGCGAACGTCCAGCGGATCGTCGCGCTGGAGCTGCTCGTGGGCGCCCAGGCGCTGGACTTCCGCCTCGAGGAGGCGCGCAAGGCCGACCCGCGGGTGAGGGCGGGCAGCGGCGTCATGGAAGCTCACGCCCGACTTCGATCGGTGGTGCCGCACCTGGA
>VFSW01003104.1_pt1 | contig 24923 bp, 19 predicted proteins | sample 5358111 | NCBI WGS metagenome assembly VFSW01 (sample SAMN11554181, study PRJNA540505) | mine drainage metagenome | isolation source: sediment from site ElyBrook_90M | place: USA: Ely Copper Mine, Vershire, VT | collected 2017
CACGTAGGCTGGTGGAAAGAAGAACCCCCGTTGCTTTAGCACGGGGAGTGTCAGTACAATAGCGAGGAAGAGATCGAACGCTTCTGCGCGAAAATAGCAGAAATCGCGGGCTAGCCTGTTATTCGTCATTTAGCTCCAAAACGCGAGGGGAAACGATGAAAAACCGCGTCTTATTTGCTCTTTTGCTCACACTTTGCCTTAGTCTATTTGCGGCTTGTGGCACAACAACCAGCGCATCATCCGTGCTAGCGACACCGACCCAGCCACCCGTGCCCGCTGGTTACACGCCTGTGCAAATCACCTTGCAGGATATCAGAATTCACTCCTCGATCACGACCTTTAAGGTGGGTGTACCCTATTTTTTCATTATCACCAATAAAGACAAGGTGGAACACGAATTTATGATGTCACCAACGGGTATGGGCGGGCACATCACGTCCTATACCATGATGAATGTCACCTTTGCCCTGATCGAACACATTACCCCTAACTCAATCAAAACGCTGAGTTATACCTTCAAGACGCCAGAACCACCCGGAAGCATCGAGTTTGCCTGCCACTATTCCGACCACTACGCGATGGGCATGGTACTTCCCGTTGTCGTGGAGAAATAGGTAAGCAGTAACAAGAGGTAAAAATACACGCCATTCTCGACTCAAGAGTTACATACTCGCTAGTCGCTAGGCGTCACATATCCTTCCTCTCTTTTTCTGTACGCACATGATATACTTATTCGAGAAGCATAGCGTGATCACAGGAGGAGTTAGTCATGCGTTTACAGGGAAAAACTATCGGTTATTTTGTGGCCCAGGAGGTTGAAGACCTGGAATTCTGGGTTCCCGTGATGCGCCTGCGCGAAGAAGGCGCAAAAGTCATCGTCATCGGCCTGACTACACAGCCAGTACATGGCAAACATGGTTTGGAGATGACCCCCGATGTGAGCATTCAGGAAGCCCCCTCAGCCGACGCACTGGACGGTATTGTTATTCCTGGTGGGTGGGCACCCGATAAATTACGCCGCAACCAGGGCGTATTGCAACTTGTACGCACGCTCCACGCGCAAGGCAAAGTCGTTGCTACGATCTGTCACGGTGGCTGGGTTCCTATCTCCGCTGGTATCATGCGCGGGCGCAAAGCGACAGGCTCAACAGGTATCAAAGACGATATTGTCAACGCTGGTGGTATCTGGGTCGATGCGCCTGCATTCCGCGAAGGAAACATGGTGTGGGGCCGTGTCGTTGAGGATATCCCCGACTTCTGCCGCGAACTGGTTGCCGCTTTTGCCGAATAAACCGATAGACACTATTCGTATCATCCATTATGCTCACCTGTTGGGAGAGTCGAGGGGGAGTTCATGAGTACATTTCTTGAGGCTTTAGCCCAGCGCGTTCTCATTTTTGATGGCGCGATGGGAACAAATATACAAAACTACCAACTTGGGGCCGAAGATTATGGCGGTCAAAGCACAGAGGGTTGTAACGAATATCTAGTGCTTACCAAGCCCTCCGTCATTGAAGAGATTCATGCAGGTTTTCTTGAGGTCGGCTGTGATGTGCTGGAAACCGATTCCTTCACGGCCAGTCGGCTCAAACTTGACGAGTACGGTATCGGCCATCTCACACACGAGATCAACGTGAAAGCCGCACAACTGGCCCGTCGCCTTGCTGATCGCTATAGCACGCCAGAACAGCCACGTTTTGTCGCTGGCTCTATCGGCCCCACAGGTATGCTCCCCTCATCAAACGATCCCATGCTCAGCAACATTACCTACCAGCAGCTAGCCGCGATCTTCCAGGAACAAGCTGCCGCTTTGCTCGAAGGTGGCGTTGATGTACTGCTGATCGAAACGAGCCAGGATATTTTAGAGGTGCGAGCTGCCATTACAGGTTTACGACGTGCCATGCAGCAGATAGGGCGCAACGTGCCCATTCAAGCCCAGGTTTCGCTCGATACCAGCGGGCGCATGCTGCTCGGCACCGATATCGCCGCGGTCATGACCACCCTTGTTGCCTTGCGCGTCGATATCATCGGCATGAACTGCTCTACTGGACCTGAGCATATGCGTGAGTCTGTACGCTTTCTGACTGAGAATTGCCCATTACCCATCTCGACCATTCCCAACGCGGGCCTTCCGCTCAACGTCAATGGCCTCGCCGTCTATCCAATGGAGCCCGAGCCAATGGCAGCAGCACTGCGCGATTTCGTGACCGAGTTTGGTGTTAATATTATTGGCGGTTGCTGCGGTAGCAGTCATGAACATCTGCGCGCTATTGTGAACGCCTGCCGCAATGCTCCGCGCCATCCTCGTCCGCTCGCAGACCACAATTTTAGCAAGAAGGATTTTACACTCATCACGCCGCCGTTTGTCTCCGGCGGTATTCGCGCCACATCTATGCTACAAGACCCCCCGCCCCTCCTCGTCGGCGAACGGGTCAATGCACAAGGGAGTCGCAAAGCCAAACAAGCTCTGCTCAAAGATGATTACGATACCTTGCTAGCTATCGCACGCGAGCAGGTTGAGGGCGGAGCGCACGTACTCGATGTGCAGGTCGCGCTAACCGAGCGTATTGATGAGGCAGAGCAGATGGCCCAAATCGTCAAAAAACTCTCGATGGGTATTGAAGCTCCACTAATGATTGATAGCACCGAGGCCAATGTCATCCAAGCCGCCCTGGAAATCTACCCTGGACGTGCAACTATCAATTCAATCAACATGGAAACGGGTCGCCAGCGCATTGAGAACGTCTTACCGCTGGCTATCGAACATGGTGCAGCCGTCGTCGCGTTGACCATCGACGAAATCGGCATGGCAAAAACCAGCGCACGCAAAGTGGCGATTGCGCACATTATCCACAATATCTGCGTCAATGAATACAAGCTACCACCCAATGCTTTGATCTTTGACCCGCTGACCTTCCCGATCACCACAGGACAGGAAGAGCTGCAAACCGCCGCTATCGAGACACTTGATGCATTAACGCGCATCAAGGCCGAACTACCAGGTGTCATGACCATCCTGGGTGTCAGCAATGTCTCGTTTGGCCTCAAACAACATGCACGCGAGGTCCTTAATAGCGTCTTCCTCTATCATGCGGTACGTGCAGGTTTAGATATGGCAATCGTCAACCCCACACATATCAAGCCATACGCGGAGATCGACGCCGAGCAACGCCAACTCGCCGATGATCTGATTTTCAACCATCCAGACGCACTACCACGCTTTATCGCGTATTTCGAGCAACACGGCGCACAACAGGATGACAGCAAGGAAAAAGTTGATCCAACAGAGGGCATGAGTATTGCCGAGCGCATCCACTGGCAGATTCTACATCGTCGCAAAGAAGGTATCGAGTCACTCATCGACCAGATTATCGCTCAACGAGCCGAAGAACAACAGCTCGGGCGCAGCGATGTCGCTGTTCAGGTGCTGAACACCGTCCTGTTGCCCGCCATGAAGGATGTGGGAGACCGTTTTGGCGCGGGCGAACTCATTCTGCCATTTGTGCTGCAATCCGCTGAGGTGATGAAACGCGCCGTCGCCCATCTGGAACAGTATCTTGAGAAAAAAGAAGGCTATACGAAGGGCAAGGTAGTGCTGGCAACGGTCTTTGGCGATGTACACGATATCGGCAAAAATCTCGTTAACACCATTCTCAGCAATAATGGCTATACCGTCTATGATTTGGGCAAACAAGTTCCACTCAACACCATTCTCGACAAGGCTATCGAGGTGCAGGCCGATGCGATTGGCCTCTCAGCCCTGCTGGTCAGTACCTCAAAGCAGATGCCGCTGTGCGTCAAAGAGCTACATAAACGCGGCTTGAACTTCCCAGTCATCATTGGCGGCGCGGCAATTAATCGTTCCTACGGACGCCGCATCCTCTTCATCGATGACCAGACACCCGAAGCAACACCAGTTGCCTATGAGCCGGGCGTCTTCTACGCAAAAGATGCCTTCGAGGGCTTAGAGATCATTGACAAACTCACCAACGCTCCAGAAGAACGCGCCACCTTCTTACAACGCATCAAAGAAGAGGCCTTGCGCGAACGGCTCAAAAAAGCAAGCTCACAGGAAAGCGCAGCCACACACGTTGTCGATACTACGCCGTCTAGCAGTGTTAGCGCAGTAAACACATTGCCCACGCCGCCCTTCTGGGGGCCGCGCGTGCTTGAACGAATTGGCCTGGAAGACGTGGCGCAATGTATGGACCTCAACACGCTCTATCGTCTGCATTGGGGCGGTAAAGCCCATGGAGCCGAATTCGTGCGTTTAGTTGAAGAAGAGTTTCAGCCACGCCTGGAACGCATGTTACGTGAGGCGCGTCAGCAACGCTACCTGCAACCAAAGGTTGTCTACGGCTATTTTCCCTGTCAGTCCAGTGGCAATGAGCTAATTGTCTATGATTACAAAGAATTTCAGCAGAACAAAAGTCGCCACGAGGTGGCCCGTTTCCGTTTCCCGCGCCAGCAAGAGCGCGCACGCCTCTGCCTCGCCGACTACTTCGCCGCTGTCGAGAGTGGTGCTACTGATGTGGTTGCGCTACAAGTTGTAACAATGGGTGAGCCAGCGAGCGAAGCTATTGCGCGCCTGCAAGAAGCCAACAATTATGCAGAAGCCTACTTCGTACATGGTCTGGCCGTGGAAATGGCGGAAGGCCTGGCAGAATATACCAACCGCATCATCCGTTCCGAACTGGCGTTGACGAACGAGAGAGGGCGTCGCTATAGTTGGGGCTATCCTGCCATTCCAGACTTGGAAGACCATCGCCAGGTCTTTCAATTGCTTCCCGTCACCGATACTATTGGCGTTAGCCTCACCGAGGCCTATCAATTGGTGCCAGAACAGTCAACTGTGGCCATCGTGGTACACCATCCACAAGCAGTCTATTTCGCTGTGCGCACACCCCTTGCTGAGGTAACACGCGCATAACTGCTAAGTCTGGGCCGCGTATGATGCGCGGCCTCTCTTGTCATTTGGACCCACAATAATTGGAGGCTCTATTGGTGGAAGACTCGATGAGGGATCATCTTCATACATATATAACATCAACATACTCTTCTCCTTACCTATAGAAATCTCAGATGTTTTTATTCCATGTCGTTTCATCTTAAATCAACATAGGTGATGTCTAAAAAGAAAGACGCCATATTTCGCAAATGTTTTTCAATATTCGCAGACGACTTGATACTCTCTTCTTTTTGCGTAAAGAATTTATGTCATCCCAGTACAATCGTCCCAAAAATTCATGCAAAGAGCAACTCAGATGAAGACTTGACGCTCTTTTAGTGCGGTGCTATGCTGAACGTGAGTGCAACGAAGCATTTCCAGCCAGCAAACATCGCCATCATCGCGGTTGAGAGGAAATAATCATGGGCATCATTGAGACACACCTAGATCGCAATAGTGCTGAATTCCAGGAAAACGCGCTCTATTTTCAACAACTTCTTGATGAACTACAGCAGCATACTGAACAGGTCCAACAAGGTGGCGGGGCCGATGCAGTCGCCAGACATCGCAAACGTAATAAATTGTTGGCGCGCGAGCGCGTTCAGCTCCTCTGTGACCCCGATACGCCGTTTTTAGAATTCAGTCCCCTTGCGGCATGGGATGTGTACGAAAATGAGGCCCCCTCGGCGGGCATTGTCACCGGTATTGGCGTGGTCGAGGGACAGGAATGTGTAATCATTGCCAACGATGCCACCGTCAAAGGCGGCACATACTACCCAATTACCGTCAAAAAACATTTGCGTGCGCAAGAAATTGCCGAACAGAATCATCTCCCTTGCATCTATCTGGTTGACTCCGGCGGTGCGTTTTTACCACTGCAAGCCGATGTCTTCCCAGACCGCGATCACTTTGGACGCATCTTCTATAATCAGGCGCGTATGTCCAGTCAGCGCATCCCACAAATCGCCGCCGTGATGGGTTCCTGCACCGCTGGCGGAGCCTATGTGCCTGCGATGAGTGATGAAACCATCATCGTGCAAGGCAACGGCACGATCTTTCTAGGTGGCCCCCCGCTAGTCAAAGCAGCAACAGGCGAAGAGGTGAGCGCGGAAGAACTCGGCGGTGCTGATGTCCATTGTCGTATCTCCGGCGTAACCGACCACTATGCCGTCAACGATCCCCATGCTCTCGCCATCTGTCGCAGCATCGTTGCCAATCTCAATCGCCGCAAATACATTCCTTGGGAGCTTCACACGCCAGAACCGCCGCGCTATGATCCCAGCGAACTCTACGGCATTGTGCCTAAAAATAGTCGCCAAAGCTACAATGTGCGCGAGGTGATTGCACGCCTCGTCGATGGTAGCCGTTTTCACGAATTCAAAGAATTGTATGGCATCACGTTAGTCTGTGGCTTTGCGCGTCTGATGGGCTATCCTGTCGGCATCATCGCCAACAACGGCATCCTTTTCTCCGAAAGCGCGCTCAAGGCCACGCATTTTATCGAATTATGCGCACAACGGCAGACACCACTGATCTTCCTACAAAATATCACCGGCTTTATGGTTGGCAAACAATACGAAAATGGCGGGATTGCCAAAGACGGGGCGAAAATGGTGATGGCAGTCGCCAACGCTCCCGTACCACGCTTCACAGTGATTATCGGTGGCTCGTTCGGCGCAGGCAATTACGGCATGTGTGGACGCGCCTATTCGCCACGCCAACTATGGATGTGGCCCAACGCCCGTATCTCCGTCATGGGCGGTTTACAGGCAGCAACCGTTCTAGCAACAGTGCGCAAAGAGGGACTGGCAATGCGAGGGAAGACGATGAGTGCAGAGGAAGAGGCGAACTTTATGCAGCCCATTCTCGATAAATATGAGCAGGAGGGCAACCCCTACTACAGTACCGCACGCCTATGGGACGACGGCATTATCGACCCACGTGACACGCGCAACGTCCTCGCGCTAGGCATTGCCGCATCATTAAACGCACCTATGCCCGATACGCCATTTGGCGTCTTTCGCATGTAATACATACAAGGGAGTATTGTATATGACTTATAGCTATCTTTCCATCGAACGCAGTCATCAGCGTAAAATCGCAACAGTAACCTTGCGCCGCCCAGAGGTGCATAACGCATTTAATGCACAAGTAATAGAAGAACTCATGGCAGCGTTTAGCGATTTACGCGCTGATGAGCTACTACATGGGGTCATTCTCACAGGTGAGGGAGCGTCGTTTAGCGCGGGTGCTGATCTCAACATGATGAAATCCGCCGCGACCTTCACGCAGGAAGACAATCTCAACGACGCGCTTCGTCTTGCCGACCTGCTCCAGACGATCAACACCTTTCCCTGTCCTGTCATAGCACGTGTCAACGGCACAGCAATGGGCGGCGGTCTGGGTCTGATTGCTGTTTGCGATATCGCACTTGCGGCAGAGACAGCACGCTTCGCCTTTAGCGAGGTTAAACTTGGTATTGCCCCTGCCGTTATTTCACCGTTTGTCGTGCGCAAAATAGGCGAGACAAATGCTCGTGTCCTTTTCGTAACAGGCGAACGTTTCAGTGCCGTCCGTGCATTAAGTATTGGGCTAGTTCACGCCGTTGTCCCCTTAGAGCAGCTTGACGATGCCGTACAGAAAGCTCTACAAGAATTGCTGACCAGCGCGCCACAAGCACTACGCGCATGTAAGGCACTGGCACTGACGGCTGGGCAGATGGCAACGGACGAGGCACGCATGTATACCGCGCAAACTATCGCCCGCTTGCGCGTTACAGACGAGGGACAGGAAGGCTTGCATGCCTTTCTGGAAAAACGTAAACCCAACTGGATAGCATAGCTATGTTCAAAAAAGTTCTAATCGCCAATCGCGGAGAAATTGCCATCCGCATCATGCGCACCTGTCGCGAAATGGGCATTCGCACGGTCGCCGTCTACTCTGAGGCAGACCGCTACGCCCGTCATGTACGCGAGGCCGATGAAGTCTATTTCATTGGAGCTGCCCCCGCCGCGCACAGCTATTTACGCATCGAGACCATTCTGGCGGTGGCGCGCAAAAGCGGTGCCGAAGCGATTCATCCCGGCTATGGCTTCCTCTCTGAGAACGCGGCTTTTGTCGATGCTTGTGAGCAAGCGGGCATTGTTTTTATCGGCCCGTCCGCTGAGGCAATGCGCCTGATGGGTTCCAAAATCGCCGCCAAGCGTCTGACGCAATCGGTGGGCGCGCCAACCGTTCCAGGCTATGCAGGCGAAAGTCAGGACAACACGGTATTGCTGAAAGAGGCCGAACGCATCGGTTTTCCACTGCTCATCAAAGCCTCAGCCGGTGGCGGCGGCAAGGGCATGCGCGAGGTACATCAGCCAGCACCCTTTTTAGAGCAGCTCGCGGGCGCACGACGTGAAGCACAGGCCGCCTTTGGGGATGAGACTGTCTTCCTGGAAAAGCTTATCATCCGTCCACGCCATGTCGAAATACAGATTTTGGGCGACCGCTACGGCAATATGATCCATCTGTGTGAACGCGAATGCTCTATCCAACGTCGCCACCAGAAAATTGTCGAAGAAAGCCCTTCGCCAATACTCACGCCCGCCTTGCGTGCCGAGATGGGCGAGGCAGCGGTACGCATCGCACAAGCAGCGGGCTATGTCAACGCAGGCACAATGGAGTTTATCCTGGATAGCGACAAACGGTTCTATTTTCTAGAGATGAACACACGTCTACAGGTTGAGCATCCCGTAACTGAACTGGTGACCGGCTTTGATCTCGTGCGCCAGCAACTGCTGATCGCCGCGGGTGAGAAACTTGCCATTACACAGGCTCAGGTAAGCCAGCGCGGACACGCTATCGAGGTGCGCATCTACGCTGAAGATCCCGAACACGCATTTCTGCCCTCAACAGGCACGGTTAGCACCTTTGTCGAGCCAGAGGGACCGGGCGTGCGCGTCGATAGCGGCATTGAAAGCAGCGACGAAATTTCGCAATACTACGACCCGATGATCGCCAAACTGATCGTGTATGGAGAGAATCGTCAAGCCGCAATTGCCCGTCTCCAGCGAGGTCTGGAACAATGTATTATTTTTGGCGTCAAAACAAATATCGCATTACTCCACGCCATTGCTACACACCCCGCCTTTCAGGGTGGTTTGACGCATACAGGTTTCCTCGACGAGCATCACCTACTTACCCCAGAAACCGGGCAAGCAGCACCGCCTGATGCTGCCCTGCTCGCCGCCGCGTGCTACGAATTGTCCAACCGCCAAATACAATCAGCAACCGACAATCCCTGGCAAAACCTCGGTCCCTGGCGCATGACGGGCGAAGGCTATGCATTTACCTATACCTACCATGAACAGGCATATCGCGTTGCGCTTAGATCACAGAATGGCCAACAAGATATGTGGGAATGCAAGATTGACGCGAGGGCCGTAGGTAACGTAGCATATAAACATGGCAAGCAATCATTCATTTTGCTCACTTTTGGCCCTATGCAAGTGCATACCAACGTCCAACAGATACAGAGTGCTATCCATGTCAATCTCAACGGACACACGTATATCCTGGGACGCCGCCAACCACCAGATGTTGACATAGCAACATATGGTGGCAATAGACTGAACACGCAAAAGGCACTCACTGCCCCCATGGCGGGAACCATTGTCAAAGTGCAGATACACGATGGCGAAGAGGTAGCGGCACAACAGGTATTGGTTATTTTGAGCGCGATGAAAATGGAACATACCATCACGGCAACGCATGATGGACGTGTACGTCGTGTTCATTATCAAGAAGGCGCGGTTGTCAAAGGTGGCGCAGTTATCGTTGAAATGGAATAATAACAGGAAAAGAGGCAATAGATCATGCAAGTTGGTTTTATTGGTATTGGAGTCATGGGAAGCCCAATGACCCTCAATCTGCTCAAGGCAGGTCACGAAGTCACTATTTTCGCGCGTCATCCTGAGAAGCCTGAAGTGCAGGCCGTCTTAAACGCGGGGGCAAAACTGGCCCCTTCCGCACGGGCCGTAGCAATCGCATCTGAGCTTGTTATTACGATGGTTCCGAACTCGCAAGAAGTCGAGGAAGTCATAGCAGGACCACAAGGTGTTCTCGAAGGAACGCGCAAGGGACTGATTATCGTTGACATGAGTACGATTGCCCCCTCGATGAGCCGCAAAATGGAACAGGCAGCGACAGCACAAGGATGCTACTTTATTGATGCACCCGTTAGCGGTGGCTCACAGGGCGCAGTCAATGGTACACTGACCATCATGGCTGGGGGCAATCAAGATGCTTTTGAAAAAGCGCGTCCTGTACTTGAGGCAATGGGCAAAAAAGAAAACATTTTTTACGTCGGTCCCAGCGGTGCTGGCGAGGTAGTCAAGCTAGTCAACAATATTTTGGCTGGCACTATTGCAGCATCAATTGCGGAAGCCTTTGTCCTGGGTGTCAAAGCTGGCGCGGACGTAGAGACAATGGCAAAGATCATCAGCGTCAGCAGTGGTGCAAACTGGCAACTCTCAGTCCAGTTCCCTATGCGCGCCTTTAATGGTAGTTTCAAACCAGGTTTCATGACCGATCTCTTACACAAAGACCTGGGATTGGCTCTCGATCTGGCAGCCGAGAATAAAGTGCCCATGACAATGACCGCCGTTGCACGCCAGATGTACGAAATTACCCGTGCCGCAGGCTATGGACGCGATGACTACACAGCTCTACTCAGAGTTTTAGAGCAAATGGCCGCCGTCGAAGTGCGTTCATAACATCTATTACCCTTTCTATGACAAAATCTCGTAGGGACCGATTTATCGCATCCGCCCATGTTTTATAGGCATGGGTGGACGCTTTAAATGGGTCCCTACGAGATTTTCATGTGTATAACAATTTTATACTAAATCTTTGCCATAAACATATGGCTACGTTCTCGTGTCTTTCACAGCATTGACTTCGTTAGAGCATCATAGTATTCTTATATTCTAGAGAGGAGAATACTATGATGCAAAATTACAGAGACTTCATTACATCTGACCCCAACATCTTATCAGGAAAACCTGCGATCAAAGATACTCGTATTGCTGTAGAGCAAATTCTTGATGAGCTGGCAGGGGGCACTACAATAGACGAACTTATGGAAGAATATCCGCGACTTCAGCGACAGGCAATTTTTGCAGCCCTCGCCTTTGCAGCCGACACATTACGCGCGCAAATTATTTATCCTCTTGATGCAGCATCATGATAATTTACGTTGATGAAAATGTCCCTCTCAAAATCACACGACGGCTCAGATTAGAGGGCTATCAAGTCGAATATGTAACCAGAACAGTTAAAGATAGAGAAATATTAGAGGAAGCCTGCCTGAAAAATGCGTTGCTTATCACTTCCGATAAAGACTTTGAGCGGATTGTTCTTGGTGAATTGAAGCCAACCGCAGGCGTTGTATTACTACGTATCTCTACAAGAGTGCCTATAGAACATCGTGCAGAAATTGTCGCCAATGTTATTCGGAAATACGAACCTCAATTACGTAGCAACTTTACAACAGTTACAGAGTCAGCAATTGAGATTCGCAAACCGCTATCGCGCGGTTAATTCAGTCCCGGCATTAATCCTCGTGAGATCGACATGCCCAGAACCAGCACCGCTGCTAGCCCAAAGTAGACAAGGCTTAGAACGATGCGTGTCCCAATAGGCACGTTATAGTATGCCTGCTCTTGTGGCGTATTGGGCTTCGTGCCACGCGCCCAGAGTTGCGTAGCTGCCATCGCGATAAAGAAGAGCAGCCAGATAGAAAAATTGCCCTGGAACCACGACCAGATTTGGAAAGCGAGCAAACCCAGAAAACCGATAATCCAGATACGCCGATCAATTGCGGCCAGTACGCGCCCGCCATCAAAGGGCACAATCGGGATCAGATTAAAGAGGTTCATAAAAAAGCCAAAATAGGCCAACGAAGCCAACAAAGCACCATATTGCGGATAAAGACGTGCCAGCAATAGACAGAGAGAAGCGGCTATTGTGCCAGCAATCGGGCCAGCAATCCCTACCTCGGCCTCGTCACGCGCATTTTGCGGCATCTGACGCATCATCACGGCAGCACCCAACATTGGCACAAAAATCATCCCCCCCACCGGAATACCTTTGAGTTTCATCACGATCGCGTGTCCCATTTCATGCAAGAAGAGTAACGCAACCAGGCCAATCGCGAAAGGCCAGCCTAGAAAAAAGGCATAGATAGCGACCGAAGCCAACGCAGTAATTCCTGCAATACCAAATTTTAGCAGGAAAGCCAGCCCTTGCAATTTGAGCAGAAGAGCCATAATAGTCGCGCCAATGCCACCCAAACCAGCTAATCCTTTACGCTTCTTTTTCGGCTCAACCTTGCCATCGGTGACTACAGGTTGCTCATGCATATCCTCTGGCCAGGTATATTGACTGATCTCTACCGGACCACTATATGCCGACGGCAACACACTATCTCCATAAGATGCCAGATCTTCGTGCTTGACACTACCCGTATATTCGGTATATTCAACATAGGGATTATCTACTGACTCAGAAAGGGGAGACCAAACGGGAGCATCCTGTTTATAATATGCCGGATTGGCATAATCAGTTTCACTCGACTCTGGTGTCTTCCCATATCCATATTGATTTAAAAAATCATCGTGTTGCCCGTACACGCTGGCCTCTTTTCCGCTCAGAAAATACATACATGACATTTTACCACTATCTTAACATATATACGCTATCACAAAGCATAAGGTTAAGATATTGCTCTGCCAGCGTGACCAATATGCGGGAACGCACGGCAAAATGGAGATTTCACCGTGCGCATCATTAGCTTTCTTTGATCGTTCCTTCGAGATAACGTCTCAACAGGTTAAGTGTTGCCTGCACGGAAAGTCGTTTCTGGTCGTCACGACTGGCACGCCAGCCGGGTCCCTTACCAGTGACTACACCTGTCGGCCCTTCGATAGCAATATAGACCGTACCAACCGGCTTACCCTCCTGTTGGTCTGGCCCGGCCACACCCGTCAGACCAACACCATAATCAGCTCCAAGCAGCTTGCGTACAGCCTGAGCCATCGCTCGTGCCGTCTGCTCGCTGACCGCTCCATGCTGCTCTAAAAGCTCGCGCGGCACACCCATCTGCGCCTTCATCTCTGTACTATAACTGACAAGACCACCCACGAAATAAGCCGAGCTACCTGCCACATCCGTAATCGTGCTTGCTAGCAAGCCGCCTGTCAACGATTCCATGACCGCCAGTGTCTGACCCCGCTCTTTAAGCAGTTTTCCTACAACGCTCTGAAGTGTTTCTCGATCTACGCCAAAAATATGATGCACAAATATTCGCCTGATCTGCTCTTCCATCTCCGCTACCAGCATTTCTGCCTCTTCCCTGGTCGGGGCTTTTGCCGTCACACGCACATCAACCGCATCATTCTTTGCATAGGTTGCCGCAGTAGGATTTGTGTGATGAATGAGTTCACCTAAACGCTCCTCAACCGCTGATTCGCCAAGTCCTGAGACACGCAAGATACGCGTAAAAATCAAACCGCCCGTGTAAGGACTGAGACGCGGTATCGCTTCCTGTTCCCACATACGATACATCTCGCGCGGCACGCCCGGCATAGCGATAATGATATGCCCATCTTTCTCGACCCACCAGCCGGGGGCCGTGCCAACGGGATTGGACAACGAACGCGCTGAAGGAATCAGCGTTGCCTGCTTGATATTGCGTTCAGGCATCGTGATACTCAATTTGCCGAACATCGCCCGCAGATCAGCTTCCAGGACTGGATCGACCTGCATCTTCTCGCCCAGCAGCGCACTGATCGACTCACGCGCCAGATCATCTTCAGTCGGTCCCAGACCGCCCGTCATGATAATAAGATCTGAGCGCGTCCAGGCTCGCTGCAATGTCTCCACGATGCGCCCTTGATTATCGCCCACTTGTGAGACAAAATAGAGATCAATGCCCAGGGCCGCTAAACTTTGCGCCAGATAAGTTGCATTGGTATCTGTGATATGACCAAGTAGCAGTTCAGTACCACAGGAAAGTATCTCCGCACGCATGAAATTCCTCCAAATAAGATCATAACAACGTTCTGATGGATAATATAGATGTCTCCAAGCCAGTTCTTTCAACGCTATGCTAGCGCATCGGATAGAGTCTCGCAAACGACCTATTTTGCTAGGGATATCATATCACATCAACGCTTTCTCAATATCTTGTGTCATATTTAAAATAAAATCAAGATGTTGTGCCAAAACACTTGCAAATTACGTTTTTTCCGAGTATACTGAGTTTCGTAGGGTAAGAATAACAAAGGTGTTAACAAATTTTCCCTGTTTGAGAATATATTTCAATACAAAAAGCATAAATTCCGCAAAGGAGTATTTCAGATGTCAGAGCAGCAAGCACTGACTTCGGGACAGCACGAACAAACGCTCCCGAATAGCCCCCAACATGCAACCCAACTAGAAGGCATTCGCGAAAAGGTCTTTCTTGATCGCTACTCGCTCAAAGACCAATCCGGCGAGCCACTCGAACCAAATCCCGAGCAACTCTGGGCACGTGTGGCACGTGGCATTGCCACAGTCGAGAAGACAGAAGAGCAGCAAACCTACTGGGAAAAGCGTTTCTACGAGGCACTCGACGGCTTCCGCTTTGTCCCTGGCGGACGTATCCTGGCAGGGGCAGGCTCCGGCCACGAGGTAACATTTTACAACTGCTATGTAATACCCAGCCCCGATGATAGCCGCCAGGGTATTTTAGATAACCTCAAAGTCATGACTGAGATCATGGCACGCGGCGGCGGTGTCGGCATCAACCTCTCAACGCTCAGACCACGTGGCTCCTACATCAAAACGGTCAATGGCACAGCCTCTGGCCCTTGCTCTTGGGCACAACTGTACTCTGTCGCAACCGGTGATGTCATTCAGCAAGGTGGCTCTCGGAGGGGCGCCTTAATGCTCATGCTCGACGATACGCATCCTGACATCGAAGAGTTCATCACGGTCAAGCGCACACCGGGGAAAATTGAGCATGCCAACCTCTCTGTCTGCATCTCCGACAACTTCATGCTGGCCGTCAAGGATGATACCGATTGGGAGCTGACCTGGCAGGGCAAGGTGATGAAGACCATTCGCGCCCGCAAGCTCTGGGACTTGATCTGCACCTCCGCCTGGCAGTCCGCTGAACCTGGTATGGTATTTATGGACCGCTACAATACTGAGTCGAATACCTGGTACTATGAAAACATAAGATGTGTAAATCCTTGCGGTGAGCAGGGGCTGCCTCCGTGGGGCGTTTGCAATTTAGGGGCATTGAACCTTTCAGCTTTTGTAGAAAACGGCAAGATGAATTATGAGCAGCTTGCCGAGACCAGCAGGACCGCCATGCGTTTCCTCGATAACGTGATCGATGCCAACCTCTACTTCATTAAGGAGAATGAAGAGGCCCAGCTTGGCACACGGCGCACGGGACTCGGCACGATGGGACTGGCGGACGCGCTGATCAAGATGAAGATCGCCTATGGCAGCGAAGAATCGATCCCCGTCATTGAACGCATCTACGCAACCATTCGCAATGCGGCTTACGAGGCTTCAGCAGATATCGCGGCGGAAAAAGGTGTCTTTCCACATTTTGAGCGCGACCAATACATGCAAGGTCGTTTCATCAAACGTCTCCCACAAGCCACACAGGAGAAAATTCGCACACAAGGCATTCGTAATGCCGTCTTGTTGACCCAGGCTCCGACCGGCACAACCAGTCTCCTTGCGGGCGTTAGTTCGGGCATTGAGCCAGTCTACGACTTTGCAATGGTCCGCCGCGACCGCACTGGCGAACATATTCTCTACCATCCGCTCTTGCAAGAATGGCGCGAGAAGCACCCCAACGAGCAGACACCGCATTACTTTGTCTCATCAAAGGACTTAACGCCGGAAGAGCATGTGCGCGTGCAGGCGATGATTCAACGCTATACCGACTCCAGCATCAGCAAGACGGTCAACGCGCCCAACGAGCATACCGTTGAGCAAGTGCAAATGCTGTATCGCATGGCGTATGAGATGGGCTGTAAAGGCATCACCTATTATCGCGATGGTTCCCGTGATGCCGTACTCACGCGCGTGGAAGACGAGCAAAAGAAAAAGGAGGCTGACGCTGAGAAACATGCCCCGCTGCTTGAGCCTGTCACATCCATTCAGCAAGGAGTCAAACCACGTCCTGCGGTGGTACATGGCTACACACGCCAGGTTTCCGCTCCCGAAGGGAAGATCAACGTCACCATCAATAGCGATGAACAAGGACCGTTAGAAGTCTTTGTCAATGTCGGCAAAGCTGGTAGCGATATTGCCGCCCTGGCTGAAGCGTTAGGCCGTCTGATCTCGCTGAACTTGCGTCTGCTTAGCCCACTTTCACAAAGTGATCGCGCCCAGGAGATCGTTGATCAATTGCGCGGTATTGGTGGCAGCCGGTCGGTTGGCTTCGGCATGCAGCAGATTCGCTCGCTTCCTGACGCGGTTGCCCGTGCGCTGGAACTGCATATCGAGTCGCTGCAGGAAGTCGAGCAGAGCGAGGCACAAGAACCAATAAAGGTGCAAGTGCAAGAAACAGTCGGCAAAAATGGTACTGGCACGCATGGCAGTGATCCATCGCAAGTGAACTTGAACATGCGGAACGTCACGGGCAACCTTTGCCCCCAATGTGGCTGCAATACACTGGTCTATGAAGAAGGCTGCAAAAAATGTTACAGCTGCGGACATAGCGAGTGTTAAAGCGTCACACGGATAGGACAAAATTTTTCTTGTAGAGGTTATAGAGAGAAGCCCCTTGGTTGCTACATTAGCGCAGTCTGAGCAACCAAGGGGCTTCTTGCTCATCGCCAATCTCTGACTGACTTAGGCAACGTTATCAAATGGACCAATTCCTGGTTGGTGTTTCCGCTGCATGCATTGCATCCTCTTATACAACAAACATTGCAAAAGCGTTAGTCCCTCTTTAATCCTCGTTCAGACGCAAGGCCTGCGTGAGCAACGGACGAGACACGACGCGCACCATCATCACCAGCGCAAGGACAAAGACCACTACCAGCGCGAGTAGCGCAAAGAACAGTGTTGAAGGGAGTACAACCTGTACAGGAAAGGTATTTTGTAGACTGTAGAAGACGCCGCCGCTGATCTGCATGTTCAAATCGGTGATTGTTAGCGAGGGTACAACAGTTAGCGCGAACGTGATACCAAAGGCTACACCGAGCAACAATCCCATCGTATAGACAACGACCTGCTCCCAGAGTAACACGCTAGTTATCTGGCGTGGCGTCGTGCCAAGCGCACGCAAAACGGCGAAATTGGTCAGACGCGTGCGCACGTTCAACCAGGAGGCAAGCAGATCGCCAACCAGAGCCAGCAGGAGTGCAGTGATCGTTCCGATCCCCAATATGCCGCCAATTACCACGTACAACGGATCATTATTCAGCGAGTCGAGCAGCGCACGCCGATCTATCAACTGAGTCAGAGGCATGGTGCTGGCCAGCGCGAGGCGTACATTCGCCAAAGAGATAGCATCACTTTTCGTCTGCAACCAGAGCCAGTTTATCTGTGGGGGTGCTGTTTCAGAGAGCTGCTGCTGTTTCGCTTGCTGCGTGTACACGGTGGCATAGCTTTGATAATCCAGCAAGACGCCCCCTACATCTACGCCATTCGCTATCGCCACACGATCATTCACTGTCGGCAGATGCTGCACAACACCAACAATAATGCAACGTAGCTGAGGGCTAGCGGAGTTATTATCTTTCAACGGGAAAACGGAACCACTATGCAATTGTAGTATATTGCTCACATTTGCATCCACAATTACCGGCATAATATTGCTCGCAATAGCCTGCGCACGCTCCGCTATTAGTTGCTGCAATAACAGCGTCCCAGTTTGCTGATCGGATGTGGAAGACCAGATGACTGTGTGCGCGAAAGTGGACACATCGACCGCACGCATCTGGATTGGCATATTGGCTATGCCTCCCACGCCAGACGTAGCATAACCAACACTGGCGGAAAGTACGCCCGCAATATGCTGATACTGATTTAGCACCTGTGTCTGGTTAGCCGCGGAGCTAACAGAAGAGAGATTGCCGCTAAAATCAGCTCCAGCCAGATAGGTACTTACATCTTGAATATGTTGGCTTTCGGTCGCTCTAAACACTAGCGTAAACAAGGCAAAGGCAATAGCAAGCGCGAGCAGCATGGTCATGCGCATAGATTGACGTGGCGCACGCGCAATCGAGGTCATAGCCAGCAGCGAGACCGCACCCCGTCCACGCACAGCAAGATAGGCACCAAGGCGCAACAGAAAAGGGAAAAGGCGCAGAAAGAGCAGCATGCAACCGATAATCAAGAAAAAGGGCGCAATAATCGACAACGGCGTGATTACCAGCGTTTGCGCATCGCTCTGCAAAATACCGCTGACATTGGTCAGATACAATGAAATCCCATAGCCGACAAGCGCGATAATGCCTGCGATCAGGTCAAGATTCAAACGCTGCCAAAATGGTCGCTTGTGCGTGCGCGTATTCTCACGCCGTATCGCCAGTACGTCCGTCCGCGCGGCAGCAAACAGAGTCAGACTCATAGTGATTAGCGTCACCAGCACGACAACAACAGCATACCAGATCACTTGCTGAGCCGCTGCTAACAAATCGAGCGTAATCACATTCAGCGCATTTTGTTCAGCAGCTGGCAAGATGCGTTGCGCCAGCGCGAATGCAACCAGCACCGCCAGAGGAATGCCTAGCACAAAAGCCAGTATGCCCGCCACGAGACTCTGTGTCAGCAAGGCACCAAAAATTTGTCCACTACTTGCCCCTCGACTGCGCAATAACGCAATTGTTTCGGTCTGCCGCTCGATCAGCACGCCAGTAATCAGATTGACAAAAAAAAGCACCAATGCCAATATTTGTAAACCGACGATCAGCACAGGAATACGTGCCACCTGTACACGACTCTGGAAATTATCCAGTAGCCCTGGGGCCTCAGATGTTCCAAAAAGTGGACTGATTACCTGTGCGCGTTGCAGATAGGGATAGCCAGGATCGGGAATGTTGCCATACAAATTGAGGTAGACCAGTTGCAGATTGTTGATATGCGCAATCAGCGCGTCCAGATCACTGCTAAAAATACGTTGCGTCCCCAGATGATAATGCCAGACGAATGTATAACCACCTTCTGTAGGCGTATAAATTGCATCGGTATGGGCAGCAGTGCGGATAGTATCAAACAGCGTAAAAAGAGCGTTATTTGAGACAAGCAGGCTATAGTTATAAATCGTCGAGGTTTCGGTTGCGAATTTTATCGGCTGGAAATCGTTACCATGCCAGTAGACGCTATCGGCAGCATTGAGCTGAAACAGGCCCGCCACATACGCAGTCACCTGCGAAGTATGAGAGGGCGATGGATTGGCATCACGAAATGTAGGGAGCTGCAACAAATAGCTAATTTGCAGTTGAAACGTCGAGCCAACAGTGACATGTAGGGCCTGTGCAGTCTCAGGCGTCAACATTACTTCGATAGTATTTCCTGGCTGGCTGGCGATACCTGCGCTACGCCCCTGAATTATGTTGAGATGCGTTTGCGCTTGCGCCATATCTACACCTTCAGTAAACAATACAGTATTCGCTTGCGGCGGTTTGGTAAGCGCGAATGTTGATGTGACCTGCTCAAACTGGGTCTCTTGAACAAGAGAACCCAGATTTTGCCGCATGACGCCATCCATTTGTGCATGCACAGCTTGCATAATAGGGGCAGATATGCCAAGCGTACTCGCGTTGACCGCAATATCCGCGTTTTCAGGATTCGCTGTAAGTACACTTCGCAAGCCTGCCGTTGTCATCACACTGGTAAATAACGGAATAGCACCAATAATGACAACCGCCGCGATCATACCCAGCGTGGTGACACAGAGCAAAAACCATGTTTGCCGCAAACGCCATACAGCCAGCGTGGCAATTGAAAGAATGGAAGCCGGACGATCCCTCTGTGCTACTTTTGTCGGTAATACCATTATTATCTTCTCTATTTCATTTTTTACACAGTGACGCTATGCTCTGCTAGCGATACCACGCATCTAACTGTTCACGTAGCCAGGCATGAATATCGCCCAAACTCTGCGACGTAATCTCATGTGCCATCGCATATTCTTTATAGGTCAAAGCCACAGGCAGCGACGAGAGCAACTTATTGCTGGCACGCCCATGCTGAATGGGTAGCACCGTGTCAGCCGTGCCATGCACAACCAGCACAGGTTTTCCGCTGAGTGCTTCTGGCGAGGCCATCAATGGTTGTACCTCAGGCAAAATACGCCCGCTCATCAAGACCGCGCCAGCCACCAATTCGGGTCGTGTCAACGTGACGCTGGCACTCATAATTGCTCCCTGACTAAAGCCCATCAAATAAATCTGCTGTGGGTCCACCCGATATGCCGTCACAGCCTCTTGCATAAATGTAATAATCGCCTGCCGACTGGCCTCCGCCTGTGCAGGGTTAATCATCGGCCCCTGCGGCGTAAAATTCACTTGAAACCAGGCATAACTTCCTGGTGCAAGCGTGTTAGGAGCGCGCACACTGATAATCAGGAAACGCTGATCCAAGAGTGGAACCAGGCTAAATAAATCGCGCTCATTACTTCCTACACCATGCAACAACAAAAGTAACGGCGTCTTCTCTTGCTGTATCTGCGGCTCGTGCAATAAATGTACCAGAGAGAGTGTTTGCGCCATGATGACATTTACTCCTTTTCTTGCTGTTTTGCTGGCATTCCTGCTTCAGCCTTTGTTTTTCCCCCAACTGCCCAATGCTCTGGCGCGATTTCGTACAGCAGCACGCGCACCTGTTCCGGTTCAACAGCAAGCGTGCCCACAACTGCCTCTGTCACACGCGCTATTAAGGCTTGTTTTACAGCGGGCGCACGTCCCGCAAGCAATTCAACACGAATAATCGGCATCTATTCCGCCTCTCCTTCACAATATGCGGTAAGTAGGCAAGGTCCATACTTTATCGCATGATATCACATCAAGCTTGCATTCTTACATGGTCAGATAACCTGGCCCTATCAGTGCGCACCACAATAAAAAAGCATGCAGCAGAAATCTCCGCCACATGCCTTTTCCCGGCCCAATCTCCACTAAACTACACGAGTGCGGTCTCTTGTGCAGGCACGGCTATAGGATAACCAGCCTTCTGCCATGCCTCGAAGCCTCCTACCACATCTGTTACCTGTTTATAACCGTGTGTCTGCAAAACGCTTGCCGCCACTGCCGAACGTGTTCCCGCTTGACATTGGACTAATACAGGACGATCTGTTGGGATCGCTTGTAAACTACGCTCCACATATCCTAATGGAATATTCATGCTGCCCGCGATATAGCCATCCCGATACTCACCGGCTCCACGCACGTCGAGCAGTATCACTTGCTGACCATTCGATAGCCCTGTCAGACGGTGTTGCAAATCGGCAACCGTTAGCTTCGGCAACGTTTCAAGTTCATGTCCAGCCTGTTGCCATGCTGCTACAAGCTCAGGAGTCCAGAAGCCCGCCAGATGCTCTAAGCCGATCAAGCGCAATTCACGAATCGCGGTAACAACCTTTTCTTTCTCTACAATCAAGTAGAAGGGACGATCATAGGGCAACAACCAGCCAGCCCAACTCAGGAAAGAGGTATCCAGCGGAATATTGATCGTGCCAGGGATATGCCCCTCAGCATACTCACTCGCGGAACGCGTATCAACAATTCTTGTCTGTGCCGCCAACTGCTCGCTTAGTTGCGTTAATGTTAACTGCTCTGGTAGTGTGATCGCTCCCACAAGCCCTGGTCCCACCTTATTGATGCGCTTCATTTCGGCAAAGTAGAATGGCGGCTCTGGTTGTCCATCCAGTACGGCACGTACAAATTCGTCTTCATTCTTATGCGCGAACGCCCAGTTAAAGAGCTTTTCATAGCCCAATGTCGTCTGAGGAACCGCACCTAGAGCGCGCCCACAAGCACTTCCGGCCCCATGCGCGGGCCAGATTTGCAGATACTCTGGCAAGTTGCGCATCTTCTGCAACGAGCGGAACAGTGCGCGCGCTCCTGGTTCCATCGTTCCCGTCACGCCTGCCGCTCTCTCTAGCAGATCTGGGCGTCCAACATCGCCGACAAAGATGAAATCGCCTGTAAAAATGCCCATCGGCTTATCCGCACCGCGCGTATCGGTGACCATGAACGAGAGATGCTCTGGCGTATGGCCGGGCGTATGGAGAGCCTGCACCAACACATTGCCAACATGAAACGTATCACCATCAAGGAGCAATTTTGCGCCCGCTTCAGCAGCATAGCTATATTTCCACTCCTGTGGGCCGGCATCTGAGAGATACAGTTGCGCTCCCGTTTTCTGCGCCAGTTCACGCGAACCGGACACAAAATCAGCGTGAATATGCGTCTCTGTAATAGCTGTAATACGTAAATCTTTACTGCGTGCCAGTTCGATATACTGATCAATATTGCGATTAGGATCAATCACCAGTGCCTCGCCGGTCGCAGGGCAACCTAGCAGGTAGCTCGCCTGTGCCAATGTATCATCATAAACCATGCGTAACAACATATAAGACCTCCTGAAGTAGTAAGAAAATTCATTGCATGCTCTGTTCTATCTACCTCGTTGGATGCAGCCAATCACAAAAAGGTTACATCGCGGCTCAAAGCAGCTCTATCTTGTGACATTTTCTTGATGTCTGCCACATACTATACTATACACCCAGCAAAGCAACTGGTGAGCATTGGGAATAGCAGCCATTCGCCGCATGTTTGTGGCTATAGAATACGAGCATAGGAGAGAAGGATGTCATCACCCCTCGATATTGACCTGGATATCTACCATAACGAAGCGGAACTCTTAGCAGCATTACGTCGCCAGGAGCATCTGGCATGCACATGCATGTTTAAACAGTTCTCACATCGTTTACATACATTGGCTCAGACAATGCTTAAAGATATTGATGAAGCGGATGATGTTGTACAAGAGAGTTTTATTCAGGCATGCGCGCATATTGGAAAATTTGAGGGAAGAAGCGGTTTACATACCTGGCTCTATCGCATTACTACCAATACTGCCCTAATGCGTCGCCGCCGTAAAGAACTCGTGACCGTGACATTAGCCGCACACGATTCAGATGAGCCAGTTTCAGCAGACCTCATAAATTATCTTGCCGATGATAGCTTGACACCAGATCAAGCCGTATTAAGTGGAGAATTGCGCGAGCAGATTTATCAGGCCGTGCGTTCATTACCACTTTCGCTGCGTGATGCCTTTATTTTGCGTATGATTGACGGATTAAGCACAAAGGATGCGGCAGCAAAGCTAGGAATTGAAGAGTCCGCATTGAAAGTACGTGTCCATCGGGCACGCCAGATACTACGAAGTACATTAGGTCAACTATAAACGGGTTTGAAGTGAAACATCGGCAATAAGAGTTAGTCTATGCGGGACGCACAAGAACACCCCTATCATGCAGATACTGTTTGACCTCGCGCACGCGATACTCGCCAAAATGGAAAATTGAAGCGGCAAGCACGGCATCCGCTCCGCCCACCGTCAATCCTTCATAGAGGTGCTCAAGCGTTCCTACACCGCCAGAGGCAATCACAGGAACCGTTACCGCTTGTGAAATTTTGGCCGTTAAGACTAGATCATAGCCGATTTTCGTGCCGTCGCGGTCCATACTGGTCAGCAAAATCTCGCCCGCCCCCAGTTCAACGCCATGCTGCGCCCATTCCAGCGCGTCAATGCCTGTAGGTGTGCGCCCACCATGCACAAAAACTTCATAGCCGCTCGGCATCTGCGCATTGGAACGTGCATCAATCGCCAGCACGATGCACTGCGCCCCAAACTGTTCTGCACCCGCTCGCAACAGAGCTGGATTCTGCACCGCCGCTGTATTGAGCGAAGTTTTATCCGCTCCCGCCCCCAACGTTGCGCGAATATCTTCTACAGTGCGAATGCCACCGCCTACGGTGACCGGAATAAAGACCTGCTCCGCCGTTCGACGCACAACATCGAGCATGGTCGCGCGATTCTCATACGATGCCGTAATATCGAGGAAAACCACTTCATCGGCTCCCTCGTCATTATAAAACGAGGCCAGCACAACCGGGTCACCTGCATCGCGCAGATTCACAAAGTTCACGCCTTTGACGACCCGCCCTTGCGCAACATCCAGACAGGGGATAATACGTTTGGTTAGCATATCTATTTCCTTCCAACGGCTGCTATTGCCTGCGCCAGTGCTATATCACCCGTATACAGGGCCTTGCCAATAATTGCACCCTCTACCTGCATCGCTGCCAGCGCAGACACGTCCTTGAGCGTACTCACTCCGCCCGACGCGATCAGCGCACGCGCTGTAGCTCGCTGCATCTCACCTAAGGCTTGCAGATTGGGACCACCCAGCACGCCATCACGTGCGATATCGGTATAAATGAAGCGTTGTACACCCAGTGCGCTCAGTTCAGTAGCAAGGTGTGTGGCCTGCACACGCGAGGTCTCACGCCAGCCATCTACGGCAACCAACCCATTGCGTGCATCCAGGCCAACCACAATGCGCTCACCCCACTGCGCCAGGGCGTTTTGTAACAGCGTGCGATCTTTAAGTGCAACAGTCCCCAATATCACGCGCTCGACGCCTAGCGCGAGTACCTGCTCAATATCAGTCAGTGTGCGCATACCACCGCCAACCTCGATATGCAGCGATGTCATCACACACATCTGTCTAATGAGCGCACTATTGACGGGATGTCCCAGGGCAGCACCGTCCAGATCAACCACGTGTAGCCACTGCGCACCCTCGCGCTGCCAGCGTTGCGCCACGCGCACAGGGTCCGTGTCATAGGTCGTAACCTGCGCGTAATCTCCCTGATATAAGCGCACGCACTCTCCATCTTTGATG
>VFSW01003105.1_pt1 | contig 24915 bp, 24 predicted proteins | sample 5358111 | NCBI WGS metagenome assembly VFSW01 (sample SAMN11554181, study PRJNA540505) | mine drainage metagenome | isolation source: sediment from site ElyBrook_90M | place: USA: Ely Copper Mine, Vershire, VT | collected 2017
ACTCACAGCCTAACCCACGGTCAGCGCATCGGAACCGGTCACTCCATGTTGACTAGACTACCAGAGCTCGCTTCCACTGAGAATTCTACTTTCATGAGAATGCGAAACTCGACAGAGTGATTCAGGCGCAGTTTACACCATTCTCCCTGCGGTTTTGCCTCCCCACCGTGGCCCATCCGGGTAAGAGCCAGCCAATATCCCTCTCCCATTCCTTGGAGTGTAATTCCGGAGATGGAAAGATCAGGAAAGCGCCAAAAATTGCATCTCACTGAATTGTTCGTACTGCCGAGTCAGTTTCAGCTCCGGACCGACGTGAGGGTTGACAAAGTAGTAACATAGGCGGCTGAGCAGACGTTGAAGTTTGCAGAAGGCGGTGTTTCATGAAATGGGAAGAATCTCGCCGCAACTTTCCGATTGGGGGAGGTAGTTCACTGGAACTGCGGAAGTTCTTCGCGCCGGAGTTCGTTTTCGGCGCTGGCGCGTTGGCTCTGGCCGGGCAGTATGCACGCAACCTGGGTGGACGCCACGTCCTGGTGGTTTCCGATCCAACGGTGGAAGCGGCTGGCTGGGTGCAGCCCGTGCTTTCAAGCCTAGAAGAGGCTGGGCTGGAATTCACCGTGTTCAAACAGGTCACGCCGAATCCGCGCATTGAGGAGGCCGTGGCCGGGGCAGACGTTTTCGCTGAGAACGCATGTGACATCATCCTAGCGGTCGGCGGTGGGAGCGTAACCGATTGTGCCAAGGCTATTGGCGTGTTGGTGTCGAACGGCGGCAATATTCTCGATTTTATCGGAGTTGATAACGTGCATGCGGCGATGCCGCCGACCATCTGCATTCCGACGACGGCGGGAACTGCCGCCGACGTTTCGCAGTTCGCGGTTATCACGAGTCGCCAATCGATGCGGAAGCTGTTGATTATCAGTAAAGCGGTTTTGCCCGATATTTCTCTCATTGATCCGGTCACTTTGACAACCATGGACCCATTTTTGACAGCTTGTACCGGACTTGACGCTCTGGTCCACGCCATCGAAGCATTTGTCTCGTCGGGACATTCACCTTTGACGGACATTCACGCGCTGGAGGCGATGCGTCTCATCAGTTCGAATCTATTGAAGTCGATTGCGGAGCCCCTGAACGTCGATTACCGCTCGGGCATGATGTTGGGGAGCCTGGAGGCTGGGTTGGCCTTCTCCAATGCGAGCCTGGGCGCAGTTCATGCCATGGCTCACAGCATCGGCGGGGTGATGGATTTGCCGCATGGTGAGTGCAATGCGCTATTGTTCGACCGGGTCGTGGATTTCAATTTTCCGGCGGCCGAGGATCGCTATCGGGCAATCGCAAACGCAATGGGACTTGAGGTGAAGGGAGTTTCGGGCAGCGATCTGCGCCGTCAGCTTGTCGGGTATCTCAGGCGCCTTCGTGAAATGGCGGGACTGCATCACACTCTCGCTGACTCTGGCATCCATCGAACGGAAGTGCGGGAATTATCTGAAATCGCCCTCAATGATTTATGTATCGTTACCAACCCTCGTGTCCCATGTCGCCGTGACATTGAGTTTATCTATGAAGAATGTCTCTGATGAGCGGGAGGAGCTGCGGCGCAAGATACTGGGTCTTGGGGACACTTCGATCCACAAGAGCCATTATCCCAGCCTCAGACAGCGCCTAGCCGAGCTTGAGCGCTTCCGCTCCTTAGTGGATCTGAGCAGCGACTTGTTGTTCGTTGTGGAGAATCCGTCAGGCCGCATTCTGGATGTCAGCGCCTCGGCCTTCGACCGCCTTGCAACCGACCGTGCTTCACTGCTCTCCGCTTCTTTCGCTGACCTGGTACCGGGTGCGACCTGGCAGCAGATGCTGGTTCTAATTGACGAACTGGGCAACGGGCCCAAGCGCAGTGCATTTGTGAACGCGGAACTCTCCAATGGCGAACGTGGCCGCAAGGTGCCGGTGGAAATTGCCATTCAGGTCTTACGCCTTGGCTACAGCACTTATTCCTTTCTGGCGGCGCTATATATCACCGAGCGCCGCAAAGCGGAGCAGCAGCTTCGTCTGGCTGCCGCGGCATTGAATGCGGCAGCCAATGCGATTCTCCTCACCGACCGGCAGGGGACTATCCAGTATGTCAATCCGGCCTTCACCGAGCTGACCGGCTACACAGCGGACGACGCTCGTGGAGCCACACCTCGCCTGCTGAAGTCCGGAGTGAACAGTGCTCTGCTTTATCAGGACCTTTGGAGCACCATTCTTTCCGGTAGGGTGTGGCACGGCGAACTCACCAACCGGCGCAAGGACGGGAGCCTTTATGTTCAGGATACGACCATTGCTCCGGTCTGCTCCGAGACTGGAGAGATCAATCATTTCGTTGGAATTCAGGTTGACGTTACTGCCCGCAAACGTTCGGAGGAAGCCTTGATTCAGAATGAAAAACTGGCCTCCGTTGGACGCATGGCGGCGACCATCGCCCACGAGATCAACAGTCCGCTTTCGGCCACCATGAATGCGGTTTATCTTGCCCGTTCCGACCCGGCCTTGTCCGAATGTTCGCGAGAGATTCTGGGTATCGCAGAGCGGGAGTTGAAAAGGGTGGCCCACATTACCAAACAGACTCTCGGTTTCTACAAAGAATCAGGTCAGTCCGTGGTTGTGCAGCTTTCTGAACTTCTCGACGGCGTTCTCGATCTCTATGAGTCGAGAGCGCGGAACAAATCCATCCACGTACAGTGCAGGTACGACTGCGGAGTTGCAATTCAGGCTGTGGAAGGCGAGTTGCGTCAAGTGATCTCAAATCTGGTCACGAACGGTATTGATGCGTTGCCGGAGAAGGGAACTCTGTATGTGCGCACGGCGGGTCCATTTCCAGTGGCGAATCAGCGTCGAATGGTCCGGCTCACGATCGCCGATAACGGAACGGGGATCGCGCCTAACAACCTGAAGCGAATCTTTGTGCCGTTCTTCACAACGAAGGCGTCCATCGGCACGGGTCTCGGGTTATGGATAGTCAGCGAATTGGTGAAGAAGAATGACGGAAGAATCAAGGTGCGCAGCCAGCCGGGAAGGGGGACTGTTTTTGCGATCTGGCTGCCGACAGAGCGTCGCGCCCAAGTGCGTAGCAAGCTCGCCTGAGAGGAAGATCCGCTGCGTGGTGACTGCCGAATCCGACTTCGGGACAATGAAGGGGGGCGTGAGCGGGCGGGCTACTTCTTCTCTAATTCTGTCAGCGCTGCTAAAACCTGCGAGCTGTGTTCGGCGGGCTTCACGTCGTCGAAGACGCGGGCAATCTTACCGTCCGGCGTGATCAGAAACGTATTGCGCGCGGCATGAGTGAATCCCATGTGCGTCAGTGTGCCGTACTCTTCCGAGACGTTGTGACCGGTAGCGGCCAGTAATTTGAAGCGGAGCCCTGCCTTTACGCAAAACTGCTTGTGCGAGTCCGGATCATCCACACTAATGCCCACGATGACGGCGTTGCGCTTCTCATACTCGGCCAAATCGCGTTGAAAGTTATGCGCCTCCAACGTGCAACCGCTGGTGAAGTCCTTGGGATAAAAGTAGAGTACCACCCACTTGCCGCGGAAATCCTTCAGGCTCACCGGTGTTCCGTCCTGCGACTTGAGCGTGAATTGCGGCGCTGGTGAACCGGCCTCCGGGTGAGCGGCCGACAGCAGCAGTACAGGCGCAAACACCGCCGCAACGCAGAACATTATCATCAAGAGCTTCGTATGCATTCGGCTATTCTCCAATCGCAGTTTTCCAAATAAACGTAAACGTGCCCGCGATCTTAGATGCTCCAACCATGTCGAAAGGTGCCGATGCGCGGGAACCAGAGCTGGACGCTCGCTGCTGGGGAGGGAAGCGCCTGTTCCTTAGAGTTCAGTAGGAGGAAAAAGCCGCGGCAGAAATAGCTTGCCGGGCAGAGCGGAGAAGCTGTCAGGGAACATCCGGAGATATTCGCATCTGCTTTTCTCGCTCTGCCCGGCATTGGTTGAACGTGCTACTACTTGAGTAGTGCAATGCCTCCAGGGCTAAGGGCTGAAACGGACCAGTTCACAGCCTGGATGAAAACATTCGGAAAGACTCCGATGATCACCGTGGCCGCCGCGGTAACGCCCAGCGCAAGGTTCATGGCTCCGGTGGATGGAACCGGCTCCTCGGTGTCAGCCTTGCCCATGAACATCGCATTGGCAATTCGCAGATAGTAGTACATGGCTACCACGGCGAAGAGCACGGCAACGGTTGCCAGGGTATAGTGCCCAGTCTCGATCAGGCTGAGGAAGATGAAGTACTTGCCATAGAAGCCGGCGAAGGGCGGTATTCCGGCCAGGGAGAGCAGGAAGACGAGCATAAGCACGGCTTCCACAGGCGCCTTATGAATAAGTCCAGCGATGTCATCGATATTATCTCCGACAATCTTGCGACGACGCAGTGAAGTCAGCACCGCAAAGGCGCCCAGATTCATGAAGGTGTAGGCGAGCAGGTAAAAAAGAATTCCCTTGATCCCGGTGCGATTAGCCAGACCGTCGCTCGCCACCAAGCCGAGCAGCATGTACCCCACGTGCGCAATCGACGAATAGGCCAGCAGTCGTTTGGTGTTCGTCTGCGTGATTGCCGCCAGATTTCCAGCGGTCAACGTCAGTATTGCGGTAAAAACCAACAGCGGCACGTAGAGCGTACGCAGCGGATACAGACCGAACAGAAGCATTCGGAGCATCAGGGCCCAGCCCGCGGCCTTCACCGACACAGACATAAATCCCGTCACGCTGGTAGGCGCGCCTTCATAAACGTCAGGCGCCCACATATGGAACGGAGCGGCGGCAATCTTGAAGAGCAAGCCGGTCATGGTCGTGAGCAGCGCCAGAATCACGAGTGGATCTTTGGGATTCGCCGCTACTCGCAGACTGAGCGAATGAGCGATATCACCAAGGTTGGTGGAGCCGGAGAGACCGTAAAACAACGAGAGACCGTAGGCAAGGATCGCCGAGGAGAACGCGCCGAGGAGAAGATACTTGAGCGCGGCTTCATTCGATCGCTGGTTGCTGCGAAGAAAACCGACCAGAATGTAAGTTGAAAGTGCCATCAACTCGAGGCCGATAAAGAGCAACACTAGGTCGTATCCGGCGGCCATGCACATCATTCCAGTGACCGCGAACAGCACGAGCGCGTAGAACTCACCGTGGTTTTCACGCTCGATTTCGAGGTACTTGATGGAAATCAGCACCGCTACCGCAGCGCCCACCAGGAACAGATAGAAAAAGTAAATGGCAAACGGATCGATCACGATGGTGCCGAAGAAACCGCGTAGTGGTTCGCCGCTCAACGGCAACATGAGCTGGATTCCGCGCGTGGCATAAGCGGCAACGCCAAGCCCGATAAGGGCAGGAATTGCGCTGTATTGCTTCTGCGCGGCAGGCAGCACCAAGTCGAAACAGAGAATGCCGAGGGCAAACAGCGTGAGCACGATCACGGGCCCGCCCAAGCGGTAGTCCATGGCCGTGAAGGGCGCAAAGGACGTCAGGATCATGGCGGCTACAGTCATGGTTCTAGCGCCCCGCTTCCGAAACCGCAGCGCTGGACGCCAGTTTGGCCGTCTGCTGCGTAGTGGTGGCGGTTTGAGCCTTCACTTCTGCTCCTGGCAACAGCCGCACGTTATATACCTGCGGATGATTAATCTGCTCCACCAGCGCAGTCACGGGTTGATCGAGAATCTGGAAGAACGGCTTCGGATAGAGGCCGATCCACAGCGCAACCGCAACCAGTGGCAGGAAGGTGGCCAGCTCGCGTGGGCTCAGATCGAGGAGCTTTGCATTTTTCGGATTCTCAACTTTGCCGAAGAACACTCGTTGATAAAGCCAGAGCAGGTAGGCCGCGGCTAACACCACTCCGGGCACCGCCCAGGCGGCCCAAACCCAATTTGCCATATATGCGGCCTGCAGAATTGTAAATTCGCCGACAAACCCGTTGAGCAGCGGCAGTCCCATCGACGACAAGAACATAATCAGCGCGATGGTTGCATATACCGGCATGATGGTTGAAATGCCACCGTACTCAGCAATATCGCGCGTGTGGCGGCGTTCGTAGAGGATGCCGACGATCAAGAACAGTGCGCCGGTCGAGATGCCGTGGTTAATCTGCTGCAGCACCGAACCGCTTAGACCGGGGCCGTTCAGGGCGAAGATGCCGAGGGTGCAGAAGCCAAGGTGGCTGACCGAAGAGTACGCCACCAGCTTCTTCATGTCTTTCTGCACCAGAGAAACCAGTCCGCCATAGATGATGCCGATGAGCGACAGCGCAATCATCGTGATGCGTACCTTGGGGTAATGCACCACTTCCGGGAAGAACGGCAGCGAGAAGCGAATCAGGCCGTAAGTTCCCATCTTCAGCAAAACGCCGGCAAGGATTACCGAACCCGCCGTCGGCGCCTCCACGTGTGCATCCGGCAACCAGGTGTGGAAGGGAAACATGGGAACCTTGATGGCAAAAGCAAGGAAGAAGCCGAAGAACAGCAGGACCGCCGTCGTAGTTCCGTAAACCTGCGGCACCAGCGGCGCGGTGTGGTACAGCTCCTGGATGCTGAAGGTGTAGACGCCAGTTTGTGCGTGATGGAAGAAGTACAGGAACAGCACGCTCAACAGCATGAGCACGGAGCCGAGCAGCGTGTAGAGGAAGAACTTGATCGCCGCGTAAAGCCTGCGCGGGCCGCCCCAAATTCCGATCAGCAGGTACATCGGGACCAGCATGGCTTCCCAGAAGACAAAGAACAGGAAGAAGTCCAGCGACATAAAGACGCCCAGCATGCCGGTCTGCAACACCATGAACCACGCGTAGTATTCTTTCGGGCGATCCTGAATCGCTGTCCAGGAAGACAGGACTGCGATGGCTCCGAGAAACGTGGTCAACATGATGAGAAGGAACGATATGCCGTCAATGCCCAGGTAATACCCCGCGCCAATGGTGGGGATCCAGGCGTTCGGCGCACCCTCCACGAACTTGAAACCCGGAAGGTCTTTCACCTGCCAGAACCAGCCCACCAGCGGCAAAGACACCGCAAAACCTAGGAAAGCGAAAATGTTGGCAACCCAGCGGATTGCGTTCTTCTGCCCGCCGGGAATGAGCAACAGCACGAGGCCACCCACCAGCGGCGTGAACAATATGATCGAGAGAATGTGGTTGTACATTTGATCCGTTCCTGCGGAGTTCTCCGCAACCATTTGCCCCTACCGGAGCACGTAATACCAAAGCAATCCTGCAACGCCGAAGACCATGACGAGCGCGTACCACTGCACCAGGCCCCACTGCACCATTCGAGCCGGATAGGAGAGCATGCGAGTGACATATGCGGGGCCGTTCACAAAGAACCAGTCGATCACCCACTTATCCCACCAGGAGGAGACGAAGCCAGCGAAACGCGTGGACCAGCCAGCTCCATTCACGCCGCCGTCAATCACGCCGGAGTCGAACTTCCAGAGTGCCTCTCCTGCGCCGATGGCTCCGAGGCGGACGCCGCCAACTTCGCTTCGTCCGGTGAATAGCTTGTCGTAGAGCTCATCCACGAAATACTTGTTCAGCAGAGTGCGGTAGACGGGAGGTGCGGCCACGGCAATCGGCTCAGACACTTCTTTGCCTTGGACTGAGTAGGCGCGTTTTGCGCTGTACCAACCGGCACCGGCTGCTGCAATGGAGAGCGCCATCAGCAGGTACTCGCTGGGCGACCCCTCCTCGCCCTTTCCTTCGACCGGAGCACCGGATTCAGCGGAGGAGGCTTTCTCCGTGCTGTTCTCGAAGACCGGCGCCAGGAAATGCTCGAAGCGATTCGTATCCCCGTGAAGGCCAACGAAGCGCGCGATGCTGGGCCCGACTCCAAGATAGCCGGCGAAGATCGAACAGGTCGCCAGCACCATCAGCGGCACCGTCATCGACTTGGGCGACTCGTGAACGTGGTGTTCGGTTTCGTGCGACATGCGCGAGCTGCCAAAGAAAGTGAGGAAGATCAGCCGGAACATGTAGAACGATGTCATGAGCGCGGTAGCGAAGGCCACGTACCACAATGGGCGGAAAGCCCCATTGTGAGCCGACCACGCCTGCCAGAGAATTTCGTCCTTGGAGAAGAAGCCCGCAAGACCAGGAATTCCGGCGATGGCCAGCGTTCCGACGAGCATGGTGGCGTAAGTGGTTGGAATCTTTTTGCGCAGGTTACCCATGAAGCGCATATCCTGTTCGCCGCCCATGGCGTGAATGACCGAGCCGGAACCGAGGAAGAGCAGCGCCTTGAAGAAGGCATGGGTAAAGACGTGAAAGCATCCGGCAGTAAACGCTCCGACGCCGAGCGCCAGAAACATGTAGCCGAGCTGCGAAACCGTGGAGTAGGCGAGAACGCGCTTAATGTCGTTCTGCACCAGGCCGATGGATGCCGCGAAGATCGCGGTCAGTGCGCCGACAATGGCTACAACCTTCATGGTTTCCGGTGCGAGCACGAAGAGCGCGTTGGAGCGGGCCACCATGTAAACACCGGCCGTCACCATGGTCGCCGCATGGATGAGGGCGGAAACCGGAGTCGGGCCTTCCATGGCGTCGGGCAGCCAGACGTAGAGCGGAAGTTGTGCCGACTTGCCGCAGGCTCCCACAAACAGCGCCAGCGTTGCCGCGGTTATGATGCCGGTCCCCATCAGCGTTGCCGACTGTGCGCGCGCCAGTTCGGTGATGCGCACAAAATCAAAGGTTCCGAAGAGCCAGAAGATGGTGAGCGAACCCAGAATCACTCCGGCGTCGCCGATGCGGTTGGTAATGAAAGCCTTGTTTGCCGCGGTGGAGGCTGAATGCTTATGGAAGTAAAAGCCGATGAGCAGATAAGAGCACAATCCCACCCCTTCCCAGCCGACGAACATGAGCATGTAGTTGTTCGCCAGGATAAGCGTGAGCATGGAAAACATGAACAGGTTCAGATATCCGAAGAAGCGGTAGTAGCCGCCCTCGTGCGACATGTAACCTGTGCTGTAGATGTGAATGAGCATGCCGACGAAGGTCACAAACAGCAGCCATACGCAGCTCAACGGGTCAAGCAACACACCGGCATTGACCACGAACTCCGCTGTTCCGCCGCCGTGGAGCGAATACAACATGTGTCCGCCGCCGCTACCGAGCCAGGTAAAGAGCACGTGTTCGTAGCGAGGCAGTCCGCTATGAGTAAATTGCCAGACGGCCAGCGCCGTCCACACGAACGACAGCGCCACTGCGCCCACGCAGAAGACGTTAACGAACTTCTTCGCTAACTGCCGTCCAAAGAGCAGCATGATTGCCGCGCCTACTGCCGGCATCAGCGGTACGATCCAGATGTTCTCAAGAAAAAACATTTCAGCTCTCAGTATTCCTACGGCTTGTTGTGCCGCTTAGCCCTTCAGCAGATCCACTTCATCCATATTCACCGTCGCGCGGTTGCGGAAGAAGGCGATCAGGATTCCTAAACCGACAGCCGCTTCCGCGGCAGCATCGGCTGCAATGAAAAGAGCGAAGACTTGTCCATGTAGTCCGTACAGACGAGAGAATGCAACCAGGTTCAGGTTCACAGAGCTCAACATCAGCTCAATGGACATAAAGATGATCATCACGTTACGACGAGTTATGACGCCCACCATTCCAATAAGGAAAAGTATGGCGGCGACCACCAGGTAATGCACAATTCCAATTTCCAGCATTCTTACACCCTCCGCTTCGCCATAACCACGGCGCCGATAACCGCCACCAGAAGAAGAAGGGAAGCGATTTCAAACGGGAACATGTAGTAACCCATGTTGCGGCCGTAGAGCAGTAGCCCGATATCCTGCACATTGTTGTGTTCGGAAAGATTGGCGATGTGCTGCGGGAGGGTCTTGGCATCGTGCAGCAGCGCTCCCAACATCATCAGCGCGAGCACACCTGTCGCCACCACTCCGACCTTCCACTGTTTGTTCAGCATTTTTTCCACGTACAGCTCATCGATGTTTACCAGCATCATCACAAACAGGAACATGACTAGGATGCCGCCGGCGTAGAGCACGATCTGAACGCCAGCCATGAACGGTGCGTAGAGCATCAGGTAAAGTCCGGCGCCCGCCAGCAGCGATACGATAAGCGCCAGTGCCGAATGCACGGGATTCACCTTGGTGACCATGACAATCGCGGCGAGAATCGCGATGCCAGATATGAGATAAAAGAAAAACGGCGTTGCGACTGGGGTCATTTCTCGTAAACCTTTCGCGGAAATCCATTCTCCAACTGGTTCCGGTCCAGTTCCATTCCTGCGCGGGTATAGAGCGCCAGTTCGTAGTCTTGCCCCAGTTCCAGGCAATGGGTGGGGCACGCCTCTTCGCACAACCCGCAGAACATGCAGCGGCTCATGTCGAAACCAAATTCGGTGAGCACCTTCTTCTTCGTCTCTGGATCGCGCAGGCTGCCAATCTTGATGAGCTTCTCGGGACAGGCGAGCGCGCAGGCTCCGCACGCGGTGCAAAGCGCCTTCCCGTCGGCATCGGTCTTTAAGCGTGGCTGCCCGCGAAAGCGGTCAGAAATGGCGGGACGCTCAAGCGGATACTGCTCGGTTACCAAGTCGTCAGGGTGCTGATGACGGAACGTCACCGAGAGCCCCTTAAACAGATCGATCAGAAAAATCTTTCGTAGCAATTCGACAACTTTCATCGACCTACCTCCACATCAGTGCGAACAATTCCTGCCGCACGCCTATCAAGGCCGTAAGAATCACTACTCCAATCGAGATGGGTAGCAGCACTTTCCATCCGATTTTCATCAACTGATCGAATCGGTAGCGAGGGAATGTCGCGCGGTACCAGATGTACAGATACATGAAGACGAGGATCTTGAGAGTGAACCAATAAATGTCCTGTATCCGCTCGTGTACGCCCGGCAACATCAAGACGACACCTAGTGCAAAAAGAAAACAGCCCAGGCCAATCTGTCCGATAGCGTTCGCACGCATCGCGCGAATGCGGGGCATGCGCGTGTAAAAGAAGAAACACAACCCCGCCAGCGCCATGAAGCTAAGGCCGGGAACCAGAGAGAAAGCCAGGTCCCAGTTCTTGCCGGCTAGCAGGTTGGGGAATGGACGGAGCCAGCCGCCTAGCCAGAGCGTGGTCGCAACCGAGCTCACGGCAATCATGGCCGCGTATTCTCCAAGGAAAAAGAGGGACCAACGGAAGCCGCTGTATTCAGTCAAGAAGCCTGCCACCAGTTCGCTCTCGGCCTCCGGCAGATCGAAGGGGGCGCGATTGGTTTCCGCCACCATCGCGATGGCGAAGACCACAAATGCGACGAGCCCGACCGGAAAAAACGAGAAGGCAAACCAGACGTGCTGTTGCATCTGTGCCTGCACGATCCCAATCATGCTCAGCGTTCCGGTGCCAGTGGCCATGCTCGTCATCATTACCGCGGAGACGACTGCCATAGCCATCGAGACTTCGTAGGACACCATTTGCGCACCCGAGCGCAAGCTTCCCATCAAAGGATAATTCGAGTTGGAGGCCCAGCCTCCCATTATGACGCCCAGCACACTAAGCGATGAAACACCGAGCATAAAGAGCACTCCGATGTTCATATCGGTGATGGCGTGAGTGGGCCCAAACGGGACAACGATAAAGCCGCAGAAGGCGGTCATCACAACCGTGACCGGCGCAAACCAGAAGACCAGTTTGTCGGCGTTGGCCGGCACAAGATCTTCCTTGAGCAGAAGCTTGAGTGCGTCGGCAACCGGCTGCAGCAAGCCATGCGGTCCAACGCGCATGGGGCCGAGGCGCACCTGCATGTGTGCCATCGCCTTACGCTCGAACCAGTTCATGAACATGACGATGGTCGCAACGCCAGCGAAAACCAGCAACACGTAAACGGTCACCCAGAATAGGCTGCCGGCCTCGCCTGGCGTCAGATTCGAATGCAGGTACCCGAGGATGTTTTTCATCACCGATCCACCTCTCCGAGCACGATATCGAGCGTTCCTATAATTGCCACTACGTCGGCCACCAGACTTCCTTTTGACATCTTCTCTAGCGCTTGCAGGTTAATGAACGATGGCGGGCGCACTCGCACACGATAGGGCTGCGCGCTGCCATCGCTAACTAAGAAATACCCCAGTTCGCCCTTGGGAGCCTCAACGCTGACGTATACCTCGCCCACTGGAGGCTTGATCACCTTGGGCACCTTCGCAATGATTGGTCCCTCCGCCAGTCCTTCGACGGCCTGACGAATAATGCGAATCGACTGGCGCATCTCCTCGACGCGAACCACGTAGCGGTCAAAGGTGTCGCTTGCGGTGCCGATCGGGATATCGAACTCAAAATCTTCGTAGGACGAATACGGCTGCGCCTTACGCACGTCCCATTGAGTCCCGCTGGCGCGCAGCACGGGCCCGGTGATTGCGTACGATATGCAATCCTCGACGGAGATGTAGCCGACGTTCTTGGTGCGCTCTAGCCAGATACGGTTCCCGGTGATGAGGCTGCGGTATTCATCGATCCGCGGCACAAGGTCATTACAGAGATTCAGGATTTCTTTCGAGAATCCTTCGTATGCATCCCAGCGGCAGCCTCCAATGCGGAAGGCGTGGTTGGTAAGTCGGGCGCCACAGTATTTCTCGAAGATATTGAGAATGTATTCGCGGTCGCGGAAAGTGTAAAACAGCGGTGTCACTGCGCCAATGTCGAGCAGGTGTGTACCCAGCCAGATCTGGTGACTCGCTAAGCGGCACAGCTCGGTGAGAATGACCCGGAGATATTGCGCCCGCTTTGGCACTTCGACGCCGAGCAGTTTCTCCACCGCCAGGCAGTAGCCCAGATTATTGGAAACGGCCGCGGTGTAATCCAAGCGATCGACGTACGGGGCAAACTGAGCCCAGGTGCGGTTCTCGGCGACTTTCTCGATACCACGGTGCAGGTAGCCGAGCACGCACTCCAGACCGTTTACCCTCTCGCCGTCCAGTTTCAGAATGACCCGCAGCACTCCGTGCGTCGAAGGGTGTTGCGGACCCATGTTAAGCACCAGTTCATTGGAGCCGAGGAATGTGTGGCCCGGCTGGACCTCATCGAGCGATTCATAAAAGTTCTTATCGCTCATATTCCACTCTCAATTCCCAGGTTCTTGCGTACCCAATCGGTATCTTGTTTCTGAAGGTCATAATCCTTACGTAGCGGGTGTCCGGTCCATCCATCGGGAAGCAGAATGCGCCGAAGGTCGGGGTGACCGGCAAAGCGTACTCCGAACATGTCGTAAACCTCGCGCTCCATCCAGTTGGTTGCGGCCCAGCGGTCGGTCGCGGTCGGCACCTCTTCGCCCTCTGCAAACCGTGCTTTCACGCGTACGCGCTCATTGGCGGACATGGAATACAGGATCCAGACTATCTCAAACGGCAGCTCGTCTTTCGGGTAGTGTACGGCAGTCAAGTCGGTCAGGCAGTGGTAACCAAACTGCTCGTCAAGCTTGCTCAACACTGCATGGCAGATGGAGCGGTCAACCACAAAATAGTTCTGGCCGGCAAAGGTTGTGGCTTCGCGAATTCCGGAGCCGTACACATCCTTCAGTTGCTGCACCATAGCGCAGTCCCACGGCAGCGGCGTAGGTTTAGTCGCTGCGGCCGCAGGCGCTGGAACCGCGGGAGTCTGCTCCAAGGCTGGGCTCGGCGGATTCCCCTCTGGTACTTCAGGCATTTTTTTTCCCCACATTTCCTCGTTCGAAGCCATCGAACGTTGTTTTCAAATTGAGCTGGTGGTCACGATGATAGAAAGGAGGGCAAGATCAAAGCAGCTAAATTCGTTGCCATCAAACCGGACCGACAAAGCTAAATCCATTCCAGCGCGCCCTTCTTCCAAACCCACACGTAGCCGAGCACCAGGATTCCGAGGAAGACCAGCATTTCCAGGAACCCGAATGCCCCAAGAGCTTTGAACTGGGCCGCCCATGGAAACAGGAAGATTGTTTCCACGTCGAAAACCACAAACAGTATGGCGATGATGTAGAAACGCACCGTGTACCGCTGGCGCGCGTCATCCACCGGCTCAATACCGCATTCGTAAGGCAGTCCCTTGACCTTCTCGGGGTTGTTCGGACGTACGATGGTGGCGATCACGAGTGTTCCGGCCGCGATCAGGAAGGCGACGAGCAAGAACACGAAGATCGGAACGTAATTTTGTGGCATGGAACTGCGCTCCCTAAGCCGCTTTAAAGCCTAGCAAGTGTTTTCTTGCCTGCTCTTACACACCTGCAAATAAAGTGGACTCTTTTTATATAATCTGAAGGACGGCAGGAATCTGTGATACACGTCACAATTCACAGTTTGAGCAGCCCTGATTTAACTGCTTGCCTGCTCCGCAGCGGTTGATTGCGTACCGCACTGCGGTTCGCGAAAAAATAGGCGGATTCCAGCAGAGCGAATTTTAAACAAATTTGCAATATTCAGGCGCGCTACGGTTGCAAACTGGCGGCCAATGATGAAGAAATGTAGCAGGGACCGCCGGGGGCTGATTGCACCCGCGGTGTACGAGGTAAAACATGGCCGATGCGAACGAGAAGCTGAGAGCAGAATTCAACCAGTGGGCGGTACAGGGACGAGGCGAAGAGATGCAGAACCACCACATCTCCATTGCCGGACAGACGATTGCAGGCATGGCGCTGAAGGCCGGAGACCGCGTGCTGGATCTGAGTTGCGGCGTGGGATGGGCTACGCGCATGCTGGCGGAGGCCGTGGAAGGCGGGCAAGGAATGGCCGTGGGTATGGACATCTCGGATGAAATGATTGCCCGTGCTCGCGCGGCCTCGCGCGATCTGGAAAACGTTCTCTTCACGATTGGTCCCGCCGATGAGATTCCATGGCGGGACGAATACTTCGAGAAGGCTCTCTCGATCGAGAGTTTTTATTACTACCATGATCAGGAAGCGGTGTTACGCGAACTCTATCGCGTACTAGTCCCAGGCGGATCGCTGTTTATTCTGATCAACCTGTACAAAGAAAACCCTTATTCGCTGGGTTGGATTCAGCAGTTGAAGGTTCCGGTGCATGTGCGCTCAGAGGCCGAATACGAGGAGATGCTGCGTGAACAGGGATTTGCCGACACCCGGATCGCGCATATTCCTGATCTGACGGAGACGCCCGCGCGGTACGATGGCTCCTGGTTTGCAAATGCAGACGAACTTCGAGAGTTCAAGCGTATTGGCGCGCTATTGCTAGTGGCGCGCAAACCGGAAACGATCGGCTAGTTTGCGGTACAATGCTCTAAAGCAGATTGTGATACATATCACCGACCGATGGATCGCAGGTGAACAACACTAAAGCGTGTGCATTTTCCAGGGGGTTGCATGAGCTGGATCGAAGACCGTTTTGAACAGAACGTTATGATTAGCACGGTAGACTACGTCTTTAACTGGGCGCGCAAGTCTGCCATTTGGCCGATGACCTTCGGCCTCGCCTGTTGTGCTATCGAGATGATGGCGGCATCCGCGTCGCGCTTTGATATTTCGCGCTTTGGCTCAGAGGTGTTTCGTCCCAGTCCCCGTCAGAGCGATCTGATGATCGTGGCGGGAACCGTGAGCTTGAAGATGGCTCCGGTAGTGCAGCGCCTCTATGCGCAGATGCCGGACCCGAAGTGGGTGATGGCCATGGGCGCCTGTGCCTCTGTGGGCGGCCCGTTTGCCACGTACTCCGTGCTGCAGGGTGTCGATAAGATCGTGCCGGTTGACGTGTATGTGGTGGGATGCCCTCCGCGCCCAGAGAATCTGTTTTATGGATTGATGAAGTTGCAGGACAAGATCGACCAGATGACGATTGCGCGCCGTCCGACCGAAGTGCGCCTGAAGCAAGAGATGGCCGAGGAATTCGCGCGCCAGGTGACCGTTAAGCAGACCATACACAATGGTTCGGTGGGCGGAATCGGTGTACTCGAGAAATGAAAAGCTGGGTGAAAGCCGGGCGCAATCAGATGAGCTATATTTTTGCGCTTTGCTATTTTACTTTCGTGAGTAACGAGGTTTCTTTACGGCCGCCAGTGATGGCGGCCGCTGTTTATGCGGGCCGCCGGGCAGGCAATCGTCAAACACATTGCAGTCCCCGCAGGCTCGGACTTGTCCTGCATACGCTGCCTGTCACAGCATAGCGTGACGTACGTCACGTCCTGTTTGGCTGCTAAAAGGCAAAATGCTCGGCTGAGGAGACAACATGGCACGTGGAGTCGTTTCAATTTTCGGTTAGCGATGTTAAGCGTGCGGATTCTGCGTCGCGTTGTGTCCAACCAAAATGCTGGCACTATAATCCGCATTGAATTAAAAAGGTTTTCATACACCACACGCAGTCATACCCGATAAATGCAGCGGATGTGATCTCTGCGGCATGTACTGCCCCGACTTCGCAATCCACGGATACCGCACAGACAAGCCCGGAAAAACGGAGTTGGAAAAGGAGCCGGACGATGCACGCTGACCCAGTTGGCGTCCTTACGGGCGCACATTTCATGGATGGTGACCACGCCGCATGTGAAGGCGCAATCGCCGCCGGAGCACGTTTCGCCGCAGGTTATCCTATTACGCCTTCAACGGAAGTCGTGGAACGCTTCTCGCACCGTGCCCCAAAGGTAGGCGGAACCTTCATTCAGATGGAAGATGAACTGGCCGCCTCCATCACGATCCTCGGCGCGGTCTGGGGTGGAGTAAAGGCCTTCACGGTCACCTCTGGCCCTGGTTTTTCTCTGATGATGGAACACATCGGTTTGGCCGCGATGACCGAGACGCCATGCGTATTTATCGACGTGCAGCGTGGCGGCCCCTCCACTGGATTGCCCACCCTGCCTGCGCAAGCCGATATGATGCAGGTGAAGTGGGGCTCTCACGGCGACTACGAAATTATCGCGCTCTGCCCTAATTCTCCGCAGGAATGCTTCGACCTTACGATCAAAGCCTTTAATTTTTCCGAGCAGTATCGCGTACCGGTATTCGTGATGATGGACGAATGTGTCGGACACATGACGGAGAAGGTTCTCATTCCCCGCGCGGAAGATATTGAGGTGGAGCCGCGGCACTGGACCAGCAAGGACCCGAGCACATTTAAGCTCTTCGAGCCGGTCGGAGACACGCAGGTTCCGGAGATGGCAAAGGCCGGAGACGGATACAAGGTGCATGTCACCGGCTTGACCCATGACGAGCGCGGTTATCCGAACTTGACATTGCCTGTGCAGGACAGAACGATACGGCGGATGGTCAACAAGATTCGCGACAACGCCGACAAAATCTGTCTGACGGAGCAGCACGATATCGAAGGTGCCGACGTAGTTGTGGTCAGTTATGGGATCACCTCGCGTGTGGCGCAGCGTGCCGTTGAGACCGCACGCGCCCAGGGGCTTAAGGTTGGCAGCTTGCGCTTGATTACGGCGTGGCCTTTCCCTGAGCACATCATCCGCGCCATCGCTCCCAAGGTGAAGGGATTCGTTGTCCCTGAAATCAACCTCGGCCAATTAGTTCGAGAGGTGGAGCGCGCCGCCGCTGGACAGTGCCGTGTGGTTCTCGTTGATCACGCCGGCGGCACCGTACACCAGCCGGAACAGATTCTGCAGGCCATCCAGGAGGTAGCGCGATGAGTTCACCCGCATCGTTTTGCGAAGTCATACCGGCGAACCCGGTGGAACAATTTTTGCGTACAGACCGCATGCCACACATCTGGTGTCCGGGATGCGGTATTGGCACTACGGTAAACTGTTTCACTCGCGCTCTGCTCGAGTCCAAGACAGATCTCAGTAAGTTGAGCATCGTGAGCGGCATCGGCTGTACCGGACGTGTCGCCGGTTACCTGAACCTTGACTCGTTCCACACGACCCACGGCCGCGCCATTCCCTTCGCAACCGGATTGAGGCTTGCCAATCCTGACATGAACGTGGTGGTTTACAGCGGCGACGGTGACCTGTTCGCCATCGGTGGCAATCACATCATTCACGCCGCCCGCCGCAACATGGATATCAAGGTCATCTGCGTGAACAATCTTACTTATGCAATGACCGGCGGACAGACCGGGCCCGCCACGCCACTCGATGTCATCTCTTCAACTGCGGCTTATGGCACCTACGACCCGCCATTCAACCTGCCTCAACTGGTGGACGCCGCCGGCGCGGTCTTCGTTGCGCGTTGGACAACCTTCCACGTAAGACAGCTCGCGAAGTCCATGGCGGAAATGTTTAAGAAGAAGGGCTTTGGATTCATCGAGATTGTCTCGCCTTGCCCGACGCTTTATCAGCGCCGTAACAAAATGGGCGATGGGTTGGACGCGATGAAGTTCTACAAAGAAGTTTCTAAAATTAAACACGGCGCGCCAACCAGCGAGGTGGGACTCAGCAAGAGTGGCGAAATCATCGTCGGCAAGTTCGTGGATCGCGAGCGCACTGACTACGCAACCATGATGCGCGCGCACCTTGAACAGCGGCTTGGCGATAAATACATTCCGGCGGAGGTACCTACATGCAGCTGACAGACATTCGTATCGCTGGCTTTGGTGGACAGGGAGTCATCATGTGCGCCAGTGTCATTGGCCAGGCCGCTTCCATTGTGGAGCACGGCTTCGCCACGATGACCCAAAACTTCGGTCCGGAAGCGCGTGGCGGTGCCTGCTCGGCGCAGCTCATTCTTTCACCGACGCCCATTCTCTACCCTTACGTCGTGCAACCGGATCTGATGGTGCTGATGTCGCATGAAGCGTTCGTAAAGTTCGCCAAGGACATCAAGCCCGGTGGCACATTGATCGTCGAACAGGATCTGGTTCGCGTGGAAGGAATTACAGCGCCGGACGTAAAGGTGTATGCGATTCCTGCCACACGCATCGCGGAAGAGCTTGGCAAACGCATGGTGCTGAACATCGTCATGACTGGATTCTTCGGGGCCATCTCCGGACTATTGCAGCGTGAATCCTTACGCAAATCTGTGGAGGATTCCGTGCCTTCGGCATTTGCCGAACTGAACCGGAAGGCATTCGATGCCGGCTGGGAGTACGGGGTGAAGCATTTGCAAGATGGTCCGGTCGAACTTGGCCAGGAAGATCCGGTCACGGTTACCGAGTAGCTGCAAGAAATTGTGCGCTTGCAACATGCAAGCGCGCCCTTTCAGGGCCCCGGGCAACCGGGGCTTTTTTCATTGTGCGGTCAGCCGCGCCAGAGATGGTAAAGCAGGTAGTAGATCACCACGCCGGTTACGGAAACATAGAGCCACAACCAATAAGTCAGCGGAGCGATCTTTCGATGCTTGGCATCCTGGCGCTTGAGGCCACGCCTGAGGCTGACCAGGATGAGTGGGACGATGACAACGGCGAGGATGGTATGGCTGGCGAGCAGAGAGAAATACACTGGACGCCGCCAGCCCTGTCCGGCAAAGTGCAGCACCCCGGCATGGGCATGGTAGAAGAGGTAGCAGAGGAGAAAAACCACCGAGGTCGAAAACGCCGCAAGCATGGTGCGCTTGTGCGCCGCGATCTGCCTGCGGTCGATGAAGCGTTTTGCCGTGATCAGCAGAACGGCAGCGGTGCCGTTGAGGGTGGCGTTGATGGCAGTGAAGTATGAACGCTTTTGTGCTTGCAAGGTTGGCTCCTCAGGCTGCCGGTTTGGTGCTACGCCGGTTGGCTACCACAAAGGCCAGGCCGAACATGATGACGGTGAAAATGACGAGTACCGCGAGACAGTTTGGGAGCGGAAATTCCGGCGATGCCGTGGCGGGGAAGAGCAGGTTGCGCAACGCCTCGGTGCCGTACGTCAGCGGATTGATTCTCATCAGAAAGGCCATCCACGGCGAGGCGGTGCTGACGGGGAAGAGTGAGCCGGAGAGCAGCCAGAGCGGGATCAGGAACAGGTTGATGATGGCGTGAAAGCCGGAGGTGGAGTCCATGGGCCAGGCAATGATGAAGCCAAGCGCAGTGAGCGAGAACGACACCAGAAAGATGTCCAGAATCACCAGCAGCAGTTGCACCAGCCCGAAGTGAATTCCGAGCAGCGGGGCGATGACGAGAAAGAGAACGCCCTGCATGGTTGCCAGCGTGGTGCCGCCCAGTACCTTGCCGAGCACAATCACGGATCGATGCACCGGGGCGACAAGCACCGAGAGCAGAAAGCCTTCGTTGCGGTCCTCGATCAGCGACATCATGGCAAAGATCGAGGTGAAGAGCACGATCATCATGAGTGCGCCGGGAAAGAAGAAGTCTAGATAGTTTTGGCCACCGCCGGTGGTGGGGTTGCGGAAGGAGTTGCCGAAGCCGGCGCCGATGACCACCCAGAAGAGCAGCGGCGAGGCGACAATGCCGACGACGCGGCTGATGTTGCGGTAGAAGCGCACCACCTCACGCCGCCACAGCGAGAGCGCGGGCATGACTCCAAAGGTGGTTCCCGTGGTAGTTACCGGATGCGATGTTGTGTGCGTTGCCAAGTTCAACCCCAATCCTGTTTAGTGCTTTTTCTTCGCGGTTTGAGCGGCGCGCTGTTGCAACCCCTGGGCATCCTCGTTCCAGAAGCGGTGGCCGGTGCGGCGGATAAAGACATCCTCCAATGTTGGCTTGCTGACGCTGACCGAATCAATCTCGCCGGGAAAAGCTTCAACCACGTCGGTGATGAAGCGGTGGCCGGCCTCGCGCTCGATGCGGACGCGGCCATCGTCAAGCACGGCTGCCCCGGCGGCAAAGCGAGCGTTGATGGCTGCGGCGAGCTTCTGCGGGTCGTGGGCGTCGAGCAGGATCACGTCGCCACCGATCTCACTCTTTAGCTGCGCAGGTGTGCCCAGGCCGACAAGATTGCCATGGCTCAGAATGGCGAGGCGGTCGCACTTTTCGGCCTCTTCCATCAGGTGCGTGGTGACGATGATGCTAACGCCCTCCTGATCGCGGAGAATCTGAAGGTATTGCCAGAGGTCGCGACGCGCGCCGGGGTCGAGCCCCGTGGTCGGCTCATCGAGCAGCAGGACTTGCGGACGATGGAGCAGTCCTTTGGCGAGTTCGAGACGGCGCTGCATGCCCCCGGAGAAGGTTTCGGCGCGGTCCTTTGCACGGTCGGTAAGCGAGACACGCTCCAGCATCTCGGCCACGCGCTTTTTGAGCGTGGAGCCGACAATTCCATAGAGATGGCCGACGTGGATAAGGTTCTCTTCCGCGGATAGCTTCACGTCAATGCTGCGCGATTGGAAGACCACACCGATCTGGCGGCGCACGCCACTGGGGTCGAGCGCAACGTCGTGGCCGAGAATCGAGGCGCGGCCCGCAGCGGGCAACATCAAGGTGGAAAGAATGCGGAACATGGTCGTCTTGCCGCTGCCGTTGGGACCGAGCAGACCGAAGATTTCGGCGCGATTTACGGTGAAGGAAACGCCATTGAGCGCCGTGCGATCGCCGTACTGGTGGCGCAGGTCATCGATTTGGATCACCGTGTCTGGTCCGGGGTGAGGGGAGGCGACGAGCTCTCGTTCTTGGGTTCTAGTGGTCAAAGCGATAAGTCCTCAGTTGCGGGCGCGGATCAAGCCACGCTGTTAAGCATCATCAGTGCAAAAAGCAATGGCAGGTAAGTAACGGTGGCCTTGAGCAGGGCCCGCGCCAGGGTTCTGGAACGTGGCTCGGAGGGCGGCAGGCACTCCCTCCAGATGCGGGCGCAGAAGTAGAACAGGCCCAGACCTAGCACCGAGGCTCCGATGAAATACGGCAGCCCGGCCATGCCCAGCATAGTGGGCGCAAGCGTGGTTGGCAGCAGGGCCGCGCCGTACATCAGGATCTGGCGTGCGGTCGAGCGCCCGTCCCTCTCCACTACGGGCAACATGCGAATACCCGCCCTGGCGTAGTCATCGCGGTAGAGCAGGGCGATGGCGTGGAAGTGGGGGAACTGCCAGAAGAAGACAATGGCGAACAGCACGAGGGCTTCGTATTCCAGATGCCCGCGCGCGGCTGTCCAGCCCAGCACTCCGGGCATGGCGCCGGGGAAAGCTCCAACGAAGGTACATAGCGGGCTGATCTTCTTCAGCGGCGTGTACATCAGCAGATAGCAGATGGCGGTCAGCAGGCTGAGCAGCGCGGTGAGGGAATTGAGCTTGACGGCCAGCAGAGTTGCTCCCATAGCGGTGAGAACCGCCCATATGGCGATGGCGTGTCCCAGGCTCAAGGAACCCGTCACCAGCGGGCGCAGTGCGGTGCGCCGCATCAGCGCGTCGCTCTTGCGCTCGATGATTTCATTCATGCACGCGGTGCCGGCGGCGACCATGCCGATTCCGGCCAACGCCCAAAGCAGCTTGATGGTGAGCACTGGTAGATCTGACTTGTGCTGGCCGAAGAAGAAGCCGCACCAGGCCGTGACCACAACCAACGTAGTCACGCGCATCTTGGTGAGCTGCGCATAGTCGCGCAGCAACTCCACGGGGCCGCGCGCGGTGACCACCAGGGGCTGCATCGGCGCAGTCGTCATGCGCGCACCGTGGAGCCCGAAGAGGGCAAATCAGCCGCCGCTTCCCGTGCAAAATCAGGCAGGGAGTGACGGTGAATTTGAATGGCGAGGATCACGGTAGTGACCAGCACCAGCGCGCCACAGGCAACATGTGCCACGGTGGCGACGATCATGCTCGCCAGCGGCGCCGAGGCCGCCTGGCTCCAGAGAACGCGCGTGATGTAGCTGGCCAGTCCGAGCGTGATCTGCACGGCAAGCAGAACGAGCAGTACGGTTGCGGGTGTAGCGAGTTGCGGCGTCCCGCGATGGCGCTTGAGGGTCGAGATCGCCAGCCAGTTCACCATGCAGAAGACCACCCCGGCTCCGATGATGTGAGGGAGCAAGCGAATTCCGGAGTGGCGGAAGGCCGCGCCCAGGATCAGTTGCAGCCAGACAGCGGCGACCGTCAGCAGGGAAAGCGTTGTGAGGTGCGTGCGCACGTCCGGACGAACCACCGCAACTGGCGCCTGGACCCAGCTCCTGCTGGTAAAGAACGCGATGCTTACCATGAGGCAGAAAAACGTCTGCCCCAGCGTTGCGTGCGCGGTGGAGATCGCGGGTGGCAGATAGAAGAGCACGGTGAGTCCGCCGAGGATGCCTTGGGCGATCACCGTGCCTAGGGCGCTCCAGCCCAGAATGCGCATCCAGCGGCGCTGGTCAACCTTCTGGGTCCAGACGGCGAGGACGATGGTGAGCAGGCCGATGAATTCGGCCAACATGCGGTGACCATGTTCGAACTTTACCCCGCCGATCAGCGGCGGAATCCGGTACAGCGAGCCGAACGAAGTAGGCCAGTCCGGCACGGAGAGTCCGGCTTCATTACTGGTCACTAGGGCTCCGGCGATAATCAGCAGAAAGACACAGCTCGCCGCCAGAACAGCAAAGCGATGGTGAGCGCGATGATAGGGAGTGCTTTGTGCCTTTGAAAGTTCCGTCATGCGGTCTATAGAACTCAATTGGCCACCAGCCTGGATTCTTCCGTTCGCCGGAAGTACCCTTCCGGCGAACGCCACATTCTACAACCTAGAGAGAAGATGAGAATTCACAGGCCAACGATGCAGCGCGATTGCCGGTCCGGCAATATTTTCCCAAAAGCGTTCGGAAAACCGGGATGTGCGGCCCGTATGCACGTCAGGAATGATGCATACGAGTGACTTAGACCGGAGCGGTTTCCTTGGCTGCCTGCTCGCGCCAGGCGGGGCTTTCCATGGCCTCGATTACGGCGTCGGCAAACTCGTTGGTGGAGGAGGTGCCCCCCATGTCGCGGGTGATGTGCTTACCCTCGCGATAGACGGAGTGGACAGCGTACTTTACCTTGTCGGCTGCGTCTTGCTCGCCGAGATGGCGCAGCATAAGGATGCCGGAGCGGAGCACCGCCGTCGGGTTGGCGATGCCTCGTCCGGCGATGTCCGGGGCCGAGCCGTGTACGGCTTCAAAGATGGCGCAATTGGTGCCGAAGTTTGCTCCCGGCACCAGTCCGAGGCCGCCGACGAAGGCGGCGCATAGATCGCTGACGATGTCTCCGTAGAAGTTTTCCAGCAGCAGCATGTCGTACTGATATGGATTGGTGACAAGCTGCATGCAGGTATTATCAATGATGTGCTCGCCGTAGAAGATCTCCGGATACTCCTTTGCGATCGCGCGCGAACAGCGGATGAACAATCCGTCGGAGAGCTTCATGATGTTCGCCTTGTGAATGGCGTGTATCTTCTTGCGTCCGAACTTGCGGGCGTACTCAAAGGCCCAGCGTGCGATGCGCGTGGAGGCTTTTTCAGTGATGATCTTGATGCTCTCGACGACGCCGGGAACAACCTCGTGCTCGATGCCCGAGTACAGTCCCTCGGTGGTCTCGCGAATGATGATCAAATCGACGCCGGGATAGCGCGTGGCGACGCCAGGAAGATTGCGGATTGGCCGGAAGTTGCAGAAGAGCTCGAACTGCCGGCGCAGTTGCACGTTGATGCTGCTGAATCCGCCCCCGATGGGAGTGGTGATCGGGCCCTTCCATGCAACATGGGTGCGCTCGATGGAGTCGACCAGATCTTTGGGAATGTACTCGTGAAACTTGGCAAAGGCGTCGGCCCCAGCCGCATAGCTCTCCCACTCAAACTTGATACCTGTGGCTTCCAGGACTCGGACTGCCGCAGCGGTAACTTCCGGACCGATTCCGTCACCCGGAATCAACGTAATTGTATGTGCCATTCGGCCCCCATCTTAAATTCGTGCCGCAATTTCTGGATTATTCTTTAGTCGTCCGTTTGCCGTGCTCGGCGTTCGCCAGCGCGGCTTTGGCCTCGCGTACGTCTTTAGAGCGCAGCAGATCCTGCAGTTCCGACATGAACTCGTGTACGTCCTTGAAGTCCAGATAGACGCTGGCAAAGCGTACGTAGGCCACCTTGTCCAGATTGCGCAGCCGATTCATGATGAGTTCGCCGACCTCGCCGGTCTTGCGCTCGCGCTCCGGGCTGTCGATGAC
>VFSW01003106.1_pt1 | contig 24908 bp, 22 predicted proteins | sample 5358111 | NCBI WGS metagenome assembly VFSW01 (sample SAMN11554181, study PRJNA540505) | mine drainage metagenome | isolation source: sediment from site ElyBrook_90M | place: USA: Ely Copper Mine, Vershire, VT | collected 2017
TCATGTTCAATGACTTAAACGTGTCGGTCAGCTCAACGTTGGGACACTACTGATGGATTATAGGGGCATATCGCATAAGCGCGCGTGCGTGGTAATGCGAAAGCGTGATCTATATCACGGCGCCACCCTAAAGCAACGATTGTCGCTTGATGTGATCGAGTACCTCGACTGACGAGTGATTTGCATGGGCATGGAACAGTGATGTGACCTTCCTATACTGAGGTAAGTTCAGTTCCTGGCCGTTTAGTGCGGCATCCATGTTTGCTACTAGCTCGTCGAAAGTCCGAAATGGCGTGTTTGGCATGGCGTCATCGAGTTGATAAAGAAAACCGCGTTCGTTTACGTACGAGTCGATGTCGTACGTGAAATTCAGAATTGGGCGACCTGTTAGCAAAAAATCAATGTAGATACTCGAATAATCAGTAATTAAAACATCAACAATGCGTAGAACCGGGTTGACGTCTGGAAACTCATTTACAAAGAATATTGTAGGATAAAGTTTATCGCCTTGTAGATCGTCTGAGGGGCGTCTGTTCGCGTGCGCACGTATGCCCATAACGGCGTTTTGCTGAACCAAAAAATTGCTCAGGATTTCCAGTTCCTGTTCTGAGAACGGATAGAGGCCGCTGTTACCTTCTCGCCAAGTTGGTGCATACAAGATGAACTTCCTGCCGGAAATGCGTTTCCGCAGGAGCGCCAACAGGGTTTGATAGTCGATCGGTAGGCGGGGCTCCGGTTTTGTGATGAGATCGTTTCTAGGCAGTCCAGTCATCCACACATTGGGAGTTGGTGAAAAAGCGGCGGTCATGAAAGTCTGGTCCAGAGGTGCCGAGCAGATCGTTGCGGCGTATTTGCCGGTTTCGGTTTCCCAGAACTGCTCGCCCGGAAAGAGCTTGCCGATGCGCTTCAGCGGGATGCCGTGCCAGAGCTGAATGACTTTGTGTCGCTTTGTGATGTGGTGGCCATAACTACATAAGCCTGCGAGGCCGTAACCGAGGATTATGATTTTCGAGCGGGCGAGAAGGTATGCGCCTCTAATGGATTCGACTTTGACGAATAATACGTTGACACCCTCCAGGAGCGACTCGTCGATGTTGTGATTCGGTTTTAATAAGATGATCTTGGTTAGGGACGAATCGAATTTTGCTTCCTCAAATACGCCCCTCGGGTTGTCTATTGTGTGCGGGTATTGACCATTCCAGGTGCAGAAGCACCAGGCGTTAGGGTTTTTTGGAAGGAGGCGCTCAAGCAGCAAGAACATGATTAGTCGCAGGATATCGCCTAGGCGAGATATGGCTCTTCTCAGGGCGGGCCGGGCATGCTTCACGGCACTAAACTCATTGGATTGAACTCAGCGGACCGGTGGCTCAAGAATTCGACTCGTAATCTGCAAAACATTTGTTGCTCAAAAAATGGACTACCTATACTAAACCTGGATGGCCCAAAAATAGTTCCGTTCAAGCCACCGACATAATTACAAAGCGCAACTCGCCTTTCGGACCCACCGCCGAGGTGCCGGACACCGACCTGCGTTGTCCCGGCCGACACATGATCGAGGCCATGGTTGGCATTTCGGCTTTGTGGCAATGTGGAAGGCGCGTTCGGGGTGCTGAACTGGACCGCAGGTTCGCTCGCCACGACGCAGCGCTAGGACGGGAGGAGGCCGCGTCCGCGCAGCACTTCGAACATGGGCGCGAAGCGGAAATCTCTGAGAAGCCGTCTCAGACGCCCTTCGCAGCAGTCAAGGTTTGTGTAGTGGCGGAAGCGGGAGAGCCAGCCGACCTCAATCCGCGGTTGCCCGGGGTCGATCTCCCACGGATGCAGATAGAACGTGAAGGGCTGGTCGCGAGAATCGTTGATTTGGCGCAATCCATGCCGCGTGAGGGCGTAAGGCAGTAGCCGAAAGTAGCCCCCGCCCGATACCGGTACCTTGATCCCGAGAAACCGCGCTGCGGACATCGGGAACTCTATCAGGGTCGCGCCGGATGGCGTCGTCACCGGACCGGGATCGGGCGAAGCACCTGGGATCCCGTAGCGATCGTGGCGGATTGGGAATATTGACGAATCGTAGCGGAACCCGAGCTCGGCGAGCACGTCGAGCGCCCATAGCGACCGCCGGGTGATCGAGAAGCTGGCCGCCCGGTAGCCGATTACTGCCTGGCCGCTCAGATCTTCGAGCAGATACTTCGAACGGACCGTCTCCTCGCGGAAGTCTTCTCGCGATTGGGCGTAGATCAATTGGTGGGAGTAGCCGTGACTCGCAATTTCATGGCCGGCCGCGGCGATCTGCCTGACAAGCGCTGGGTGGCGCTCGGCAATCCAGCCCAGCACGAAAAACGTACCCCGGATGCTGCGCTCAGCTAGCAGGTCGAGGATCACGCCGGTGTTGCGCTCGACGCGGGATTGGCGGGTTGGCCAGGACTCTCGTGCGATTGCGGGCGCAAGTGCCGCGACCTGGAAGTAGTCCTCTACGTCGACGGAGAATGCATTGACGATGGTACCCATGATTAGTCAGACGGCTGATGTGGTCCACCAGGCATACAACGCGGCCTCAAACGCAAGGTTCCCGCAGGATATATTCATCGCACGAAGGCTCCCCTCTCACACGCTCGGCGGTCAATATACACGCCGGTGCGGCCTATGCATGGTGATTCGTCCACAGTATTTTGCGACAATGATCAAAGCCGCCCACGACGGCGGATCGAACTGCGCACATTCTCAAAACTGTAGGGAGACGGGCTCCCTCCTTGTGAAAGCTCGACGGGGCTCGCAGGATTGGTCGACGTGGTGGCATAGGCTGATTTATGGACAAGCTGCGCGAAAGCGTGGGTAATCTGTAAAGTATTCCGACTGGGACGAGGGATTTGAGGGCACTCCTATATACGCAGAACCAGATCGCGAGCGCGCGCCGGGACATTATCGGGTGCAACCTTCAACACCAAAAGTACCGGTTAACGTGAGGTCGACGGCAGAGGCGAGTCCGCTGTCGCCTCTGGCAGGACTATGATGGCCGCCTCCTTCCCCGAGGTCTCCCTTGACGACTGCCGCGTGACCGTACGCGAGGCGCCAAGCGAGGACTGGGACTCGTTTGTGATGCAGGCTCCCGATGCCAGTGTCTACCACTTGAGCGGCTGGACGGATCTCGCTCGAGAGGTCTTCGGGCACCGCACGCTCTTCGTGGAGTCACGTGAGCGCGCCGGATCGCTGGTCGGCGTGTTGCCGGTGGTGCAGCAGCGCAGCTGGCTGCTCGGAAATTTTGCCACATCGGTGGCGTTCTTCAACTACGGTGGCGCTCTTGCGGCGGATCCGGATGTTGCCCGGCGGATGATGGTCCGGGCGTCTGAGGCTGCCGAGAAACTGGCATGCCGATTTCTCGAGTTCCGCGACACCCAGTCCCGGTCTGGAGAATGGGCTGCGCGGACGGACAAGATTGTCCTGCGGCTCGAACTGGAGGCGACATTCGACGATCTCTCCAAGCGCCTCGGTTCTAAGCTTCGATCGCAGGTAAAGCGAGCCGAGCGGGAAGGTGTCCAATGTAGGACCGGTACGTCGGCGCTCCTCGATGATTTCTATGCCGTCTTCGCGGAGAATATGCGGGATCTGGGCACACCCGTTTACCCGAAACGTTTCTTCGAGGCGATCCTGAGGCGTTACGAGCGTCATTGCCAACTGGTCGTGATCGACTGGCGTGGCCGACCGGTAGCGGCGGCTTTCCTGGTGTTCTGGCGGGGTCGTGCCGAAGTTCCCTGGGCTTCCTGTCGACTCGAAGGCAAGCCATTGGGCATGAACATGAAGCTCTACTGGGAACTGCTCTCGCTGTCGATTGGCCGCGGCTGCAACGTGTTTGACTTCGGTCGCTCCACGGCAGGCGCAGGCACCGATCGGTTCAAGCGGCAATGGGGCGCGCAGCCGGTGCCGCTCTACTGGTACCGCTGGGAGCGCGATGGCAGCCGGACCGAGTCCGCAACGGGCGAGGAGAGGGGAAAAGTGATGCGGTTGGCGACCGCAATATGGCAACGCCTGCCGCTCCGCATTGCGAACACGTTGGGACCGCTCGTCAGCGGAGCACTGCCGTGGTGAAGGTGCTGAAGAGATTCGCCAAGTCAACCGTGATCCATGCGGCCGCTCGAGTCGCACCGATCACATGGAAGTGGCGCAGACCAGGTTCTCTCGTCGTCCTGATGTATCACCGGGTGTTACCGAAGGAGTCGCCGGCACGCAAGACGGAGGAGCCTGGGATGTACCTGTCGCCCGAGACATTTGATCTGCATCTCAGCGAGCTCAAACGCCGATTCGAGCTGGTGCACCTCGACGAGTGGCTGCACCGGGCGAGGGAGGGCCGGCCGTTACCGCAACTCGCCTGCGCGATAACGTTCGACGATGGTTGGCGGGACAATTACGAGTTCGCGCTGCCGGTTCTCGTCAAACACAGAGCGCCCGCGACGATTTTCCTCGTCTCGAGCTATGTCGGAACGATGCAGCGATTTTGGCCGAATCGGCTCATGAGTCTCTTGGATAAGGCGTTCGCCGAACCCGGCTCGGTTGACTTTCCGGAACCGTTGAGAGGCATCGTTGGACCCATGCTCGTACGGGCGGAACGGCGCGGTGCACTTCTAGAGGACGACATTGATCGAGCGATTCAGGGCGCAAAGGTTTTGGATGAGGAGCAGATTCGGAGTCTGGTCGAAGAGACTGCGAAGATCTGTGGTGATTCCGCGGGGGCAGCGGAGATTCTCAGCTGGTCGGACGTTGCACAAATGGCGGCGACGGGCCTGGTGCGATTTGGTTCGCATACAATGACGCATTTGCGGCTAGGCGGGCGCGTATCGTCTCAGGAGCTCGAGCGAGAGATCGCCGGCTCGCGGTCGGAGCTTCGCGACATTTCCGGGCAAGAGATCGATCTATTCTGCTACCCGAACGGTGAGACCTCGCCGGAGGCGTTGGATTGGGTTCGACATCACTACCTAGGCGCGGTAACGACGCGCACAGGATGGCATACCCCAGGCCGCGACCCGCATCTCATTCGCCGCATCGGCGTGCATGAGGACGTGAGCGACACCCGAGAGGCCATCCTGGCGCGCGTCAGCGGGTGGCTTTGAGCTCAGTGGCCGTTCCCAAGGTCGGCAAGTTCGTGCCGGGGATGCCGTACCAGGCTCTCGAGGAGCGCTTCATACTGCGAGACCATCCTCCCGAGCGAGTATTGTTGCTGGACGCGCTTCAGGGCCTTCGTGGTGAGTGCCTCCGCCAGACCCTTGGACGAGGTCACGTCGTCGACGGCCTGAGCGATCGCTTCAGGGTCGTCCGTCGGTACCAGGATTCCGGCTCCGCCCTCGAGGATCTCTTCCGGGCCGCCGCTTCGGGTGGCAATTACCGGGATGCCGCAGGCCATCGCCTCGATGCAGGCGATCGAGAAACCCTCAGTACGTGAGCTCAACACAAAGGCATCGAGATTTTGCAGAATTCGAGCAACATCGGCTCTGAGGCCCAGGAAGCTCAACTGTTGCTCAATGCCGAGGCTGCGGCTGAGTTCGACAAGCTCCCGGCCCAGATCGTTGGAGCAATCGCCCGCGATGATGAAGTGAAAGCGTTGCGATCGATCCAGAAGTATTCGCGCGGCACGCACGAGCACGCCGTAAGCCTTTGGCGGACGGATGTTGCCAATCGCCCCGACGAGAATCGCGTCATCCGCAAGAGCGAGTTCGGAGCGAAGCGAACGATCTCGGCAGGGGTGAAAGACTTCGGCGTCCACACCATTCGGTATGACGGCGCACTGCGATTCGACCAGCCGAAGTCGAGGCCCGAGGTGGTCCTTGAGGTGTTCGGATACGAATATGACCTTGCGGGATCCCGCGCGAACAATTCCGGACCTGAGGGGAGCCAATCGATCGGAATGTGCCACATCGGACTGACCGTGCAGGACCGAAACGACGGGCACGCACATAATACGTCCCAGCAAGCTGGCGTAAATCGCCGAGCCATACAAATGCGCTACAATCACGTCGATCTTGCGGTGCCGCGCGAGTCGGCGCAGCGCGAGGAGGTACCCAGTCTTGAACGAGCCCTTGGCCGACAGGATGTGGGGAACCAGCGAGCGTTTCTCGAGTTGTTCGGCGAGCCACCCGTTGTCCCCCACGACAGCGACCGACCGAAATCGAATGGGATCAAGGCCCGTGGCCATCTGAAGGAAAACTGTCTCCGCGCCTCCTGGTCCGCCGGTGTCGATGACGTGCATCACGGAAATCACGTCGTCAGCCATAGCTCTCGAACAGGTCCCGGGGAAGAGGTCGGTGTCGCATCTTATCAGAATGAACCCAGCGTCGCCTATGAGAGGCTTCACCACCACCGACGCGACGCCGATGGCTCCGACAAGCTCTCGGTACGCTAGGCCGCACGGCGATTATTGGAGCCTCGCAATGCTTTCAGCCAATTCGCGATTTCTCGCATCGCGGGGGCCGGATCTGAGATACGCATGATTTCTTGGCGACAGCACGGGTCCGCGAAGGAACGCAGAAATGCACCCATGGCTCGTGCCTTGTCGCGGGCAGTCGATTGCCCCTGTCGTAGCTCGATGATGAGGCTGTCGAGATCTCCCATGAGCCACCGGAGGCGTCGCCCGAGCATGTAAGGTTGGGGTTCTTCTACGGGCAAGCCTTGTGTGATCTGATACCAGAGCCAGGGAAAGTCGACGCCGCAATCGATCGCGAGCTGCAAGGAACCCCAAAAGCGACAGTTCACTTCCATGAGATAAGGCCTGCCATCGGTCGCCACACGGAATTCGACCATCGCCGCTCCGGTCAATTCTGTAGCGCCGAGGAGCTTGGCCGCGGCGGATTGCATGACCGGATCGATTGGAGCGCTTTCGCAAAGAACGCTTACGCCGCCGGTTGGAGGTTTTTCCCGAATCCGCCGGTGCGCGAACCACGCGACGGGTCTCGAGGATGCGTACAAAGCGAAGATGCCGGCGCCGTGCCCCGGGATGAAGCGCTGAACCAAGCAAGGGATGTCGCCCATCCATTGGCTACGATCCAAGGCTGCGGAGAGCCGACCAGGGCTTTCCACGATCTCGACCGAAGTCGACACGACCTCGGTCCCTTTCAAATAACGAGACCGCGCCGGTTTGAGCACAACCGGGAAGCCAATCTGGTGCGCCGCTGCGATGGTGGCCGCGGCGGTGCCTGCTATGTGCGTAGTTGGGACGAGGATTCCTAGTTTGCCTGCCAACTCTACCAAACGAGCCTTGTCGGTGAGATTCTCGTAGCTAGCGTGCCGCGGAGCCATTAGATGCACGATTTTTGACAGATTGGGTTGACTCGCGAGCAGCATCGTCGTCAAATCCGTCGCCGATATGACGGTATGGATCGACAGGCGTTCGACCATCGCGGAGACGTCGCGGACGAATGCCGCTGGAGAAGTCGCAGGGTTCGCATAAAGCGTCGAGTAGGACGTGTAGCGAGAGGCGCCCCCGAGAGAGCCGGTCGCCGTATCGGCCGCGACGATCGTCAGGCCGCGACGACCCAGACTGCGAATGACGGCCAAGGCGCTCCGCTGATTCGCATCGAGCACTAGGACGCGGCGTATTTCGTTCGCTGCTTGAATTTTGGAACCCTTGAGCTGTGGTGAGTTTAGCAGAACTACGGAATCACGGAATGGCCATTCCGCACACAACGTAGCCGCAAAGGCCAAAGAGAGCGATCATGGTCGACGTCGAACTATACGGTGGAAAGCGAGGATACCTCGAGCACCTTCGCACCCGCGTGTTGTACGCACTCGGCGCGTATCGCAGCGCCCGTGATATCGAATGGGCGGCTGTGACCAGATTGGTATTCGTCTGCAAGGGCAACATCTGCCGCAGTCCGTACGCCAGTGCAAGAGCGCGCCTGCTAGGCGTCCCGTCGGCCTCGTTCGGTCTGGATGCGGCGGAAGGCGCACCCGCGGATCCGGCAGCTTGGCGCACCGCACGTTCGCGAGCCGTGGATTTGTCAGCGCATCGCTCGGCACGCAGAGAATCGTGCCGCATTACCGACGACGATCTGCTCGTCGTGTTCGAACCATCGCAACTCGCCGAGATTGGCCGACGGCACGCCGATCGGGTGCCGCGTGCGACGTTGCTTGGGATTTGGGCGCAGCCGATCCGCCCTCATATTCAGGATCCCTATGGCAGGAGCGATCGATACTTTCGGCGCTGCTTCTCCATCATCGATGCCAATATTGCGGAACTCGTCAGGCGAATGGCGGGAGGGAGCGCGTCGCCAAGCTCAGTGGCCATCGAGACAAACGGCCCTGAGGGGACGCTTGTTTGATGGACAAGCTGTATACATTGAACCCCTGGGCGCTGTGGTCGCAGTTCCGGAAGGAGCATTTCGCATTCTGGATGATCTGCCTTTACTTGATCATGGAGTACGTGCGCCCGCAATCGGTCTATCCCGGGCTGGATTTCCTGCCTTGGGACAAGGTATTCGTTGGTCTTGCCGCGCTTGCAGTGCCACTGGACCCACAACGGTGCCGGGTGCGCGATGCGACCAATTGGTGGATGACCCTGTTTTTGGTCGCGATTATCGCCGCATCGACCTTTGCGACTTACCCCTCGATATCCTGGAGTCACTGGTTTGATTTCTTTGGTTGGTACGTGATCTACTTTCTCATCATCACTATCGTGACGACTCGGGAGCGATACTTCATATTTCTTGTGATTTTCCTATTGGCGAATTTCAAGCTCTCCATCTTCGGTGCGCGCACCTGGATCTCACGAGGCTTCGGATTCAGCGATTGGGGAATCGCTGGACCACCGGGTTATTTTGCGAATTCTTCGGATTTTTCGGCGGAAATGCTCATGTTCGCGCCGATCGCATTCGAACTCGCACTGTTTGTCAAGCCGCACGTTAAGCGCGTGACTTACTGGTTTTTAATGTTGGGTGCGGTTACAGGAGCTATGACCATCCTGGCCGCGAGCACTCGAGGCTCCCAGCTTGGATTGGTGGCTCAGGCGGCATGGGTGGCCATTCAGCGCAGGCTCAAGCTAAAGGTCCTCGTCGGTATCGCGTTAGTGGCAGGCATAGGATACGGATTGCTTCCGGCGGCGGAGAAGGCACGGTTCGCGAGCGCGGGCACCGACAACACCTCTATCCAACGATTGAATTACTGGAAGGCGGGACTGAAAATGATCGAGAACCATCCGGTTCTCGGAGTCGGCTATTTCAATTTTCCCGCGGTGTATGCCGCTTACGATCCAAATAATCTGTGGCACGGGACGGCACAGCTGCCCCACAACATTTTCATCCAGGTGGGAACCGACGCGGGGTTGATCGGCCTCGGTATTTTCCTGATGCTGATTTATCGCAACCTAAAGGGAGCGAGAGACATCCGGCGCGCATGCAAAGTGAATCCGGAGGCACCCGCGTTCGCTGCGAGCGTCGCCAATGGATTGGCATTGGCGACATGGGGATTCGTGATTGCCGGTCAATTCAATACGGTCGGCTATTATCCCTTCCTGTGGATCAATCTGGCGTTGACCGTGTCACTCGCGAATATCGTCAGGAGAGCGGCACAGCGGCCTGCATCGACAGGCGTCTTGCCGCTGGTGCGGCAAACCCGATGACCAGGGCGCTCAGGATTCTGCATGTCTTATCGGGTGACCTGTGGGCGGGAGCTGAGGTTCAAGCATGCACCTTGATTTCCGAGCTTGTGCGCATGCCCGATATCGAGGTGGCGGCGGTTGTCATGAACGAGGGGAGGCTGGCCGATGAGCTGGGTGCTGTCGGGATTCGCGTAGAGATCATGAACGAGCGGAAGCTTGGTCCTCTGCAGATAGGACTTCGCCTGCGTCGTCTGCTAAAAAGTTGGCGGCCGGACGTGATTCATACCCATCGGGAGAAGGAGAACATCCTGGGTATGCTGGCGAATCGTGCGTGCCGGAATGTCCCCTCGGTACGCACCATGCACGGAGGAAATGAGCACACAGGGGCGGCAGGCTGGAAAGGGACTCGTCATGCTCTGGTGAGGAAACTCGATCGCTGGTGCGGGCGCGGCTCGCAGCAGAGAATCATAGCGGTCAGTCATGATCTCGGAATGAGGATCGCGCGGGATTTCCCTACCAATAGGATCGTGCTCATCGAGAATGGCGTCGACGCAGAGGCGGTCCGGGCAGCAAGGGGCGTCGCGGAATTTCGGACGGCAGAACCGAATTCGACGCATATCGGCATAGTCGGGCGCCTCGTCCCAGTCAAACGTGTGGATATTTATCTGGAGACGGCGGCCTATCTGCGGCGTAAGTACCCGCACCACCCTTGGCAATTTCACGTCTTCGGCGACGGTCCGATGCGTTCTGATCTTGAGGCGCTATCGGAACGGCTGCGGATCTCGGATGTGACTAGGTTCCATGGTCACCGCTCGGACATTGCCACGTGTATCGGCGGATTGAACGCGCTAATCATCTGCTCCGATCATGAAGGTATGCCTATGACGGCACTCGAGGCCGCGGCGCTCGAAGTGCCTACGATTGCCCATGCCGTCGGAGGATTGGTCGACGTCGTTCCCGAAGCGTTTCTGGTTGCTCGGCACGAGTCCGAAGGTTACGGCGAGGTGATTCTAAGGGCCATTCGCGACGAGGGTCGCACCATTGTCAGAGAGCGCGCAACGGAAACGCTGCGGCGTTTTTCAGCGAAAAGCAACGCTGAACGGATCCGCGCCGTGTACGAGCAGGTCGTTAAGCAGCGGGATGACGGGTAGCTGGGCAAATCTCAATGCATGTCCAAGAACGAGAGTCGGTGGGCCCTGATCGACGATCACGGGGCTTTGTAGGTCACGCGGCCACCTATGCGATCGGCAACATCGCGCGAAGGTTGGTGGGCTTCCTGATGTTGCCGATTTACACCCGTTACCTTACGCCCGCCGACTACGGTGTTATCGGACTGCTTACGTTCGCCCTGTCCCTGTTCGAGCCGATTTTCGGTGCGCGATTGGCCCGGGCGATTCCAAAGTTCTACCTTGAGGTGACCGATGCGCGATCAAAGCGTGCGGTAATTTGGGGAGCGCTGGGCCTCACGGCGGCGGTCAGTGTGGTCACTGTGCTTACACTTGTGTTGACCCGGGGCGCGGGCGCGCAGTTGCTATTTGGAAATCGAAATTACGCTCTTGTCTTGGGGTTGTTTGCGACCAATCTCTTGAGTCAACCGGTTGAGGAGACCGGTATGACGTACATCCGGATGCAGGGGCGATCAGGGCTGTTCTTGGGCTTCAGCATGCTCAAACTGGTGCTGCAGGTGAGTCTCAATTTGCTCTTGGTCGTGTACTGGCGAGGCGGGGTACTCGGCGCCGTGGAAAGTGGGGTCATTTCGTCGGCGGTCGCCGGAATGGGGCTCACGGGCTATGTCGCGACATACGTGCGACCGGCGTTTGATTGGCAGTTGACGCGCAGAATGCTGCAGTTCTGCTGGCCCCTCTGGTTGTCCGGTATCGCGGGACTGTACATCGGGTCGTCTGGCGCGATGTACCTTAGAGTGTTTGGATCCCTGAGCACTGTGGGGTTGCTGGAGTTGGGGCTGAAATTTGCGACCGTGGCGGTAGTGCTGATCTGGAACCCATTTTGGCAGCATTGGGAGCCGATGAGTTTCCGCTATTACCGGGAGGAGCACGGTCGGCGGAAGTTTCAGGTGGCGTTCATCGTCGTCTCGGCCCTGATGATTGCAGGCGGACTGGGAGTCAGCATCTTCGCGGAGCCTGTAATAAGCGTGATGGCGTCGCAGTCCTTTCACGCGGCGGCAAGCATCGTGCCGATACTCACTTTCGGCTTCGTGCTGAACAGTCTCACCTCATTTTTCTTTTTCAGCTTACTAGTCACAGACCATACAAAGGTGATCAGCCTTTGCCAGTACGCGACGGCGGTCGTCATCTCCATTGCGTATCTCGTGCTCGTTCCGAGTCTGGGGCTCATGGGCGCCGCCTTAGCGCAGTGCCTGGCTTTCGGGGCCAGTTTTGCAATTGTCCGCGTCGTTGCGGCAAGGTATTACGACCCTGGATTCAACCTCGTGCCGCTGGCGGGATTTTCGCTCGTCAGTTTGGTGGCTTATGTGTGTTCGAACGTGCTGCTGGGAGCGCATGCTATCGGCATCGACCTCTTGATCAAGTCGCTGGTGCTGCTGATCGCAACCGGGCTAATTGGGTTGATTGCGGTTCGGGCGATCCGGACTGCGGATGGATCTTTGCTCGAGGACTTACCCTGGCCGTTGAATAGATGGGGTTGACTGCCGCGTGGGTGGCAAGCGATGCCACGTGCGCACCACCTCTCGGGCGCTATGGACGGTATCGGCGGTCACCAGATCGTGGGTCGGCAAGGTGAAAAGCCGATCCGCAAGAGCGGACGCGTGAGGGAAGGGCCCCTGACGTCGAACGAACTCTGGGATCCCGGGAATTCGGGTCAGGTCGGCGCCGTAAAAGCGTGAGGCACCCAGCTGGTAGTGATTGAGACTGTCCACGAGGATGTTGCGAGCAGCCCGATCGGGTGCAAGTAGGGCGAGCCGCAGAGGTTCACTCTGAGGCGGCGAACCGGGGCAGCTCAACTCCACGATCCCGAGGGTCGACCATTCATCGAGCGCAGAGGCCCAGATGTCTCGCCGATAAGATTCCCGGGCCCGGTATAGCCCGAACGCCGCGCAGACTCGTTCCCAAGCGCGTTCGGGGAGAGGAGCCCCATTGTCGAGCGGTCTGTAGATGACTTCTCCGAGCCCTGTCCCGGGTAAGGCGGAGACAAGCCAGTAAGCGTGGGGACGCGTGAGGACGTTGAACGCGATCGCGGCCGCGCGGCTCGCCAGCAGGCGATCTCGCGCGGAGTAATATGCGGATTGAAATGGGTGCGTGGGGCCGCTTCCCGTGGGCGCAATGAGTGCGCCGCCGTGGAGCAGGTTCATGGGCTTGCCGCGGCCGAAGCTCAAGATCACGTAATCGCCGGGCCATTCGATGGAGGCACGAGGGAGATATTGCGCGCTGTCCTGAATGAGGGCGATCCGCTTTGTCTGACAGAACCGATGCAGGTCGGCCGCGCCGTCGCCGAGCCCCAGGAGGTTGACAGCAACGATGGCCGCGGTGTTGCTCGATACGCTCGTCTCGAGCCCCTGAGCATCGTAAGACCAACCGCCTGGCGCCACGGCGACCAGGCGTGGAACCACTGATGCGTGCACGCACGCGGCCACCAGGTCAGGACAGCCGTAGGCGGGTAGGATGACTTCGGGTGCGCTCGCGGACGTTTTCGCGGCACACTCAGCCATGGCCCGCGAGAGTGCCGCGGTCCCGGACGCATACAGCGTGATTCGACGGTCTGCGAAGAATCGCTCCATCGAGAGACGAGTAGCCGCGTCTCCCGTCTGTAGCGGGACCGCTCGACGTACCGGCGGCAGGGCAGAAAAATTCACCGCTTGGACGGCTCCCAGATGGCAATGGTGCGGCCGGCGAGCACCAGGACGGTGGCGTGAAGGATCGCCACGTTCACTTCGACGAAGTAGATGCCCATTCTCACCAATCCGATCTTGCGCAGAGCGGGAACGATCCGGGATGCCGCGGGCGAAAGATAGAAGGCCAGCTGGGCCGCAAACAAGACCCGGTAGGCCGGGCTGTGGAACGCCAAAGCGGTATTGGCACAAAGCGCGCCGATCAGGAACCAGGGCGTCGCCCAGCGCATGAGCTTGTGGCTGACCACCTCGAAGGCGAATCGGCCGTCACGCGCGGGGTTGAGTACTTCGGCGCGGACGCGTAGCGCGTTCATTCCCCGGGTCACGGTCCGTACCTTACGCTGATACTCCTTACGGCTGTCTGCAATGTTCTTGTAGTATCCGACGACGCGCCGATCCGATATAGCCCGCAGGCCCAACTGGGCACAGCTCAGAGCGGTGCCGAAGTCGCTCGGGACCCGATTATCCCACCTCTGGCACACGCTCAGGCGCGCCGCGAAGAAGGAGCCGCTCAGACCGACGAGGGAGTGGAATCGGGTTTCAAGGTCGCGCAACCACATTTCGTAGCGGACATAAGCGCCTTCGCCTTGCAGCGTGCCGTCCGCCGTCATGAACCGATCGACGCTCGAGACCGCGCCGACATCCGGATCGCGGAAGGCATCCAAGAGATGGATCAGTGCATCCTGCGGCAAAATCGTGCCGGCGTCCGTAAAGACGATCAGATCGGCGCTCGTCGTCGCGACAGCCAATTCTTGCGCATATTCCTTACCCTTGCGCTCCGGCGATCGCACGAGCCGGACCCCCTTGCTCGCGTAGCCCAGCACGATGCCGTCGGTGGCGTCGTCCGACGCATCCGAAGCGACCATCACGTCGAGTTCGGCCCCGGCCGGCGCGAGCGCCAGTGTATTGTCGAGCTTCTCGGCGATCTTGGCCGCCTCGTTCCGCGCCGCGATCACCATCGCGATCTTGTGCACGGGACGCGGGACCGGGGCGAGCGCGCATTTCCGACTCGGCAGGATCAACAGAATGGCCGGATACCAGAAGTAGCTGTAGGTGGCGGCGAGGAGGCATAGCCAGAAGATTGCGGCGATCATCTTCTTACCTGCCCATACGTTGCTTGTTCATGGGGCGCTGGACGTCGCAGAGCTCGAGGCCGCAGAATCCGCCCACGCCGACAGCACCACCAGCGCCCACATCTCGTTCGCCGACGGGCCACGCGACGACAGGTACTCGTCCCAATGCCGGCGAATCGTCTCCGGGCAGACCGGGAACATTCTGTAAAACGCCGAGCCACGGAGCATGTCGGCGGCCCATTCGCGCAGAGGTCCTCGAAGCCATTGGTCGATCGGGACGCTGAATCCCATCTTCGGTCTGTCGAACATTTGACGGGGCACATATCGCTCCAGGATCGCTCTCAGGAGCCACTTGGTCGTGCGTCCGCGCAACTTCATGTGGGAGGGGAGCCGCCAGCTGAACTCGACGAGGCGGTGGTCCAGAAGCGGCAGCCGCGTCTCGAGACTCGTGGCCATGCTGGCTCTGTCCACCTTGGTCAAATTATCATCCGGCAGGTAATTAACCTGATCGACCAGCAGCATAGACGAAAGGTCATCGGTGGAATCCGCCGGCCAAGCATGTGCCGGGAGCTCGAAATCCCCTGTCAGCATTGGTGGCGCGATCCACCACGAAGTGAGGCGCGAATAGGCATCGCCGAACCCCTGGGAGGCCAGCACGCGGGCGAGCTTCCGCCGGGCGTCAGCCGAGCCAACTTGGCTACCGAAACGCGCCGCTTTCCCCATCCACCATGACAGGCCGGCGGACGGTACGTCGCTCGCCAGGAGTCCCGCGAGTCGCCTGCGAAGCGGCGCCGGAATCCACCGGGTCCGGTGCCATGCTTTGGGTGCCAAAACGTATCGATTGTATCCGGCAAAGAGTTCGTCTCCGCCGTCTCCGGAGAGCGCCACGGTGACCTGTGTCCGCGCCAAACGAGATATCAGCAATACGGGGAAAAATGACCCGTTAGCCGTCGGTTCATCCATCAAATGAACGATCGAGGGCACCTGATCCACGATGTCACGCTCGCACAGCAAAAATTCTTCGTGACGCGTGCCAAGATGTTCGGCGATGGCGCGCGCATGCCCGGATTCGTCAAATCGTTGATCATCGAAAGCGACGGTGAAGCTGCGCACCGGCATCGTCGATTGACTCTGCATCAGGGCAGTGACCAGAGAAGAGTCGATGCCGCCGGAAAGAAATGCTCCGGTGGGAACGTCGGCGTGCGCCTGCATACGCACAGATTCCCGTAGCAGTTCCTCGCCCTCGTCGATGGCTGCACGTTCATCCGTCAGCAACGATTCCCGCCCGTGAACGGCGGCAGCCTCGCAGCTCCAGTAGCGACGCGACTCGAGCTGATTTTGAGCGCGCGCTCGATCTGGGCGCGACCAGTCAGCGAGCTGCTGATCCCGGGCGGCACGAATCGTGACCACATGCCCCGGTGGAACCTTGTACGCGCCCTCGTAGATCGACAGACGCCCGGGGATGCAGCCGTCCCGCAAATAGGCGCTTACAGCGCTGCCACTGATTTGGGGACTAAAGCCGGGTATTGCGCGAAAGGCGCGCATCTCGGAGGCGAAGAATAGGTAACCCGAGATTTCGCCGATATACAGAGGTTTCTCGCCCATCCGGTCGCGCGCCAGGTGTAGGATCTGGTCCCGCTCATCCCATACGGCAAAGGCGAACATTCCGATGCAGCGAGCAAGCGCTGCATCGATGCCCCATTCCGCAATGGCCGCAAGCAGCACCTCGGTGTCGCTCTGTCCGCGAAAGCTGTGACCCAGTGCACACAATTGGGAACGCAAGTCCTTGAAGTTATAAATTTCGCCATTGAACGTCACCCAAAAGCGTTCTGCGTAGACCATAGGCTGTCGCCCAGAGTCCGTAAGGTCGATAACGGCGAGACGCCGGTGGGCGAGGGCGACACGCCCTGAAGGCGATTTCCACAGTCCCGATGCGTCGGGACCGCGGTGCGTCAGATGTTGCGACATGCGATCGACAATGCGATCGAGCGGATCGGACAAATTGCCGGCGTTGGACTTCAAGGCTATTGCGCCGGCGATTCCGCACATGCTCATCAATTCCTCGTAGCGCCGGGGTCGAGACCGCGGCCTACCCATATCGACCTAGTGTAGCGTGGCTCGACTGATGAGCGCCGCCCCAAAGTGCGACGCGCAACATTGCCCCGGCAAAGCCGGCAGAGCTAGTATAAGCGAATTAGCATTGCCGCCTCATTGCCGTGGAACGTAAGACTGGCGATTTCCTTGCAGAATCGAGCTGCGGGACCGCTGGCAACGATAGCCTTTTCCCTCGGCTTCGCTTGAAGCCGGTGGCGACACTTCATTTGACCCGATGGGACACCCGTGGATTGCCCGCGCGCGCGGCGATCCTCGCGGCATTGTTTTTCGTCGAAAAGATCTTCCTTACTCACACGGGCTCTGAGTTGTTTCTCGCGCACCAATTCGGATTTCAATTCATAGTGGCGCTCGTTACCGCTTTGACTGTCTTTGCGGTGGCCAATCGCAAGCGGCGGCCGTCGCTCGCGATCTCGCCGGCGCATCCCGCTCGCATTCAGCCAGCCTGGATGGTGGCGCACCTCGCACTCATCGCGTGCCTTGCATGGCTGAGCTCACTGCTGTTTCCGGCAACGCCGGCGCCGATTTCGCTTCCAGCGGTTGTTTGCCTCTGGCTAGCTTTCTGTGCGGCAGCCGTTTTTTGCGCCTTCGCCGCAATGGCGCCGATCCACCTTTGGCTGAAGGGCGCCCGAGCGCTCGGCAAGATATGGCTCTACGCCGGCGCAGCTGCGTTGGCCGCGGCCGCGGCGATACCGACGAGCCGAGACCTTTGGTGGTCGATGACGGGAGCGACGTTCCATCTGGTTAGGCTAATATTGCTGCCGATCCTGCCGGGTTTGACAGCGGACCCTGTAACGCGGGTTCTAAGCACGCAACGTTTCGCCGTCAAGATCCTCCCTCTTTGCTCAGGTCTCGAGGGCATTAGCCTCATCCTCGTATTCACGATCGCGTGGCTCTGGTATTTTCGAAAAGAATACCGATTTCCCGGCGCACTTTGGCTGATTCCGCTCGGTATGGCACTCATGTTTGTGCTCAACGCGGCGCGCATTGCCGTGTTGGTACTCATCGGCAACGCCGGCTACCCGGAGGTAGCCCTGGTCGGATTCCATTCGCAGGCGGGCTGGATCACGTTCAACGCCGTCGCGGTCGGAATCGCAGTCTTGTCGCAGCGTGCCCGCTGGTGGACTCGGGGCGAGGCACCGCCCCGAGAGGGTCAACTGGAGAACTCGACGGCACTCTTCTTGATGCCGTTGCTCGCCATTCTGGCGGCGGGGATGCTATCGCATGCGTTCTCGGGTCGGTTCGAGTGGCTTTATCCACTGCGCTTGATCGCCTGTTTGACGGTACTGGTGATTTATCGGCGTCGTCTCGCGGCACTCGATTGGCGCTGGAGCGTCCGTGGCGTGCTTCTGGGGGTCGGGGTATTCATCGTATGGTACTTCGGAGCGCGTTACTGGCTTCCTGAAGCGCACATGCCGCGGGATCTTGTGGTCGCCTCGCCATTGCTGCGATGGAGCTGGCTCGCCTGTCGCATTGTGGCATCTGTGGTGACTGTACCGCTCGCGGAGGAGCTCGCCTACCGCGGATTTCTGATGCGACGATTTCAGTCCCGCGACTTCGACTCCCTGCCTTACCAACGTGTGGGCTGGGTTGCGCTCGCGGCGAGCTCGGTGCTGTTCGGCGCCGCTCATGGCGCGATGTGGCTACCGGGGATCGTGGCCGGATTCGCGTATGGCTGGATTGCCAAGCGCCGGGGCCAACTGGGGGAGGCGGTGGCCGCGCATGCGACCACGAACTTCCTGGTCGCGGCCCTGGCACTCGGCTTCGATGACTGGGCAGCATTTTGAGGTCGGCTCAATGGCGCAGCAGTAGGCGCTCGACGTCGAAACTTCCCATCATCGCGTCGCGAGCACGGAACACGGCAACGCCGGCGATCCGCGAGAGGTCCAACAGGCGGCCGGCGGGAGCGTGCTCGATCTCGGAGATCGGGATGGCGATTTCGAGCCGCTCGTGGGCAGGCAGGGTGAATTCCCGGTTGAAGCGATCCCGAAACCGAAAATTGTGGGCACGGTCGTGGACGCGGATGGCAAGCGGCAGGTCGGCGTCGCCGGGATTGCGCAGGTCCAACACCAAGGTGTTCGCCGTGCGCCAATCGGGGTAGGGCTCCTCGAGTATGAGGCCTGCGTACGGTGTGGGCCCCAGCTCGACGCGCAGGGCGCTGCGGCAGGGCGCAGGGGTGAGCCCCGCCGACGGTACGGCGGTTATCGTCGCCCCACGTCCAGCTACGAAATAGCGATCGAGCGGCGAGCACGCCTGCAACAGGGTGGGGAATCCGAGATCCCGACGCGCATAGGCCGCGAGGGAGATCGAGATCGGCGCCAGCATGACGGCACACCCCAGGACGGCGAACAGTGCGCCGGTCAGCCGCCATCCGCCCCGTCCGCGGGCATCTGAGCCCGGGACGAGCGTGGCGAACCCCGCGAGCGCCGTACTCGCGCCGAGCGCGTCGCGCAGCACGTCGAGGAGCGCGGGATCTCGGTCTACGAACGCCTGAGCCACCTCAGTGCCCGCACCGCACAGCACCGCGAGCGTGAACGCCACGACGTAGGCGCCGATGCGTCGCGGCGTCCGGCGCCGGGGCAGCGTGAGGAATAGGAGCGCTACGGCCCCAAAAGTGATCGGGTGCGCTAGCTTCTGCAGCGTGTGTGCGAAGCGCGTCGGTTCGTGGAATGCCGCGAACACCACGAGCGACAGGAGAAAGAGGATGGCCGCGACGCGTAGGGCCTGTTGCGCTCGCTCACCCATGCGCCGCTGCCTAATGGACGTTCCGGTAATTGCGCGCCACCGCGCGCGGCCTCGGGCCCACGAAGCTTATTTTGTCTTCGAGCATATTGAGAATCTGCCGCGCTCATCGAACGGTGTGCGCCGCAAAGAGCCTGCGGCGGGGGTTACGCGCCGGCCGTCCTTAAGCGCCTGGCTGATGACCGCGCCGTCTTCGCACACGCTCATCCTACGGAATTTATAGACCAGGATCTCCTCGCCGTCGAGCCCGCAGCGGCGTCGCTTGACGATCGGCCGCCTCTTGACCCGGATAACCCTTTGTAACCGACGCGGCATTCCTGCGTTCGTGGATGTTACACCGCATTGTTCGCAGCGGGGGAGAGCCATAATGCGAGACCGCGTTGCCTGCCGCAGTCGAGCTGTCTTATGCGTGAGGTGACGTCCGTCGCTGGCGGCGCGCACTAACATTCTCTTGAGAAATATCGTATAAATCGATGATCATATTGCGAAATTATGCGGAGCTGAGGTCGCGCGCGCCGAGCGGCGGCGCTAGTTGGCCACTGCGAGCGCCGCCCACGCGGGCGCGGCGCCGATTGTCGCCTCCGCTCGCACGCCCCGATCAGGAGGCCGACGAGCAGGTCCGGGTCCCAGCTCAAACTCAATGCGTTACCCGGGTGAGGTGCCCCGATACACGCGCGTCAGCGGGAATGCGATCAGTGGGAAGAACGCGGGTCCGGAGATGATCCTGCAGTCGTCACGACCCGCCGTGCTGTACCACGGAATGTGAACCAATCGCCTTTTCTGCCTGTTGGGTTTGCGCCGCGTATGGCGAGATGCGCTAATGCGCTCCCGCGAATACTTCGGCGCGGGATATGCGAGGCGAGGGAAACGGAGACACACGCTAGAGGTTGGGGGATGACGGCATTGATCGTTTTTTTGCTGCTCAGCGGTGCGTTCATCGTTTTCATGCGACAGGGAAGGCTGCGTCGACGAGAACATCTGCGCCGCCTTGCGCTGGACTATCAGAAATTTCGTGTGTCGAGTCGGTCGATTAACGATTGACCTCGAATCGATCACCGAACACCACTGCGAACTGGGCTCTTGGCAGCGGCCCAGTCGCGTCGGCGCAGTTTCCCCTTTCGAATGATCTCGCGCAATTGCAGCCAGATCAATTTCATTGCCGCCTCTTCACTCGGAAAATGCCCGCGGCTGCGCGCCGAGCGGCGCAGCTTTGCGTTCAGTTTTTCAACGGCGTTGGTCGCATGAATCATTTTTCCCGCCTCGGGGGATAAGCAAAGAAGGGAATAGCGCGGGCCCGATGCCGGCGCCAAAGCGCGCTGATCGCGGCAAATTGCGGACCCCATGAGCCATCCTCAAAGCCCTGCAGCGCAGCGTGTGCGGCCTGGGCATCCGCGTCGGTCTGCTCGATCCAAATGAAATGCCCAATACGTCTTTGCGACCCTCCGGCGTCGCGCCGGCCGCGCGTTGCTCCGCGGTGCTGAAGGGGTGAGCCGATGTCGGGGATTCACGCCCAGGTATCGACTCCCGGAGCGGCCCCGGCCCCGCGTCCACGACCGGCCTTACCGTAAGTTTCCGCTAGCAGGGGGGCATGTCGTAATTTTGGTGGCTCAAAGGTGAAGAAAGGCATCCGGCAGGAAACGCCCGTTTATAACCTAATCCATCACAATAAACTTGCGGGATAGAATTCCGCTGTTGGGGATATGGCGGCTGCGGTTTGAGGCCTAGTCACAGAGACGCCCCTACCTGGGACGATCGGGCCACAGGGCGCAACCTAAAGCCGGCTATGTGAATCGGTGATGGGCAGACTTGGTTCGCACTGGTGGTTTGAAATTCTATCCACCTGACGGCCGGCGGCAACAACCCGGCGACCCAGTTCTATAAAAGTTTCGGCGTTGGATACGACGAGCTGTATTTTCGCTATTACGCCAAGTACGTGAGCACGGGGCCGTGGCACCATACTGGGTTGTGGGTCGCGGCTACAATCCACCGCTCCCTTATCCCTATCCACGCACGTGCCAGCGACCCACAGGGAATGACTGGTTCTCGATCGGCCTCGAACCCATCCCGTCGTTCGCGAACGTGCCGATGGATTTCTAGACGCACTGGCGGGGCATGCAGTCTAGGATGTCGGCGCCGACCGGCGCGCTCGGGGTTTACTATGGTAATAATCTGCTCCACAACGCCGAGTTCCGTATGAAGAGCGACGCGTGGGTCTGTTACGAGATCTTTGAAGCTCAATCCAGATTCGACCAGCGGCGCCGGCGCGGCGCTCGAGGTCTGGCAGAATGACTCGCTCGTGCGTCGCTTCGATGACACCGGTCCGATGGGTTATTGGGTGAAGGACAAATTCTGTCCCAACGATGCGGATCGCGCCGAGTGCACGGATTAGCGGCCCGCCAATCCGACGCTCGTGCTCCTCGATAAACAGTGGCGGACCACCAGCGCCTTGAAGATCAACTACTTCTGGCCTCAGAATTACAATGCCGCCAGCACCAGTTCGACGCTGATCCTCGACGACATGGTGGTTGCGACGCAGCGTATCGCTTGCACCGTAAAGGTATAGTCGTGCGCGGCGGCAGGGGGCGATTTCAGAGCCGGCGGGCCAGGACCGGAGCGGCGTGTTTCGCGCCGTACATGAAGCGCATGATCGGGCCGAACACGGGTGAACTCGCGACCCCGACGATGAAAAGTCCGGGAACCGAGGACTCGAAGTTCCCGCTGAGCGCCGGGATGCCGCCCGCCTCGCGCGCAAGATCGGCGCGCAGCACGGGGTCGAGGTATTCGCATCGGTCGATGTCGACCTCGAAGCCTGTACCGGCGATGACGTGGTCAGTGAGGAGTTCATGAGCCGTGCCTGCGCGCCGAACGAGCAGCCGCACGCGCCCGTCGGCCGCGCTCGCGGACTCGAGTTCCGTGTCGAGCCAAGTCTCGATGCGACCATCCACCCGCTCGCGCAGCCACCACGCGCCGCTCGGCCCGTACGAGCCCGCGACGAAACGGTGGCGTTTGGCCGGCGCGAACTGCCAGCGAAACACGCGCGGCAGCTCCGAGATCGCGAGGGATTTCCAACCGCTCGCGACGCCGGCGTCCGGTGCGAGGATTCGCTGCCGCCAGGGGCGGGGGCGTGAAGGCGCGTTCCATTCCAGGGCGCCGATGCGTGCGAGCAGGCGCACGCGTGCGCCCGCCTCGTGCAGCAGCGCCGCGGTCTCCAGGGCCGACTGCCCGGCACCGATGATCGTCACGTCGTGGCCGGCGTATGTCTTTACGTCGCCGATGCGGGTGCTGTGGAGCGCGAGTGGTTCGGCGAGTTCCCTGAGCGGTGCCGGCAGGGTGCGAAACGCCATATGTCCGGTCGCGAGCACGACCCGCCGGCAGGTGGCGCGGCCGCCATCGGCGAAGCTGAGTTCGAATCCCCCGGACCTGCGATCGAGCCCCAGGATCTTCTTGTCGTGAATCGCGCCAACCGCTTGGTGTTGGAACCAGTCGGCGTATTGCAGGAAAACCTTCAGACTCAAGGGGCTTCCGACCGCCTGGTAGGGCACCCCGTGCAGCGTGCTGTAGCGCTGTAGCGTGTAGCGGCGCGCCGGATCCCAGAGATTGGAGGCGAAACGTTCGGACTTCAGAATCATGCCGGCCGGCATGAAGGTCCGCCAGCTGTCGAGCGGCGTGCCGAAGATCTCGAAGGGGCGCTTGGCCGCCCGTAGGTGCGCGGCAATCGAAAGCCCGTAGGGCCCGGCGCCGATGATGGCAATGTCAATGTCCAAACTCAGTTCTCCTCGGTGTGAGTCGTTGCATGAGGTCGTACCCACGCCCGCGCCGCGCGTCGCCAGAGTCGCTGCACACCGCGTTCGTAGACATAGTAGTGCACGGCGGGCAGTGGGTCGGACCAGCGCCAGAATCCGTCGACGAGCCGGGTGTTCGCCGGTAATAAGCCGTGCGGCGCTCGGTACCGGAGCGTGGCGCGCCAGGCCGGCGAATTCGCCCACGATTGCGGTGGCGCGGGCACGGGCAATCCGGCCTCCGCCCGGTAGGTGATCAGCGGCAGATTGATTCCGCAGAGCGTTGCGATCTCTTCCTGCCAGTCGGTCCGGCCCACCGTGGGTTCGATGATGACGAACTCGCCGCTGCGTCGATCCCGCTTGAATTCCAGGCTGCCCAGGCCACGATAGCCGACCCGTTCGACGAATCGTTGCGTCTGGTGGGCGAGTTCGGCGGCGGCTTCCGGTGCGGCCGCGCAAACCGCGGTATTGCCGATCATCGGCGGCGAGCACACCAGCTTGCGGCCCGGGAAGAGCCCGAGCAGTCGTCCGTCGCGGTCGCAGCTGAAGAGACTGAAGAATATTTCCGTATCCGGTCCGTCGATCCATTCTTGGACGATCAAGCGGGGCGCCTGTCGCAGCATCCGGCGGGCGGCCTGCTCAGCAGCCGCGATCGTGTCCGCGCGTACCGCGCGTTCGGCGATGCCCGCGAGCACCAGCGTCTTGTCGGCGGGCTTGAGAATGACGGGCGCGGTCAATCGGGCGATTTGCGCGCATTCCTCGAGACGGGATACTGCGACACCGCGCGGTACCCGGAAGCCTTCTCGCTCGGCGAGCCGCTGAAATTCGTCCTTGTCGGCGAGCGCCCGAACGATATCGACCGACGGCAGGCTGATGCGATACAAAGGTTCGATCCGGTCGCGCGCCGCGGAGACGGCCTCGACGCACTGATCGCCGGTCAGAATCATCACGGGTCGGTCGGCGAGCCGCAGGCCAAGCTCGACCAGAGTCTCGATGAGTGCGCTGCCCTCGAGACTTGGCGTGCGCACGAAGCGGGCGTGCCGGGACCAGCACGCCGCCGGCTGCCGTGTCGTCTCGACGACGAACAAGGGCATGCGACCCTGGGAAAGGCTGCGCACCACGCCCAAGGCGTTCAAGTTCCCGCCGACGACGACTGCGGAAATGCTCGGTTGCATGCGTGATCTGTTCCTTCGACATTACTCGCGCTTCGCGCGTCATCCCCGTCCGTTCCCAGTCACATGGGGGGGATTATGTGAACGGTTTAACCTCGTGCCCGGGCGACGCCCCCTATAATAGCCCTCCGCAGGCTTCTGACGGGTGTCGTTGCGAACCCGACAAGCCCGGCCCGTGCGAAGTAGTGCCATGCGCGTCCGTTTTTTTGGTCATCATATCCATCCATCTGTCCATCGCGATGCTGGCCATTCTCGAGGCGGCCATGGTCTTCGGCGCCCTGGTGCTCGCGAGATTCCCGCGCTTTCACTTCAATCCGCTCGCGCTCGACGATGACCAGGGATCACTGTGGGCGCGCGGTCTGATCTTCACCAACGCTGGATCTGATGGCCCGTCTCGCAGCGCTGGTGCCTAAGCCGCGGATGCACTTGACGCGCTATCACGGCGTGTTTGCCCCGCACAGTCAGTATCGGGCGGCGGTGACGCCGGCGCATCGGGGCCGTGGTGCAGCGACGGCGCCGGTGTCTGGCGCAGATCCGGCGGATAGGAATTTCAAACGCCCGTCCGGTCCAAGGCTGCCCACAACCTGTGGC
>VFSW01003107.1_pt1 | contig 24904 bp, 22 predicted proteins | sample 5358111 | NCBI WGS metagenome assembly VFSW01 (sample SAMN11554181, study PRJNA540505) | mine drainage metagenome | isolation source: sediment from site ElyBrook_90M | place: USA: Ely Copper Mine, Vershire, VT | collected 2017
CCGCTGATAGTCCAGGAGACGGCCGTGTTCGTACTGCCGGTCACAGTCGATGTGAACTGCTGGGAAAGGCCCGCATTGACTTGAACGGTTGCCGGAGAGATGCTCACCGTGACTGGTGCAGCAACGGTAACCACGGCTGACCCGGATATGGCCGGATCAGCTACCGAGACTGCTTTGACAGTGACTTGAGATGGAGAGGGAACACTGGGCGGCGCAGTATATAAGCCATCTTGGCTTAAAGTGCCGCATGAGGATGTACCGCACGCAGCGCCGCTCAAGACCCAAGTAACATTCGTGAGAGTTGTGCCCCCAACATAGGCCAGAAAGCGCTGCTGCTGGCCCTCAAGGACAGTTGTCACCGAGGGCGATACGGACACAGTGACGTCTGAAGTCGCACCAAGAATGACGGACGCGCTGGCAGACGCAGTAAGATCTGCAAGCGATGTGGCAGTCACCGTAATCACGTTCGACTGCGGAGAAGTTGCGGGTGCTATGTATAAACCAGTATTTGTGATTTGCCCGCAGGAATTGCCAATGCAAGTAGTGCCACTTAGGTGCCATATAACAACGCTGTTCGAAGTACCGCTAACTACTGCAGTGAACTGTAATTGTCCGCCAGGTTGCACGTGCACGGTGGTGGGGGTCAGTGAAACAGATACGGACGCCAAGCTTCCCGTAGCACACGCTAAGAAGAAAAGTGCAACCCATGCAGACTTCCAGAGGTGTCTCATACTTCCGCCGCCTTTGCCAACCGCTCCCATCGCCTCGACTAACTTATTTGTCTACGACATTCGCGAAACAGGTACTCCTACGTGGTAGAACAAGTTTTGGTTTCCATTGTGTTACAAACATATCGATGTGAACGCACTTGGCCGTAGATACCACTCCAGTTGCATACCACTACAATGAACTGCCCCATGGATGGTTAATTCCAGCACGGATTGGTGCCCGCCGCAATCCTGCAATTGGCTTAGTTCCCAGTGCATAGCCGGCAACCGCTTCGCCCATCAGGCAGTCACGAGAGCCGATATGTTGGTCGCGCCTCACTAAGTTGCACGCGGACGTTTGTTGGCTCTCACTGCCGATGGAAAATGAACCATCCCGATGTCAGGTAAAGCTGTCGCAGGATTCAGGCGTACTATTTGTCGGCTGAGTTTTGCAGCTGAACGAGTTCTCGATTGCTATTGACATGGCTGCAGTCGGCTCTGAAACGTGAACCGGTCCTGGACGGCCGGTTCACGTTTTGACAATAGTCGTCCTCTTACTCGAGTTCTGGCTTCGTCCTGAAGCACAATAACCCTGGATACCTACTGTTGTTCCAGCGCTTTCATCGCATCTGTGGCATCTGGATAGCCATGTGTGCTCGACTTCTGATACCACGTCATTGCTTCCGACCTGCTCGCAGCTGTACCCATACCTTTCTCATACAGATATCCAACTTTATATTCCGCTTCAGGACGTCCCTGGTGGGCAGCCGAGAGATACCACTTCATCGCGCTGCGATAGTCTTGCTGAAGTCCTAAACCTTTCTCGTACATCTCGCCAAGCCTGAATTGAGCCTCGGGTCGCCCCTGTTCTGCTGCCTTTTGATACCATTTCGCGGCTTCTGCATAGTCTCGGCTTGTGCCACGGCCTTGGTCATACATGACACCCAACCGATATTGGGCATCTTTATGCCCCTGCTTTGCTGCCAGCGTGTACCATTTGATCGCCTCTGTTGGGTTCTGCGGCAACACGCCCACGTCGTACATGCCTCCCAGACGGTACTGAGCATCCGCGTATCCCTGATCCGCGGCCATCCTGAACCACTTCATCGCTTCAGGAATATTGCGGTGCGCCGCCAAGGCATACTGCATCCCCAGATCAACCTGGGCTGTCGGGTCCCCCGCTGTAGCTTTCTTCTGCAATGCGGAAGGATCGTCTTGAGCATGGCACTGCACGAACGATGCACACAGGATAACTAGCGAGAGTAAGGCCTCAGATCGCTTCATCGATTTCCTCACAACCTCCGGTGAATGTTGCCCGGTTTGCTCAAAGACCGCACTCCTTGCATGCAGACTAAACGTCTCACTGGATGAAGTGCAGAATGGTCGGTTGAAGGGTAGTGGCGTCTACCCCCAGTCCGACAAACTCTGAAGCGCTCGAGACCCACACGGCAATCGTCTGGCCCGATGGCAACGTAAGTAGAATCGCGCCCCGTCCGTTATTCGACAACCCCGATACCGTATACGTTCCCTTCAGCGTCTGATTCGCCGAGAGCAACGCACTCTGACTTATGTCTTCCGCCCCAGTGACCGACCCGCTCCCTGAGATGCTGTTTCCACCATCAAAGGCAGCAATGCCTGAATAGAGCGGGACCCCTTGAACGATAGGCTCGCCGGATCCAAACAAGTACGTTCCCAATACGCTTGAGTTCGAGAAAGGAAGGGCCACTGTCTGTGGCTTCATTTCACCAACCCCCACGGCGCCCGTCGAGGCATCCATAAGATATGCCTTATTCGGAGCGGTGGCGTACAGATACCACACCTGTGAGCTTCCGTCAGATTGGTTGGCGAGGTTGAGAGTTCCGCGCCCGTTGAGCTGAATGTCATAGGCTCCTGTCATCACCCCGCCTATGGTCACATTTCCTCCAGTGTTCCGATCGAAATTGACAATGACATTGGCCCCCGTGTTGAACGTGATGCGGCCAACTGTATCGTCAGAAGAGGTTCCAGTCATGCCACTCATCTCGAACACAGATCCGCCACTAAATGATGCACTCGAGAAAGGCGCTCCGACCTGTATTTCGGCGGTCCCGCTGAAGATCGGATTGCCATAGCTGAGCGGGTCGACAGAGATAAGCAGAAGCTGGTTTGCCGACACCACATAGAAGGCAAAATTGAACATACCGCCGTCGAAGCCTGGGATGCTTAGAGTCAAGGTTCCGCGTCCAGTCGGTTCCACCCCGTAAATTCCGGAGAATGTTGCGAATGTTGGAGATACAATCCCACCTTCGTTTACATCCAGACTGCTGCCCGAGATGAAACCGCTGCCGTCGGGGAAAATGCTTCCGAGAGCGCCAAGCCGCTCTCCGGAAATGTTCATGCCTGTGAGGTTGAACACATAGCCCCCCGCCAGAACAGAGGGATCGAAGGCAGTCGAATCCTGGAGATAAATCTCACCGGAACCACGGATCCCAGACTGATCGAATGAGATAAGTCTGCCTTTTGTCCCAAGCAGGTTGAAGGCAAAGCGGAACGTCTGCGTTCCCAATGGACTGTGGATAGTCATCACACCCCTATCGTCAGAGCCCATCTGATATGTGCCAGTGATCGATAAGGCCGTTGCAGGATTGATGATGTTATTCACATCCTCATAGCCGGATACGATCTTGCCGTTTCCGTCGGCATCAATCGATCCCGCTTCCTGGTAAACGCCATCGCTGTTAAACCCTGTGAACAGGAAAGCATAGTGCCCGGACAACTTGGCATTGCTGGAACGCAGAATGGTGAGCACTGCAGAAGCGGAGGACGACGTGTTGGCTTGAGATGTCGCTTTGACGATGACCGTCATTTGTGACGGAACACTTGCCGGCGCTGTATAAAGCCCGCTCGAGGAGATGCTGCCGCAAGTAGATCCGGAGCAACTGGACCCGCTGATGCTCCAGCTTGTTGCTTTGTTCGTGGTGCCGGAGATTGCGCTGCGGAACTGCACTTGTTCACCCACCGAGACAATCGCGTCAGTTGGGGAGATGGTTACGGAGATGGGGACAATGATCGTGACGGTAGCTGAAGCCGACGTTTGACTGTCCGCAACCGACGTCGCTGTAACAAATACTGTTGGAGGAGTGGGTGCAATCAACGGGGCAACATATAAGCCAGTGGATGATACTGTCCCGCAAGCCGCCCCGGAACATCCCGATCCGCCGACTGTCCAGGTGACACCGCTGGTTGCGGTACCACTGACCTTAGCAGTGAACTGTTGATAGCCGCCCACCGCAATTTGTGCGGAGGTCGGCGATAAGCTCAATCCGATGGGCATAACAAGGGTCACGGTTGCGGTACTTGACTTCGTTGTGTCGGCCTGGGATGTTGCAGTAACAAACACTATGGCCGGATTGGGTAAAGTGGACGGTGCAGTGTATAGGCCGGCCGTCGTAATCGTCCCACATTCGGATCCCGCACAACCGTAACCGCCGAGACCCCACACAACCGCAGTGTTCGCGGTACCGGTCACCATCGAAATAAACTGCTGCTGGGCACCAGCACTTAGTTGGATGTTGCCCGGTGACACCGTGACGGCAACCAGCGAACTGCTGATCAATACCGTCGCTGTTGCCTTCACTGTTAGATTTGCGAGAGATGTCGCGCTGACTGTAATCGTTCCTGGATTTGGCGCTGTCGCCGGCGCCGTATATAACCCTGTCGACAAAATCATGCCACAAGCGTTGCCGGAACATCCACTACCAGAGATGCTCCATAGCACAACGCCGCTACCAGGACCGGATGCCAGGAACTGTATCTGTGTCCCTGGCTTCACCTGGGAATAACTAGGGGATACGGTGAGCGTGGATGTAGCAGCAACGATCGTCACCGTCGCACTGGAGGACCGGCTGGGCGATGCAACCGATGTCGCGGTAACCGTAACCTTGGGAGAAGCCGGGACAATTGCCGGCGCAGTGTACTCACCTGTCGATGAGATAGATCCGCATGCCGCTCCTGTACAGCCTGCTCCTGCAACGGTCCAGTTTACCGATGTGTTCGTTGTGCCTGTCACGGTAGCGGAGAACTGCTGCACGCCGCCCACCGAGACCTGGGCAGTCGACGGAGCGACGGATACCACCACGGCTGTTGCCGCCGCGATAACGACAGTAGCCGAGGCTGATTTAGTGGGAGTAGCCACAGAGGTGGCCGTAACTGTAACCGACGAGGGGTTAGGCACAGTGGAAGGGGCTATGTAGAGACCGCCGGGGCTGATTGTGCCACAAGAAGAGCCGGCGCATCCCTGTCCGGCGACGGACCACTTCACCGATGTATTGGAAGTGCCGGTAACACTCGCGGAAAACTGTTGCTGGCCACCTTGAACAATGGTTGCCATGATGGGAGAAATTGTGACTGTGACGACGGGCTGACTTCCAACCGTGACAATTGCGCTGGCAGATTGCGTGAGGTCAGCAAGGGACGTTGCCGTCACTGTTACATACGGCGGAGCAGGCACTGTTAGGGGCGCTGTATATACGCCGTCTGACGTGATAATGCCACAGGAGGTACCGCTACACCCGCTCCCTGAAAGGCTCCACAAAACTACACCATCTGCAGATCCAGTCGCGGAAAACTGCAGCTGAGCACCCGGTTTGATCTGTGCAGATGACGGAGTAACTATGATTGAGGCTGCTGAACACACCCCGCCTAACATCGCGGTTGACAACACGGTCCACAAAAACTTTCGGGCGCATTTCATATGCCACCTTCAGGCAACCTGATATTGAAGCATTGACGGTAAAGCGGGGTTACGTGTGAGGGAACACGAACGATATCCCCATCATTTTTTTGAAATCATCTGGTGCTGAGCGGCCACGCCATTCAACTGCTGATTGACGATGTCTTTCAGAGCCGCGTAATCAACAACGCCGCTGAAGAAATGTCCATTCACAAAGAAGCTCGGGGTACCGGTCAGCCCAAGGCCCTTGGCTTCTTCAAGATCACTCTTTACTGCACTGGCCTCGGCTCCGCTGTCCAGGCAGGTATCGAATCGATCACCGTCCAGTTTCAGCACCCTGGCGTGTTCCTTCAGCTCATCCACCTCTAGCTGTTTGCTGTAGAAGAGAACGTCGTGATATTCCCAGAATTTCCCCTGTTCTCCGGCGCACCGCGACGCCTCTGCTGCCTTCTCTGAACCATGATGCATTGGGAGTGGGAAATCCTTGTAGACGACCGTAAGAGCCTCTCCATATTCCTTCTTCAGCTGTTGGATCTGAGGATTGACCTTTTGGCAATACGGACATTGATAGTCCGCGAACTCGACAAGAACAACCGGTGCATTCGTCTCTCCCTTGGAATATGCCTTCGCAGTATTCACATGTGCCGAGGGTGGCATCAGGAGGATGTTGATCTTCGCTTGCTTCCGCAGTTGATCGACATAGGCTGCCCGCGCCTTGCTGCGGCGCAACTCGCGGATGTGCTGCAGAACATCATCGCGCACAGACTGGTAGGAATCTTGTGTATCAAGCCCTTCGTAGTAGACCTCGAGTTGGTCTTCCGTGGGATCCTTCACTCCTTTGTAGACTTCAGTCTCCAGGAGCTGATCCAGGGGAATACCCTTTTTGCGCGCCTCGTCGGCCAAAAGCCGATTGTCAATTAATTCCTCGAGCGCCTTCCGCTCGTTAAGGTAGTACTGGTATTCGGCTTGTAGGAGCTTTCCCCCTTGATCGCTTCTAAGATCGCTGAGTGTGAGGTCGACGCCGCTAACTCTCGCAACCAACTGACGAGATTCCGGTCCTGCCTGACCATGCAGAATGGCTGCTGTAGCAAGAAATATTCCTACAGCCAGTGTGCTCATACGGTGCGCAGTTGTCATTGCCAGGTCCTTTTGTTTTCGGAAGATGGGGTATTGAAGTTGTGCCAGGGTGGGCGGGGGACTTTCCACCCTGGCAGGATAGTGTTGTGATGGGTGGACACGCAGTGGCGTTACTGCCTGGAAACGCCATTGTCGTTAGTACATCAGTCGCCGGTGCCGCATGTGCAGAGGCCATGACCGCTGCCCAGGATACCGATGAATGCGCACTGTGCTTGCAGGTTCGCGAGTTCAGTGGCACCCAGGGTGGAGTCGGAGAACTCGGTTTCAGTAATCGGATAGGCACTGCCAACCGGATTCTGGATATGAGTTCCCCAAGCCCGCAGGTTAGCCTTCGGCGAAACGTTGGACGTCGGATCGCACGGCGAATTATTTACCGCCGCGGATACGATCTTGATCACGCCGTTCGTCGACATCGTGCCAGTAAGTGGGTTCGACGAAAGATCGCGGCGAACAGAGATCGTGCGAAGGCCGTTGTGAGTTTCCACGCATCCGCAGCACTCAGTCATTTGCTGATCTGCATCGAACACGTAGACCATGGCACAGAGGTTCCCATACGTCAGGCCGGGATTGTCGATCCGGACTGTTGCATCGGGCGCTGAGCCCCAATTGTTTGAAAAGTAGTTGAGTTTGTAGACATCCTGTGCGGAAGCAACGCTAGCGCCGATTGCAATCAGGCCAGCGATCGCCAGGGCAACGGAAAGTGTCCTACATGCCGTGAGTTTCATTCCGAGTCCTCCTTAGCGCAGTTTCAGCTTTCGATAACAATAGCTGCCAGCGCTCAGTGCACAACTTTAACCAGTATTCTCTGCTTTACAAGTACCCAGTTGACCTAACCCCGTAAATTATGCTGTTCAACCTACTGCATAAGTATTAGTCGATGTAACACTCTAAAACATATAGTTATTGGCACGGAGCCGCGCAACTACCCACTTTGTCATCCAGTGGGTTCTGGACGGCAACAAGGCAATCGACGACTTACAAGCAATAACGCTAAGTGTGACATGACTCCTGCTGGTACTTACTTTTGTATGAAGCAAGTACCAGCAGGCTACTGCTGTTGGGGTGCCTGGGCGTCCAGCAATTCAAGCTGGCGCTTCTGCATCTCGTCAAGGATCTGAGCAGGGGTCTTATTAGCCTGAGCCGCAGCCTGTTGAAGATCGAAGCCTGCCGGAACGCCGGGAACGGCAATTGCATCACTTTTCCGTGGAGATGGCGGACTTACAGGTGGCACATCTTGGATTGCTTCTGCAGTTGAATCATTTGTGAATCCACTTCCACCGTACAATCCCTGTTGTTCGTTTTGCTGATCTAAGCTTGCAGCATTAGTCTGCAGGGGAAGACCTTTGGATTGCGAGTGAGTCTGCGCGCTCAGAGATAGCTTTTTTACGACCTGTGGATCATTAGCGGACGTCTGAATGATGTAATTGAATCCCGACCCATAAAGAAGTTGTACCAACGCCTCGTGCAGAGATACGGGCCCTACGCGGTCAAAGACTCGCTCATCCATTTGTTCCGGGGGAAACTCCACAGAGAAGCCGGCGCGCGCTCGAATCGCTTCAATAACCTCTCCTAGCGGCGCGTTGTGGGGATCGATGGTTAGTTTGCCATCCGTGTAGGTTATCAATGGCCCATTTGACGCTGGTGACTGGACATCCAACTGTGCCCCCCCCGTCACACCATCTTTTGGGTGTTCCGAAGTCGGTTGGGTTGTGTCCTTATTGCATAGAATGTCCTTCTGAGGGGTCGCTTGGGAATGGTCCACGGCCTGGAGCCGGAGGCCTTTGCTCGTTGTCTCCAAACTTTGTTCGGAGACGGATTGCTCGTCCGCTACGCTCATTTGCGGATCAGAGGAAACGTGCCGCCCAAGGGTTAAGTGTCGGTGCTCAACCTGTTTCGGTTTTTCACAAATCTGCGCAGGCGGAGTTCCTGTTGATCTGCCGCCGTCCTGGATCGTGTTCTGCGCTGGGGTGGACGCTGCAGAAGCGACAAATGCGCCGAATGCTCCGAGTACGAGAAGACGCATATAAGCGCGTCCGATGTGTTTGTAAGCAATTGATACCGGACAGCCTGCCTTGACTGTGAATAGTAGGAGGTAATGTTGCATGGCTTTCTCCCGAGGCCTGAATTGGACCACGATAGTGCTAAGGCCGCAATCGCCCGAATGGCTTAGCCAATTGGGCACTTAGGCTTATGTGAGTTCCTCGAAAGGTAGCAAAAAATGCCAGCTTTAACGTAAGAAGTGCGCTCGCCGTTCATGAACGCTTTGAGTTATCCCGCTCCGGCTGAGAGTCTATGGCGTTAGTTAAAACGGGCGAATCCGAAGGGCGCAATCGATTTTTGTTGACAGAATAACTTTTGTGGTGCCAAAATCCGCTCATTCGCCGAACTGAACTCCATTTGTAGTCGGGCTACCGGTTGATCTTCCCTGAATTTGAATTGATGGGACGTCTTGCGGGACGTTAGGCGAGTTCGTTGTGCCGCATGCCGGTCTTGGATCAACTTCTGCGTTTGTCAGAGCCCAATTTCAAAGATAACGTTGGGGATTCCAGGGAGGAGACGGTCTGTGACTACGACAGTTTCAGCACCGGGATTCATGTTGCTTAACGAGGGGCTTCAGCCTGTTTTGTTTAATTCGGCGGCCCTTGCGATAATGTCCTATCCCACCAAGCCAGATGACATTCCAAATCCTATTATCTTTCTCCGGGACAGGATCAGGTCCAGACTTGTGAAGCCGAATGACAACGGCAACGCAGCGTTTGTCAAGGAGTACAGATCTGGGCAGCGCAAGTACAGTTGTCGCGCGTTCCGCTGTGATTGCGACAGTTCCTGTGAGGATATGGTGATGACAGGTCTGCTTCTGGAACGCCACTGCATCTCGGCCACGGAGTGGAGCGATACCCTGGAGCAATTCGATCTGACTCCCCGTGAATTAGAGACCGTCACTCTCCTGATTGAAGGACTCACGAGTAAGCAAATCGCAAATCGAATGAGGATCAGCCCTAATACGGTCAAGGCGTTTTTGAGGCTTGTGATGGTGAAGATGGATGTTTCCACTCGATCGGGGATTGTTGGAAAGATTGTTGGACCTCATTCCTGAAGACAAGGGGGATAAACTAGCTGAGTTGAACTAGTTCCTCTGAGGAATGTACTTAATGGTGATCGTGAGGTAATGATGTCGATACATGAAGAGCAGCACAAAATCCGAGCGACGCCATGAAGAACGCTTTCCACAAAGTCTGGAGGTAATGCTGCGAGAACTGCCGGATCTCGATTCTGGCCAAGACTCTGGGACCACCACTATGTCCGGGCGCATCCAGAATATTAGCCAGCGAGGAGCGTGCCTCGTAACTCCGATTCCCATTAAGGCCTCGGCAGTCCTGCGTTGTGAATTCCCCATCTGCGCCTCTCAACCGCGCGTAGCAACTCTAATGCGGGTCCGCTGGACGCAAAAGCAAGAGTGCACAGCTGATAGCTTCATTTCAGGTCTTGAGGCTCTCCTCTAGATGCTGCAGGATTCGCGTTGAGCCGATCCAACTCCTCAGTAACAACTCTGCTGGTCCAGGTTGCCCCACACACCTTAAGAGCCTACCTCAAAGTTCCTAAGTCTTCGTTACTATAAAGCGAATCTTGACATATCTCATCGCGTTGCTGTCAAGCGGGTAGCCCAAAGGAAGTAGTCCGAGCGGAATAACACAAAACTTCTAATGCAGACTGCCTAAACTATTCAGATACTTGCATTGTTCTTCTTGCTCACTTACAGTCTTCACCCGAGAGTGGCTAAGCCATCAGGACTAGTCATACCCAGGAGATAGCAGAGTATGCAAGTTTCATGCAGAGGGTTTCTCCGCATCGCAGGGGCTCTTCTTGTCGCACAGTGCCTTCTTCCCGTCCTTTTATTATTAGGGTGCGGCGGTACGCCAACAGCAGTGAGCAGCATTCCTCAACTCACACAATTGAAGGTGGCGCCGCAGGGCTCACAAATTGCTCTTGGCCACACTGTCCAGTTCACGGTAACAGGAACGCTTTCCAATGGCTCTTCAAAAGATGAGACTAAAACCGCCGTGTGGACGAGTAGCAATCCGGGTGTTGCAAGTGTTGACCCTTCAGGGATCGTCACGTCTCATTCGACTGGAATCGCCATCCTCACCGCGAGCGCTGAAGCGATGACCGCGTCAAGCACCTTGACAGTGTCAAATGCCACCATCGTGTCCATCGACATTGGACCAACTGCGCCCGCCATTGCCCTTGGAACGACCGTACAACTGAAGGCTACGGGAGCCTTTACTGATGGAAGCACGCAGGATGTCACGAAATCCGTAACCTGGACGAGTTCGGACCCAAAGATCGCGACTGTGACTGCCGATGGGGTTGCCACTGCCGAATCCATTGGTGCGGTTTCGATCGCAGCAGGCTCTCAGTTCGCAAAGGCGTCAAGTCAACTTACCATCTTGCCACCAACCCTCGTTTCCATAGCAGTCGGCAGAGATCGCTCCACAATTCCTTTGGGTTCCACCGCTCACTTCACAGCGCAAGGGGTTTACACCGATGGGAGTACAAGCGATCTCAGCAACTCGATTTCCTGGAACAGTTCTCCAGCGGGAATTGTGACCATTGATCATTCAGGATTCGCAACAGCACACACCATCGGCACTGCAACCGTTGCCGCTCAGGCGGGATCAATCGCAGGCACGAGTACCCTGACCGTTTCCGCGGCGCAGCTAACCTCGATCGCGATCTCCGCCGCCCAACCCACAATGTCGCTCGGCACCTCCCAGCACCTGGCCGCCCAAGGTACATATTCCGATGGCAGCACGGGTGATCTGACAACTTCGGTGTCGTGGTCGAGCGATTCCGACAAAATCATCAGCGTCAGCATCGGTGGTGAAGCTGTCGCAAACACGGTTGGATCAGCAATGATTTCCGCGACTGCCGCTGGGCTTAGTGGCCGAGTACCCTTGACGGTCTCACCTGCCGCGCTCACTTCGATCAGTATTTCGCCAGCCACGCAGACAATACCGTTGGCAGGCAGCCTGCAACTCACCCCCATTGGCTCGTTCACAGACGGAAGCACGCAGGACATTACGAGTAATGTCACTTGGACGGTAGATGATACTGCAATCATTCAGGTTACTAGTACAGGCAATGCAATCGCACAACAGGTGGGGTCCACAAAAGTCGAAGGAAGCTTCAACGGCATTTCCGGATCTGCGACCATTATCGTAGAGCCCATTGCCTTGACAAGCTACTTTTCGGGTGCAGGGAGTAGCGTCGATGGGGCAGTCCGGATTGCGACGCTTGATGGTGGTGACAATAATTCGTGTGCCATGGTGTATGTATTCGATCAGGATCAACAAATGGCGGAGTGTTGTGGCTGCCATGTATCGCAGGATGGACTTCGCACATTGTCACTCAACAAAGACCTCACCGCCAACCCGTTGACGGGAGTTCGACCTGTTACGGGTTCTTTGATGGTCGTTACAGCAGACTACAAAAGCAATCCATCCTGCAGCGCCTCCTCTATAGCCCCTGGCGGCACGGGGGCCGCCTGGGCCACTCACCTTCAGCAACCCACGCCGACCACATTCTCTGTTTCCGAAACACCGTTTGTATCGACACCCCTTGGTGAGACTTTATCGACCGCTCTGCAGGCGCAATGTCAATTCATCCAACAGCTTGGGAGCGGGCAGGGGATCTGTCGATGCGGGACCGGAGACTGAGCCGCAGTTCCAGCTCAGGGCAAAAGAACCGCTGAATTGCGGCTCTGTGCGGTCATGGACAGAATTCGCATATTCCATGGCCCCCGTTCTCACTGGACCTTCCACTTGTGCCGGAGCTGACACCATTGGTCCACGATTCGGACTCCTGACTCTCCGCAGATCAGTAAAGGAATTTGGAGAATCTTGACCTGCAAGCCGACTGCCTCAAGTGGTCGCAATGGTGGGAACGCGACGGTACGCCACGGAAATACTTGCCTCTTCGGTGGCAAGCGATACACTCACCGCCACTCGGCAGTTGTCCTGCTTGCCCAACTGCCCGCAATACTGGCGGGCGACGCCAACTGAATGAGTACCATTCTTGAGGAATCCCGTGTCATCCACAAACCAGGCTGCCAATGGATGTTTCCGCGTCATGGCGGGAAGCACTTGGCGGCGAACCCGTTTCAGAAGCGCGTCATCGCTCCAGGCTGCATCGGCAACGATGTGATGCAACGACTGATGCATCTTGCGCACGTTGCCCGGAGCCAGACGTGCCGCCATCGGCTCCACGCTCTTGCGCTCGATCGGCAGCATGAGTCCCTTCGTGTAGTTCTCCATAGGAACCACGCGATCAGCATGTCCGGCGGCTTCTGTGTAGCCATTCGGGCAACCGCACTCTTGCTGTCGAATCTGTCTTGTGCTGAAGTAGAGGGATGGACGCAAGCGAGTTGGTTTGAGTGAAGCGCAGGCTGAGCCGGGGGGAGGCAGAGCGCCTGGTTTCGGAGTTCGAGCAAAGCGGTCTGAAGCGTAAGCAGTTCTGTGCGACAAGAGGGTTGAACGTGTTCACGCTGGATGCGTGGCGCAAGCGCATTGTTCAGTCGAGGATCGAGAAGTAGATAGTTCCCGTCGAGATTGTCGAAGATCGCGAAATTGGTTTGGGTTCGACGCGAACGGGAAGCGTGACGCGCGGTGTCCCGTTTGGGATCGTTCTTGTCGGTGGGCTTCTGATAGAAGTCGCTCCGGGCTTCGACGCGGCTGAATTGCGGCGTCTGATTGCGGCGCTCGATCGAACGCAGGTGCACGCCGGCCTGTCGCATGCGGTGTAGCGCGTGCTCGGCCTGGGCGCGGCCACGCGCATTTTCGTGGCCACCGGGGGTACCGATATGCGGCTAGAGTTCGATGGTCTCTATGCGCTTGTCGTTGGTCAACTGAAGGAAGATCCACGAACTGGCCATCTTTTTCTATTTTCGAACAAGCGAAGAGACCGGATGAAAGTGCTGTTTTTTGATGGCAACAGTCTGTGGGTCTGCGCGCGGCGCATGGAGAAGGGGCGACTGCACTGGCCGATGTCGGAAAACGGCCGAGTACAGTTGACGCGCGATGAGTTTGCACTTCTGATCGGCAGCATCGATCTGAACACGACGACGAAGCGGAAGTGGTACCGCAGAGCAGTTGACGAAAGAGTGGAAAGTTCGCAGAATGCCGCATGAATACAGGCGATTCAATGACTTATCCACAGGAACATCTGTGATGATCATTGCAGATCAATCCCACCTCTAAATCATCTTCTCGATCGCTCGATCCGGTTGTCGCCGCGATCGTGAGGCAGTTCGAAGAAAAGGTGGAAGCGAAAGATCAGGTGATCGCAGCGAAGGATCGCGCGCTCGCGGCCAAAGATCAGGCGCTGTCTGCGGCGGAACTGATCATCGAGCAACTGAAGGAAGCGTTGCGCGCCGAGCGCGTGGCGCGTTACGGCAAACGCAGCGAGAAGCTGTCGGATCTGCAACTCGAGCTGCTCGATCTGGAGCCTGGGGTATCGAGCGACGAGATCGAGACGGAGATCGCCAGCGGGCCGCTGCCGGACGCCAGTGCGAATCAAAGCGGCGCGAAGCCATCCACGGACAAGCAGCAGCGCGCACGGCAGAATCATCCTGGCCGCAACGCGTTGCCGGCACATCTGCCACGCCTCGAGGAAATCGTTCGCTGCACGCCCGAGCAGTGTACGTGCGGCAAATGCGGCCTGGAGACCAAGTTCATCGGATACGAGACCACCGAGGTGCTGGCGAAGAAGCCGGCTGAGTACTACGTGCGCGTCATCCAGCGCGAGAAGCGCGCCTGCTTCTGCGAAGAACATGGCGTAGCCACGGCGGCGGCGCCCGAGCGCATCGCGCCCAAGTCAATCTTCTCCGACGAAGTCGTCATCGAATTCCTGGTAAACAAGCTTTGCGACAGCGTCCCGATCTATCGTCAGCGCGCGATTCTCATGCGCGATCTGGGCATCGACGTGGCGCTGACCACGATGAACGACGGAGTGCTGCGCGTGGGAGAGTTACTGATCCCCATCGCGGATGTGATGCTGCGCGACCTGCTCAGCGGCGGCTACGTGCAGGCTGATGAGACGCATTGCGGTGTGCAGACACCGGAGCGAAAAGGCTCGAACCACAGAGCATATTTCTGGCCGTACAGTTCGCCGGGCAGAGGCGTGGTCTTCGACTTCGAGATGACGCGCTCAGGCGAAGTGCCAAAGAGAGTCTTCAAGAATTATGCCGGCATCCTCCACACCGACGGGTATGCCGGATACGACGAAGACGTCGGCGCCGAGGGCATGGTTCATGCTTGCTGCATGAGCCACGCGAGGAGGAACTTTATCGATGCGCTGAAGGTGCGTGAGAAGGCCAGGGCCGCCGACGCGGACTTGAAGCGCGTGGTCGTGCTCATGGACGGCTTGTTTGCGATCGATCGCCATGCACGCGAGCAGAATCTCTCGCTCGACGATCGCCACACGTTACGCCAGGAGCGAGCGCCCGCTATGCTCGATGAATTGCATGCACTGCTCGAGAAGATGCAGGCCGGCGCGCTGCCACAATCCGCAATCGGCAAGGCCGTCGCCTACACGCTTACGCGATGGAAAAAGTTGACGCGATTCCTCAAGTATCCGGTCATCGAGCTGAGTACGAACTGGGCGGAAAACTCGATGCGCGGAATAGCTCTGGGACCAAAAAACTGGATGCAGATCGGCAGCAAGGAAGCCGGTCCGAAGATCGCCGCCATCTTCTCGATCATGGAAAGCTGCCGCAAGCAGGGCGTCCCCATTCGCCAGTACCTGGCTGAGGTAATGCCAGGCCTCGCAGACTGCTCCATCCAGTCCCTCGCCGAACTTACTCCCGCCGCCTACGCCGCCAGAATGGCAGAGCAGCCTATCTCATTTCCGCCGTCCTCGCCAACCATGGAGTTGCCCGAAGGGCTACGTTCATCCAGAAAATCGTCGGTCAACGCAAAGGGGACAACCACAGGGATGGCCGTGCCGCGTCTCTGAAAACAAGCGACAATGGCATCGCGCAGTGACTCCATATCGAAGGACCATGTAACTGCCATGAACCAGATGTCGTAAAAGTCCTTCATTCGGCTGTTGCGAATGTCGAGCACCACCATCGCGTGAAATTTTTCCGCAATGGTCGCCTCGCGCGGATAGGCGCGAATGAGTGGCGGCTTCATCGGCAAGAGCACTGGAAAGGACGCAAGTTCCGGCTCCGGGTGGACGGCATCGCCAAATCCGATGTCGATCTGCATGGGTATCCGCGCCCCGGCGAACTCGGCGCGGAACTTTAAGCACACTCCGTCGTACTCGTCATCCTCCTTAATTTTCGTGCCCTCTACCGATGCGGCATCGAAGGTGATCCCGTCGTCCTCTGACGTTTTGCATATCTGTCGAATCGTGTTTTCGGCTTCGCTGATCGCAGAGTTTCCCCATCCGAGCAGGTCAAGGTCTTTCGTGGGCCGGTGGGTCTCGCCGGTCCAGAGCGTAAACAGCATGGCGCCTTTGAGAACAAATCGGTCCCGATAGGGTGAGCGGCCAAGGCGGTAAAGGAATCGCTCGATGGCATACCTGCCGAGCACTCGTTGGTAGTCTTCTCCCTAGCTTCGAGCAAGCGTGAGCAGGCGAGCAAGGACGGATGCGGCCTGGGTCATAGCGCCTCCATATAGGGACGGATGACGTTACTCACACGGCAGATTTTGGCATAGCGGTAGATCTCGTTAATGTTGGCCTTCTTTTGGCGAACGCAGTCTTTCAGAGCTTCAATCGCTACGTCGAGGCCGATCTTGTTACGAAACTTGAAACAGTCGGCCACGGTCTTTGCCGCGGAGAACACGCGGACGGGAACACCTTCGACCGGATGCGTTTCGATGCCTTCGGTCAGCGACGATCCTGTGAGCCGAACGATTCTGAGTGAGGGCGACGTGACGGCCGGCTTCCTTGCCCCTTTGCGAAGAGCAATCCATACCGAGGAAGGATTCTGAGTTGTAATCTCGTGAAAGGCGAGCGCGGAAAGGAGACACAGGACTGCTTCCGGTACGCGCTTTACCACCTCTGCGTAAGAATGGTGCTCGGTGATGGGTGTATCAGGCAGGATGTATATGCCACGTCCAAGCCGATTGAGCTTGCCCTGCCGGTGAAGGCGCGCTAGGTATTCCCGCGGCACACCGATGGCCTCGATGTCGCGGGACCTTACGATCCCGTGTTGGCGCATGTACTGCATTGCTTTCTGAATTGGCGGCGCTGTCTTCATCAACATGTCATTACTTAACCACAACTAATGGCATAATGCAACACTCGACCCATCCTCATCGATTCCTTGGTTGATGGACGGCGTTGGGGAGATTTCCATTGCATAGGTCTTCGAGTCATCCGAGCCAAGCTGAAAGCTGAGCTTTGTGATGTCGTTGGTGGACAGCATTGCCTCGTGGCTGGCATGGGAAACGGATACATATTCGAACTGTAGCGGTGAGTGCCTGCCCAAGGCACGGGAAGCGCTGCATACCTTCGTATGCAGAAACGCCTTACAGCGCCGTCTTGAGCGCGGGCCGAAGCGGCCCTAGTCCGGCACTGCGGAGAACATGCCGGGACGGCTCCATCCTCGCCAGCTAAGCAAGCGAGTGTGGTGCGGGCGGAGGGACTTGAACCCTCACGGGGCTTGCGCCCCAACGGATTTTCTTACCCTCTACGGCTTTCGCCGCCCTGCCGGAAAACGCGTCCGAGGGACGCTCCGGCTGGTTTGTGGTCTGGACTATACCTTCACCGTGACCGTTCGGTCTGTCGCCGTTCGGCGGTAGGTGCTGCCCGTCTAGTCTCTACACCTTCCCCTCCGGAGTTCTCCGTCGGGGCTTGGCTCGGGATCGCCATTTCACAGGGTTCCCCGAATTTGAGCAGTTCTGCATCGCCGGTTTACCGGCGAGCACTCAAGTTGCGCTTAAGTCCGATGCGTCTGCCGATTCCGCCACGCCCGCGTGGCCATCTTAAGTATAAGGCTCTTTGTTGCCAGAAAGAGCTTTGGACTTGATCCTGCGTGCGTTCCAGTGCGCCGGGAGACTCGAGTGCCGTATGCATCGGAGCAGCTGAAACTGTGTAAATGAACGCTGAAAATCTTCAAATCTCTTGTTCTACTTGACTATTTATTAATCTCTGAGGCAGAATTGCTGAACCTCACCTCCGAAACGGAAACGGCCATCGTAGGTTGAGCCCCTCCCTTTTGAACAAGAACCACCTCCACGAAGGAGAGACCGTATGCTCTCAGATGCCGGTTTTCGGCGCGATCGCGATACTGAGCTGTCCCGCTCCGTCCTTCGGCCCTCGCATAGTTGGACAATAGCGATGTCCCTCCCTCTTCTATTGGTTACCACGGCGTACGCAACAGACGAATCGGAATGCTCCCTTTCATCCATTAAAGATGGCATCGATAGGGGCATCGTCATTGCAAGATCCGGGGATAAAGTCGCTGACCATGCGATGTACGAAGAGCGAAGGTGGCTGCTCCAGCAATTCCACCTTTTCCCTGCCTTCTACTTCATGACCGGAACAGGATCTACTAACGCGTGCGCCTTCCCCGATGAAGTTGATCCCGACCATGGAATCGTCACATTTGGTGAAGAGCTGCTCCGGAGAGAAATAAGTGCCGCGGGAGGTCCGGAATATGCGAGTTCAGTTCCGGCGATAATGGCTCACGAGTTTGGTCACTTGCTTCAGATGAAGAACGGAAGCACTGCAACAGGATCGAAATATGAATTGCAGGCGGACTATATAGCCGGCTGGTATATGGGACGTCGGACGAAGCTGGTTCCTACCACGCTCACTTCCCAACAAGCTCTCGAAACCATCATGCGGAGTTTCTATAACAAGGGCGATTACCAGTTGAACGACTCCTCGCATCACGGCACTCCCGACGAACGCGTCGCCGCTATTTCGGCTGGGTATAGCAATTCACAACTGAACATTTCCGACATGTACCGCGAGTCGTTGAAATTCGTATCCGAAGGAACTGACAAAACTTCTCCGAGTGAATCGAACACACCGTATGATCCTCTGGAGTTGTCGAGCGGATTGGCGGAGATCATGAAGCATCAAGCGAACAAGTTCGCTGACTTGCGTGGAAGCCTAGACGAGAATAGCAAATCTACTTGGATAGCGACATTGAAGTTACCAGGAGCTGACAGGTGCGTGGTTGAATGGCGGAACCAGTATCAGGGAAATTACAACTGCGACATGATGTTCAGCTTAGATCAAGCTCTGGCGGAAGATAGCTGGCGAAAACTCGTCGCTGTCGTGCAGATGCGGTACGCGAAAGGCTGGAAGAGAGAAGATAGTGACCTTGGCGCTTCTAAAGATGCAGTCTTCACAAGCCCAAGCTCGGACGATGTCTCGGTGAGAGTCGCCGTTGCAAAAAGCAGTCTTCACCGTGGCTTCGATGTTGAAATTGAGATCCCCTTTGACGACTACTGATCATGCGCATTATGACCACATATCTCGTCGCCGGACTTTTGCTGGGCCTGCCCGCTCCCGACTACGCCCAGAACACCAAGGTCAATCCCATACTGGTGTTGATCACCACCGATGGTATGGCTACTCCTCGCAGAAATTGGGAACAGAAGACTAGGGTTGATATCAATGGAACGTCATGCTTAGCAACCAAATGGACGGATGTCGGTATAGAGTCGTCGGGAAAGAAATATGTTCTTTCTTATCACATTGCAGTAGATGTCGACGATTTGAGTGACGCGTGCTTGGAGGGAGACGTTCCAGAAATAGACACAAAGTTCGAGCTAACCTTTGACGAGACAGCAAATTCGACGGTGATTGAATTTAAGGGAGAGGTCCCAACAGACTGTAAGACATGCAAGCCTAAGAGGGCGCGGACTATTTCTGGAACCTTGGCACGGCTGAGCGAGCACAGTTATAGGCTCTCCTTTTCAGGCGATTTATCGGACAAATTGGAACTTGAGCCTGCTAGTGAGTGAAGACGATCAATCCCCGAGTGCTATTGGAGCTTGGCGCAAAAGCCTGCTCGGCAAGCCCGTCACGTTGGGCCAAGCTCTCATCTGCGTCGCGATAACCTTGGGAATAGTGGCGCTTGGCACATCTATCCGAAAACGCTTGTCATTAAACCAGGCACAAGGCGCGAATTTGACCACCTTTGTGGAATCCGTCAGGGACCAACTCGAACAGGTAGAAATCGATCGCCTTCGGACTGGCAATCCGCCCCTCCTCAGAGTGCGGGATTTGGATCTGGAACTTACCGTTGTTGCGAAAGAAGATACGAAAGGAACCTCTGGCGTCAAAGCCGAAGTTGTTACGGCGGAAGCGGAAGAACAACTTAGCCGCGAAGCAACACAAAAGATCATCCTTCATATGATTCTCGCGCCGCCCGAAACTATGGCCATACAGGAATCGACGGAACCAATCTCGCCTGAAGGTGCTGAGAGGCGGTCAACCGTCAAGCTGGAGAAACACAAATGAGAGCGATTAGACTGATCTTGTTAAGCAGCATGACGATAATGACGACATGCTCATTTTCGGCTTCGGCGGCTGATAAGCCGAAGCAGATCGTCCCAAAATGCAGTGCGCAAATTGACCCAGATGATAACAGGCTAATTCTGATGGTTTGCGATTTCTCTGATATCAGCGTTGCCGAGCTGGTTGTTGATGCGACGGCTGATATCGCAGTGCTCGATAAGTCTGGAACCTCGCTCGAAACGCAAACATTGCAATTTGCCGACAAAAAAAAGCCGATGCGTGGAGGCAAGAAATACGCGCGCGATTTCGAGTATCCGACTACCGGTAAACCCGCCAATGATTTGAAGATCAAGATATCGAGCGCTCAAGCAGTGGTGGTACCCGAGGTGTCAGCGATCAGTCAGTAACGCTCCGCGGGTTTGTGGTCTAGATTATGCATTCACCGTGACCGTTGGGTCGTCCGCGTGGCAACCCTAATCGTAAGGCTTAGGTTCCGGTGCGAAGCTCCTTCGCTGCTGCCTTGGCTACCTTCTTCTTCCGCATGATATTGATGGCTGCGGCGTCGAGACGGGTCTTGATGTGCGAGGCGTAGAACTTCTCGATCATCTCAACCGACGTCCTGCAATTCTTCGCGATCTGGTAGATATCCGCGCCCTCCATCAGACGCAGGCAGATGTAGGTATGGCGCAGGCTGTAAGCGGTGCGCGCTTGACCGTCGTGGTCGGCTTTCAGTTTTTCCTCGTCGAGAATGGTCTTGAACAATTCGCGCTGCCATTTGGGAAAGAGAAGATCCGTGGGCTCAGGCAAGCGAGTCTTTTCGTTGGTGCCTCCCCTTCCGGGCTCGTTGATCCGCAATGGACGGGGGCGACTCTTCAGGCGCTCGAATGGCCTAACCGCACCGGGCATACTTTTGCAATAGCCGACGCCGCGCTTGCCTCTCACCTCGATTTCAAGGATCGTTTCGCCGGTGGCTTCGTCCTGGACAATGGTCACGTCGCGGAATTGCAGCGCCCACGCTTCATCGGGCCGGAGGCCGGTATTGACGGCGAACAGAACATAGTCGTGGAGTTGCTCGCATTCCCATTTGAAGCGCTCCTGCTTAGGCTCATGCGCGCGCCTGCGCGTCACTTCGTATAGCTTCTTGTATTCCTCCGGCGAGAACCACGCCCGGCGCACGATCTTGCCGGAAGGCTTGTAGGGTACCGACATGTCGGGGAGGTACTCAATCCAGCCATGTCGCCTGGCCGTTTTGAGTACTTGGCGGATGCAGACGATTTCCTTATGCACTGTGCTGCGCGCCGGAGTGCCGCCCGTCTTGCAGTTCTGCGCACGCCACACGCGATAATCCTGAATGAGGCCGGACGTAATTTCGCAAAGATACTTCTCGCCGAGAAACGGAAGGATGACGCCGTTCAGCTTCAACTCATACTGATTTAGCCAAGTCGGGCCGCGCTGGCCCTGAGTGAGGATCGGAGCTTCTTCGAGAAATTTCGCGGCGGCCTCCTTGAATTTCTTGCCTTGCCGTCGCGTCTCTTTTTGAAGAAGTCCGGCGTGCGCCTTGCCGCGCAAGGCGAGATACCAGTCCTCCGCGAAGTCCTTCGCGCGACCGAGGCTGTCTTCGTGCGTTGACACGCGCCAGTTGCGCCCATTCAGGAAGGTAGAGCACTGCCAGTTGTCGCTGTTCTCGCGGCGATAGATGTTGACCTTGCCGCCCATGGTTTTGTGGGTTTCTGTTTTGGGTTTTGGGCTTTCTAAGGTTTCGGACATTGGTAGCTCCTTCGCGCCTCAAAAATGCCGTGCACATGTGTAATTGTGTAGCAGGTGTGAAATCAAAAATAAAGCGACAACCAACTGATTTTAGGCAGTTTATATAGGTCTTACTTGGATTTTAAGTCCGCTGCGTCTGCCGATTTCGCCATCCGGGCAAGTCGGTGCGAACCACCTGTCCTATGGTAACTGAGGAACCGCGACCATCGCTTCACGGGCGCACCTTACCGGACATGTGCTCGAAAGCACCATGTTCAACTCCGCATTTGGCCTGGTGGCAGCTCGCGGTTCAGCCCCCTATTGTGGGCCTCGAAAGCAAATCGTCTCGCCGTTCAGTTGGTATTCGGCCGAACAAAAGTCGCCGCCACAGATCATGGCTTCACCGCCGCAAAGCTGCCGCCTGGTGATTAATCCCATGGTTCCGCAGCGGGGGCACGACATTACGGCTACGAATGGGTTTTGGGCGTGACCCAGTTTTGCCTGGTTTTCAAGAACGAAAACCGTCCCTGGGTCCATTCTTTCCGGGATCCATTCTTCCAGAAACTGCAAGTCGGCTGACATCCTGCCCTCCATTGGGTTGAGATGCAACCGAGCCGATTCGGTGACTCCCGGACGGCTCCGTTGGACAACTAAAGCAGGCTGCGAATGGCAACCCTCAGGTTGGACTCATGAAGGTTGAGAACAGTTTTGCTGGCTATGGACACTTACGTCAATCAGAATCTGCGGTAGGGAGTGGCAAACCGTGTTCGGGCGCGGATTGAAAGATTCGTATATCTAACGGGAAGCGCCAATCCCGGTCCTGCTCTGCGTCCCGGCGACTAAATCGATAGACCGGTAGATATCCTCGTTGCGGAGAATTCCCTGCACGTAGTCCCGCGTCTGCGTGAACGGAATGGACTCCACAAACTCGTCGATTCCTCCGTACGGCCCGCCCGCCTGCCAATCCGCTACGCGTGAATCGCCCGCGTTGTAGGCGGCCAGCGCGTACTCCTGCACCCCGCCAAATCGGTCAAGCTTCTGCCGCAGATAACGCGTGCCCAGCCGGATATTCGTCTCGGGATCGAGCAGTTGGTAGGTCTCAAAGTGGCTCATTCCCTCCTCGCGCGCCATCGCCTTGCCCACCGACGGCAACAACTGCATCAGCCCCCATGCGTTGGCGTAGGAAACTACCCCTGGGTTAAACTCCGACTCTTGCCGAATCAGTGATGCCACCAGGTAAGGATCAACTCCGTTCTTCGCCGATTCGGCCTTGATCGTGTCCCACCACGCCTCTGGAAACAAGATCCGCCAGTAAGCCAGCGGAATGGAATTGATCGGTGCCGACGTCGCATACGGCAGCGCTCGTTTCAGCGCCCGCATCGCGCGATAGCTCTCGCCAAACGATGCATAAATCTGCGCCTCGGCCAGGGCGCTCCACGAATCCGAGTCCGGATCGGCGGCAAGCTCCTGCGCTATATAGTCGTTCAATCCCGCGTTCGCAATCAGGCGCGCCTTTGCAATGTGCGGACTGTCTGCCGGAAACGTGTCGGCCAGATGCGGTACCGGCGGAGCCTGAAACCCATCCGGCTGTTCCTGCGACACAAGCTGCGTCTCTCCCATGGCCGAGAGTCTTTGCCGCGCCATCTGCGCATAAAAGAAGTGCTGGTAAATGCGGCTCACTCTGCGGTAATTGGCCGCGGCCAGCGCCGGCTTGCGCTCTTGCGTCTCATACAACCGGCCTCTCCAGTAAAGCGCCGCCGCGGTTTCCGGCGCGGTTGGAAACAGCCTTATCTGGTCGTCGAACATTCTCGTTGCATCGCTGAACAGCCCTTCCCGGTAACAAAGCCAACCCGCCCGCCAGTGTGCCGCGGCGGCCTTCTTGTTTTCCGGGAAGTGCTCTGCCAGGTAGCTGTAATAGTTCACCGCGGTGGGATAGTCACGCCGCAGCATATACATGTTCCCGCTTGAAAACAAAGCTTCAGACAGCCACTGGCTCGTCGGAAAATTGGCTTCCAACTGGTTCACAATCCGCTGCTGCTCGGCGTCGTCGCTGCGATTCCTGGCCAACTCCATCAGCAGGTAAAGCCGCCGCGCGCCGTTGTCGTCGTGCGTGTCGGGCAGTGCCTCCGCCTGGGCTACGGTCAGGCGCTTAAGCTTCAAGTCACAGCTTGCGGCTGCCACGGCAAAGCCGTTGCGCGCCACAGGGTCCACTCCGGCCATGCGGGTCAGCGCATGATATTGATCGCTGGCGTCCGCATAGCGTCCCGCGTTGTAGTAGGCATCGCCCAGGCTACGCAACTCCGCCGGAGTCAGGCTGTTATCCGCGCCCATCGCCGTAAGTCGCTCGCGCGCCACGCCCGCCTCGGGGCTCAAAGGATGGCTCAGCAGCAAGTGCTTGAAAGCACTCTGCGCCTCTTCCGTCCGATTCAGCGCAAACGCGATCTTCCCCTGCGTCAACTCGTAGTTCGGAAGCTCGGCGGCATCGTCCGCGATCGAAGCCAGCACCTTCTGCGCGCCCGCGGGATCGCCTTTTGCCAGCAGCACATTGGCCTCCAGCTCCGGCGCTTCCAGCTCGAAGATGCTGTCCGGATAGCGATCGTTGAAACCCCGCAGAAGCGCATCCGCAGCGGCCTCGTTACCCGCATCATGTTCAGCCTCGGCAGCCAGAAAATCCGCGTAATCGGCCAGCACCTCGCTTGACTGCTTCGCCTGGCGCAGGCTGGCTGCGGCTTCGTCGTATCGCTTGTCCACCAGGTAGGCCCGCCCCAGTGCCAGGTACGCCGCGCCCGCCGCGTCCCCCGTATGCCGGCGCGCGTAGCTCGTCACGCCGGCATAGGCGGCCGGCGACCGCATCGTCGCAAGCTGCTGGGCCATCGGGCGCAACTCCGCCGACGCCACAAACGCCTGCTTGATGCGCGCTGTACGCGCCTTCCTTTGTGCCCGGGTGCCGCGGTGCCGCAACCGCCGTTTCCCTGCCCTGCCTGCCTTTTTCGTCTTGCTGGCTTTCACGCTGCCAGTCTTGCTCACCTTCGCCTTGGTTTTTTTCGATGATGACGCTCCCGACGACGTCGCGGCCGATTCACCAGAAGCTTGCGCGGTAACAGCGCCCATCGAAATCAAC
>VFSW01003108.1_pt1 | contig 24898 bp, 20 predicted proteins | sample 5358111 | NCBI WGS metagenome assembly VFSW01 (sample SAMN11554181, study PRJNA540505) | mine drainage metagenome | isolation source: sediment from site ElyBrook_90M | place: USA: Ely Copper Mine, Vershire, VT | collected 2017
CCCGGCCTCCGGGCGGGGTTCACGGCCCCCCGGCCCCCCGCTACCCTGGCGGGCCCCCGCCGGCGCGGCCCCGGGGGGGGGTGCGGGGCTCGGCGCGCCTCCACCTCCGCCGTGTCCGCGCCCGTCAGCTCGAGCTTGGCGTGGTTCTCCGGGAGCGTCGTGCGATAGCCGAGCTTCAGGCCCGGAAACAGGCTCGGCAGATCGGCGAGCTTCTGGTCGAGCTGGGATTCGGGCAGCCCGAAGGTCCGCAGGATCTTCACCCGGCGCGGCGGAAGGGCGACGGCGGCCGCGCGCAGCCGGGGCAGGAGCTCCTCCTCGGCGAGGCCGAAGTATTCTCGCGGGACGCCGGGGAGAAAGAAGAAGCGACCCTGTCCGATGCGCTGCTCGAACATCGGGGCGGTGCCGAAGCGGTTGGGGATCACCGTCGCCTTGGCGGGCACGAAGGCCTGCTTGCGGTTGTTGGCGCTCACGGTGCGTCCGCGGAGCCTGAGCCGAGCCTCGAGGGCCGCGTAGACCCCGTCGTCGAAGCGCAGCTCCACGCCCGCGGCCGCCGCGGCGCACTCGGCGGTGAGGTCGTCCGAGGTCGGTCCGAGACCGCCGCTCACCACGATCACGTCGCTCCGTCCGGCCGCGTCGCGCAGGGCGTCGACCAGCGCTGACCGATCGTCACCGACGATGGTCTTTCGCCAAGCGACCAGCCCGAGCTCGGAGAGCTTGGCCAGCAGCCAGGGGCTGTTGGTATCGACGACGCTGCCGTTGAGCAGCTCGTCCCCCGTCGCCAAGAGCTCGATGCGAATGGAGGGCTCTCGAGCGCTTAGGCGAAGTCGCCGGTCTCTTCGTCTTCTTCTTCGTCTTCTTCTTGGTCGGCCGCCGCCTGGTCAGCGCGGGCGCGCTCCAGCCGTCGGGTGCGCCGCCGCTCGAGTCGACGCTGGCCGAAGCGCACGCCGCCCTCGGCGAGCCCGATCAGGATGTAGCCCGTGATGGCCGCGAACAGGGCAATCGCGGGCTGGTAGAGCAGGCCCGCGGCGATCACCACGCCCGCTAGCGCGACCAGGATCGTCCCCTTGCGCTTCGAGAGGCTGGTCTCCTTGAACGTGCGGTAGCGGATGTTCGAGACCATCAGATACGAGAGCCCCAGCCCGACGGCGGCCACGGGGAGCATCGGCACGTTCTGTGCGTGGCGGCCGTTGACGATCACCAAGGCGATGACCATCCCCGCGGCGAGCGGGATGGGCAGCCCCACGAAGAACGACATCGCCGCCGGGTGCCGGTTCGCGAGCACGTTGAACCGCGCGAGCCGCATCGCGCCGCAGGCGCTGAAGAGGAACGAGAGAAAGAGCCCCCAGAACCCCAGCGGCTGCAGGGCCCACTTGTAGAGGAGCATCGCCGGGGCCACGCCGAAGCTGATCACATCGGCGAGGCTGTCGAGCTGCATGCCAAACTCGCTCTGGGTCTTCGTCAGCCGCGCCACGCGCCCGTCCGCCCCGTCGAAGAACATGGCGAACAGGATGGCGATGGCCGCCTGGTAATACCGATCCGGGCGAGACTCCCCCGCCGCGCAGAGGGTGATCGCATAGAAGCCACAGAAGATGGAGGACGCCGTGAATAGATTCGGCAATACAAACAGAGCCTTACGTAGGCGCATGGAATCCTCCTCGGGCCGCGACTACCGGCTGTCGAGCAACTCGTCAAGCCTAGCACCCGCGGTCCCTGGGCGGCAATTCAACCCGCGAACGTAGCCTAACCATTCCCGGGTGCGTTGAGCGGGCGCACGCGACTTGGGGGAGGCGCGCGGCGCCGGCTCAAGGCGCGAGCCAGACCACCGGCAGCGGCACCCCATCGAAGCGAATCCCCGGAAAGCCGCCGTCGCCATCCGCCCCGGAGGCGTCGCGCTCGAGGACCACGCCGCTCGGGCTCCGCCGCACGAGGGTGTCCTTGGCCTCGAGCCGGCTGTTGGACAGGTAGATCGCTACCTCCTTGGCCGAATCGAAGACGACGCGGTCGAGCGCCGCGCGGCTGCCAATGAGCGCCAGCTCGGCTCCGCCGCAGTTCGAGAGCCGGTCCCCCGCGAACGACCCCGTGGCGGCATAGAGGTAGATCCCGTTGCCCTCGAGCCCCCGCGCGTCCGCCTGGGCGCCCTCCACCCGGTTGTCCTCGAACCGCGCGCCGCCGTTCGTGACCTTGATCCCCATCGCCCCGGGGTCGGTCACCTCGTTCGCCGCGAGCGTCGCCTCGCTGTGCAAGAGCGCGAGGGCCGCCTCCACGAACGGGCCGCTGAGCTGGTTGTCCCGGAGCTCAGCCGGTCCGTTGACCACGGCGATCCCCGCGCGGTGCTGTCCGCTCAGGCGGCAGTGGCGCACCGCCAGCGCCGTCGCCGCCTGGGTGAGCAATCCGTACTCCCCCCCCTCGAGCTGGGCCCCGACCAGGGTCAGCTTCCACTCCGCGACGAACACCTGCGCCGCGCACGCCCCGCTCACCCGGAGCCCCCGCAGCTCGGCGTCCCCGGTGGCTTCGATGCGCACCCCCATCGCCCCGCCGCCCGCGGGGGGGTCGAGGGTCAAGCCGTCGATCCGGACGCGCCCGCGGATCTTCAGCGTGGCGTCCGCGCCGGCCGGCGCGCGCAGCGTGACCCCGGCGGCATGCAGCGTCACCCGGGCCGAGAGGTCCCAGGGGCCGAGGTAGCTCCCGACAGGCAGCGTGACCTCGGCGCCGTCGGGCAGCGCGCGCGACCAGGCGGTGTCGAAGGGGGCCCCGAGGGCCAGGGCGGTGATCAGGCCGAGCAGGGTCGGCTCACAGCACCCGCTCGACGGCGTAGCCCTGGGCGCGCAGCGCCTTCATCAGCTCGGCGATGTGGTCCTCGCCGCGAGTCTCGAGCGTGGCCTCGACCAGGACCTCGCCCAGTGACGAGCGCGCCGTCAACCGGTTGTGGGAGATCTCCATGACGTTGGCGCGCTGCTCGGCGAGCGCCTGCGTCAGCCGGGCCAGGCCGCCCGGGCGATCGATGATGTTGATCTTGAGCTTCACCATCCGGCCGGCCTTCAAGAGGCCGCGCTCGATGATGCGCGCGAGGAGGTTCACGTCGATGTTGCCGCCGCTGATCACCAGCGCGACCCGGCGCCCCTTGAGATCTCCGGCGATGCGAAAGAGACCCGCGAGCGGCGCGGCTCCGGCCCCCTCGGCCACGGTCTTGTCCTGCTCGAGGAGCGCGAGGATCGCCTGGGCGATCTCCTCCTCGTCGACCTCGACCACGCGGTGCACCAGCGCGTCGAGCATCGGGAAGGTCCGCTCCCCGAGCGTGCGCACCGCGATGCCGTCGGCGATGGTGGTCGCGGGGGCCACGGTGATGCGCTCATGGGCGGCGAGGCTCTGCTCCAGCACGCCGAAGGCCTTGGTCTCGACCCCGATGACTTGCACGCGCGGCGCCTTGGCCTTCAGCGCCGTCGCGATCCCCGCGGCCACGCCGCCGCCGCCGATCGCGACCAGCACCGTGTCCAGCCCGGGGATCTGCTCGGCGAGCTCCAGGCCGATCGTACCCTGGCCGGCGATGATCAGATCGTCGTCGAAGGGGTGCACGTAAATGAGCCCCTCGGCCTCCTGGACGCGGCGGGCCTCGATCGCGGCCTCGTCGAGCAAGGCGCCTCGGAGGATGATCCGCGCGCCGAACGCCCGGTTGGCATTGAGCTTGATGAGCGGCGAGGTCTCGGGCATCACCACCGTCGCCGGGATGCCGAGTCGCCCGGCGTGATAGGATACGCCCTGGGCGTGGTTGCCAGCCGAGGCGGTGACCACCCCGCGCTTTCGCTCCTCGGGCGTCAGCGAGAGCAGCTTGTTGAGCGCCCCGCGCTCCTTGAACGAGCCCGTGCGCTGCAGGTTCTCCAGCTTGAGGTAAACCTCGCAGCCGAGCTGCACCGAGAGCGACTCGCTCTTCGTGCAGGGCGTGAGGCGTACGGCGTCGCGGATGTTTTCTCGGGCCTGCTCGATGTCCTTGAGGCCGACCATGGACCGCATCCTAGTACCGTTCGGGGTGCCGCGCAGGCGAGAACGTCAGGCGGCGCCGAGCTCGAACATCCGATCGAGCGCCCGCCGCGCGCCGACGGACACCTCGGCCGGCAGCTCGATCCGGGGCGTCAGGTCTCGCAGGCACAGGTAGAGCTTCTCCAGCGTGTTGCGCTTCATGTGCGGGCACACGTTGCAGGCGCAGCCCTCGTTGCCGGGGGCGCCGAGGAGCGTCTTGCCCGGGGCCTGCTTCTGCATCTCGTGGAAGATTCCCTGCTCGGTGGCGACGATGAACGTGGTCGCGGCGCGCTCGGCCACGCGCTTCAGCAGCGCGGTGGTCGAGCCCACGAAGTCGGCGTGCGCCAGCACGGCCTCGTCGCACTCCGGGTGGGCGATCACCTCCGCCTCGGGGTGCAGCACCTTGAGCTTCACGATCTCCTTCTCGCTGAACTGCTCGTGTACGATGCACGCCCCCGGCCAGAGCACGAGGTCGCGCCCAGTCTTGCGCGCCACCCATGCCCCGAGGTGGCGGTCGGGGGCGAAGAGGATCCCGCGCTCCTTCGGCAGGCGCGAGACGACGCGCTCGGCGTTGGAGGAGGTCACGATCACATCCGAGAGGGCCTTCACCTCGGCCGAGCAGTTCACGTAGCTCACCGCGAGGTGGTCCGGGTAGCGCGCCCGCCACGCGCGAAAGGCCGGCCCAGGGCAGGCGTCAGCGAGCGAGCAGCCCGCCTCGGAGTCGGGCAGCACCACCGTGCGCGTCGGGTTCAGGATCTTGGCGGTCTCGGCCATGAAGTGGACCCCGGCGAAGGCGATCACGTCGGCGTCGGTGCGGGCGGCCGCCTGGGCGAGCTGCAGCGAGTCGCCCAGGTGGTCGGCGAGCTCCTGGATCTCGCTCTCCTGGTAGAAGTGGGCGAGCAGCACCGCGTGACGCTCCTGCTTCAGGCGCAGGATCTCGGCGGGGAGGTCGGCTTCGGGCGGCAGCGGGGCGGGCATGGTCAACCGCTCCAGACTCTAATGATCCGCGGGCCGCGCGTCGATCCGAAGTCGCACCGGTGCGCGGGAGGGCCCCTCGGCGAACAGCCGCAGCGCGAGGTGGCCGAAGCGCGGGTCGCCCGCGGGGATTCGCACCGCGCTCGCGCCGGCGGCGCCGACGGTCACCTCCTGGGCCACGCAGTGACTGTCCCCCTCGTCGACGCGCTGGTGGACGTCCAGCGCGCACAGCGAGGCGGAGAGCGCGGCGAAGTCGCCGGGCTCGGGGGTGAGGGTGAGCTGGTAGCTCTGCCGGCGGTCGAGGGGCACGAGGAGCCGCTGGTCGCCGAAGGCGAGGTCGACGGTCTCGCCGAAAGGCAGCGGCGTCAGGCCGTCCTGTCGGGGGGCGCAGGCCAGGAGCGTCGCCGCGCAGAGCAGGCGAGAAAAGGCGCGGATCGCCCCGGTCTGGCTGGCGAGCTTCGTGGTGCTGCGGCGCTTGGGGACCTGGCCGTTCACGGGGCCGCAGTCTCGCTCGCCGCGCGGGCGCTCGTAAAGGACCCTGCGCCACGGGGGGAGTAGGCCCCGGCGAGAACCCCGACCAGCCTCTCGTAAGGCGATGGGGTGGTGGCCCCGACCGACGCGCTTTCACTCCCCCGCCGGGACCTCGTACACGCGCACGCCCTCGCCCACGTAGACGGTCGGCAGCTCGAGATCCCGCTCCAGCGTGGGGTCGCGCCGCCAGTCGGGCATCACGAAGTAGCGGATCTCCTGCTGGCGCAGGAGCTGGCGCGCGTCGGCCTTCGACAGCGCGAGGGGCTGTCCGGTCTGATGGCGCAGCCGACCGAGGACCGGGTGCTCGTCCAGCCAGCGCAAGAGGCGCACCGGCGTGCGGCTGAGATAGATGTCCACCATCGGGTGCTGGTGCAGGACGCCGTTGTAGAGCGGCCGCGTGTCGCCGGTGTAGTCGGCCACGGCGAAGGGGGTCGGATCGGCGGCCCATCGCGCGAAGATCGCGGGGATCGGGAAGCGGCTGGTGACGAAGCGGATCGGCCAGAACTCGAACGCCGCGAGGCCGAGGAGCGCCGCGCCGACGAGCGCCGTCTGGGGCTTGCGAAACAGGGCGGCGAGCCCGAAGGCCGCCGCGGCGGCCAGGGCGAAGATGGCGATGAAGCCCGCCCGCACCGGGCAGCCGGTGAACTCGAGCAGCGGGAGGGCGCGGGCGAGCGCGCCGTACGGCAGGAGGTGGTCGCGGTGTACCTCGCCGCCTTCGTGCAGGTACGGCCCGAGCGCGAGCAGCGCCCCGAGCGCAGCGGTCCCGAGCCAGAGCCGCGCGCCGCGCGACCGGAAGGCCCCGAGGAGCGCGAGCGCCAGGAGCGCGTAGCCCAGGTAGTCGCAGTTCTCGGCGGGGTTCCCGCTCCAGCGGCCGCTCTGGGCCAGGAAGTGGGTCCCGAGCGACTGGGCCTTGTTGGGGATGAACAGCTCGTAGAGGTCCGCCGAGAAGGTGACCGGATCGTGGGCGCCGTCCCAGGCCTCCGCGGCGCGGGCGTCGAGCATCGCCGAGAAGAGTGGCCACAGGAGCGCGAGGAAGGCCGCCCCGAGCAGCACCGCCTGCCGCAGCCCCCCGAGGGTCCGCGCCTCGCGGTCGACCCAGGGCCGGTAGACGAGGTACGGGAGCGTGAGCACCACGCAGAAGAGCAGGTAGTACCAGGAGGCGGTCGCCGCCGCAGCCAGCGCGAGCGCCGCGAAGATCGGCCAGCGGCGCTCGCGGGTCCCGAAGGTCTTGAGCAGCATCCAGAAGTAGAGCGGGACCCACTCCAGAGTCACGAGGTGCATGTGGCCCAGCGCGTGGCCCAGGTGGTAGGGGGCGAAGGTGAAGAGCGCCCCGGCGGCCACCGCGGCCGCCCGCTGCGCCCGCGGGGAGTCGTCGCCGACCGCCTCGCTGTGCAAGAGCTCGAGGGCGAAGCGGTAGAAGAAGTAGCCCGCGAGGGGATAGCTCCAGAGCTCCACGGTGTTGAACACCGCCACCGGCGACGGGAGCAGCGCCCAGAGCGGGATCGCGAGCAGGCAGTCGGGGAGGTCGAAGGTCTCGAAGTAGAGCGGCGTCCCGAGCGGCCAGTGGACGAAGGCGCTGAAGAACGGCGACTGGTGCAGGTCGACCAGTGCCTTCTTGACCCACCACATGCCCCACAGCGTCTGCCAGTGGTCGCCGAAGTCGCCGCCGATCTCGGTCGCGAAGTGCTGCGCGAGCGGCCAGGTGATCGCCAGCGACAGGGCACAGAACCCGAGGAAGATCAGCAGCTCACGTTGCCAGGGGCGCATTCGCGGCGCGAGACTAGCACTCTCGGCGCTCCGTTTGGCCACCGACCTTCGCCGCGCTCCCGCCGGAGCCGTGAGGCCAGGCCCACCGAACGGGCTTGAACTCGCCCGGCCGCGTCCCTACCATCACTCCTCAGAAAGGGATTCTTTCGGCGGTTCACGTGTTTAGGCTCATGGCCCCCTCGCCGGTCTTCGCCGGGCAGGGCCGTTTCGCCAAGTGACCTCCGAAGGAATCGAGAATTCCATGAACCGCTTTGTCCGCCTGGTGCTCGCCCTCGGGGCCACCGCTCTGCTCCTGGACGCCGTCCCCGCGGTCGCCCCGCACGCGCTCGCGCAGGACGAGGACGTCGGCGACCTCCTCCGCGACACCCAGCCCGAGGTCGAGGACCTCTCCGCGCTGCGGATCTTCAACCGCGTGGTGCTGAAGGTGAAGGACGACTACGTCGACCCGAAGCGCATCCACCCGAAGGAGATGATGCTCGCCGCGCTCGACTACGTGGAGCGGACCGCCGCGGACGTGATCGTCGACAGCGACGCCTCCAAGGATCTGATCACCGTCACCGTCGGTCAGGCGCAGAAGCAGTTCGACCTGAGCGGGATCGACTCGCTGTGGAAGCTCTCGTTCACGCTCAAGGACGTGTTCGGCTTCATGCAGGAGCACCTCGAGAAGTCCGACAAGCCCCGGGACATCGAGTACGCCGCGGTGGCGGGGATGCTCTCGACCCTCGACCCCCACTCGGTGTTCCTGCAGCCCGAGCAGTTCAAGGAGATGAAGCTCCAGACCAAGGGCGAGTTCGGCGGCCTGGGCTTCGTGATCTCCATGCGCGACAGCCAGCTCACGGTGGTGAAGGTCATCAAGGACACGCCCGCGTACAAGTCGGGGATCAAGGCGCGGGATCGCATCACCAAGATCGAGGAGCAGTCCACGGTCAACCTGGACCTGAACGACGCGGTCTCGCGGCTGCGCGGCAAGCCCGAGACCAAGATCAGCATCACCGTCCTGCGCAAGGGCTGGCCCGCGCCGAAGCGCATGGTCCTCACCCGCGAGATCATCTCCATCCCCAGCGTCGAGGCCCGGCTGCTCGACGCCGGCCTCACCCCCACCTCGCCCAAGGCGTTCGTGGCGGGCATCAAGATCAAGACCTTCCAGGGCAACACCTCCCACGACCTGATGCGCGCGCTCACCGATCTGCGCAGCGAGGCGAAGGCCAAGGGCGGTCAGCTCGCGGGGGTGGTGCTCGATCTCCGCGGCAACCCAGGCGGGCTCCTCGAGCAGGCGATCCAGGTGACCAACGCCTTCGTCGATCACGGCACGATCGTCACCACCGTGGGCTACTCCGACAAGATGCGCGACGTGAAGCGCGCCCACGCGGGCTCGGACGTCGAGACCGACCTGCCGGTGGCGGTGCTGGTCGACAGCGGCTCGGCCTCGGCCTCGGAGATCGTCGCCGGCGCGCTCAAGAACCTCGACCGCGCGCTGATCGTCGGGCGGCCCACCTTCGGCAAGGGCTCGGTGCAGGTGCTCTACGACTTCGTCGACGAGACCGCGCTCAAGCTCACCATCGCCCAGTACCTGACCCCCGGCGACATCTCGATCCAGGAGACGGGCATCGTGCCCGACGTCGAGCTCGATCCCGCCTATGTGAGCAAGGACCACATCGACGTCTTCTCCCCGAAGCGCCAGATGGGCGAGGCCGACCTGGAGCACCACTTCGGCAACCCCGCCGACGACGTGCCGGTGAAGAAGCGCGCCGACGTGGTGCTCAAAGACAAGCCCTCCGAGGTGCTGCGCTTCTTCAAGGAGCTCCCGAAGCCCCCGAAGGGCGGCGACGCGGCCGCCGCGGCGCCGGAGTCGGATCCGGAGGACGCCGACGCCGAGGCGGCCGACGCCGACGACGACTTCAAGCCCGACTTCCAGCTCAAGTTCGCCCACGATCTGGTGATCGCCGCGGCGAAGAACACCCGCACGGGCATGCTCGAGGCGGCGCGGCCGTTCGTGGCCAAGGTGCGCGAGGCCGAGCAGGCCCGCATCAACGCCGCGATCTCCGCCCTGGGCGTCGACTGGACCGCGGGCGAGGACTCGGGCGCGAGCCGCACCGCGGTGGAGATCAAGCAGACCCCGCCGAAGGTCGAGGCCGGTCAGACCCTGACCCTGGCGGTGTCGGTGCAGAACCAGGGGACGGCCGCGCTCCACCAGCTCCGCGCCTACACCCTCTCGGACAACCCGATCCTCGATCGCCGCGAGTTCGTGCTGGGCACGCTGAAGCCGGGGGAGAAGCGCAGCTGGTCGGTGCCCCTCAAGATGCCCAAGGACCTCACCACGCGCCGCGACGAGGTGAAGCTCGTCTTCGGCGAGGAGCATGGCCACGCCCCCGCGGACCAGACCACCGAGGTGCAGGTGCTGCAGCTGCCCCACCCCGCCTTCGCCTTCAGCACCCAGGTGGTGAGCAAGCACGTCCCCGAGGACGGCCTCGCGCACGTGGGCGAGGACTTCGAGCTCAAGGTGGACGTGACCAACACCGGGCCCGGCCCGGCGCTGTCCTCCTTCGCGATCCTGAAGAGCCTCGGGGACGAGAAGGTCTTCCTCAAGAAGGGGCGGGAGAAGCTCGACCAGCTCAAGCCCGGCGAGACCAAGACCGCGACCTTCGAGGTCGGGCTGGTGAAGGGCTTCCGCGGCGACAGCGTGCCGCTGAAGCTCCAGATCTTCGACGACCAGCTCGACGAGTTCGTGAGCGAGAAGCTCAACGTGCCGCTCGCGCCGGCGACGCTCGTCAGCCACGCGGCGAGCGGGACGGTGCGCGTCGACCAGAGCGGGGCGATCCTCGTGGCCCGGCCGCTGATCGGCAGCCCGTCCATCGCGCAGGTGAAGAAGGGCAGCACGTTCCCCCTGGTCGGCAAGATCGACGGCTTCTACGCGGTCGAGTGGAAGCCCGGCCGGGTGGGCTACGTGCCCGAGACCCTCGCCAAGGAGCAGAAGGGCAAGGCCACCGGCGTGGCGGTCGAGGTGCTGCAGCTGGAGCCGCCGAAGATCAGCGTCGCCGGGCTCGACGGCGCCGCGAGCGCCCCCGTCGCGGAGGGGGATCACTTCCCGCTCGCGGTCTCGGTGTCCGGCGTCCGCCCGGTGCGCGACGTCTACGTGTTCGTGAACGACCAGAAGATCTTCTTCCGGGCCGCGGGCAAGGACGAGCTGCCGATGCGCTTCGACAAGAGCGTGCCCTTGAAGCCCGGGAACAACAACATCCTCATCGTCGCCCGCCAGGACGACGAGTTCGCGGCCAAGCGGGCCTTCGTGGTCCTGCGCCGCGGGGGCACGGAGGTCGCCGCCGATGTCCACCCGGTCGACCCGCCGCGACCCCCAGTGGGAAATTGACTGTAGTCTTCGGAACTTGCTAGGGTTCCGAGCCAGGGGTCGAGGAGGGTGGGAATGCGGGTGCTTGACGGCTGGAAGGTGACGAGCTGGGGAGTGGGCGGGCTGGCGCTGGCGCTGGCGCTGTGCGCCCGCACGGCCGTGGCCCTGCCCAACGACCTGCAGATGTACCAGCTGCTCAGCAACGGCGCGCTCGACACGCCCGCGCAGCAGCGCTTCCGCATGCTCGGCGACGAGCTCGGGATGGCGCTCAGCTCGACCACGCTGGAGCCCTCGTACACGCTGGGCATCAACGGGTTCGACTTCGCGTTCGAGACCGCGTTCGTGTTCATCAACTCGACCGCCCAGATCGGCAACCAGTCCTACTGGCCCACGACCAACAGCGCGCCGAGCTCGCTGATCCTCCCCGCGCTCCACTTCCGCAAAGGGCTGCCGTACTCGTTCGAGTTCGGCGCGCGGATCGCGACCATCGGGGACAGCAGCATGTTCTCGGGCCAGGCGGAGCTGAAGTGGGGCATCCTCGAGGGCTTCCGCTACGCGCCGGACCTGTCGGCGCGCTTCGCGATGACGCGGCTCTTCGGCTCGAACGACTTCGACAGCACCTCGGGGGTGGTCGACGTCCAGCTCGGCAAGCAGTTCGGCGTCGCGGGGATGTTCACGCTCTCGCCGTACGTGGGCTACGCCGCGACGGGGATCGACTCGAGCCCGCGGGTGATCTGGTCCAACCCCAACACGACGGCGCAAGCGTACCAGCAGAGCCCGATCAGCCAGCAGGTGCTCTTCTCGGAAGAGAAGTGGAACAACAACATCTACGACCGCTTCTACGCGGGGTTGATCCTCACCATGTATCTCGTGAGCCTCAGCGCCGAGTACGACTACGCGATGCCGAGCGCCTTCAGCTCGAACTCCGCCGCCGAGGGGCCGTTCCCGATCACGCCGGCGATCTCGACGCTGGGCGTGCGGCTGTCGCTGACGCTGTAGGCCGAGCCCAGCGTCGCCGCGCTCGGGTGGCGCGCGCCGGCTCGCTCAGGCGAACGCGCCGCGAATCCGCCCCGGCCGGTTCGAGATGATCACGTCCGCGCCCGCGTCGAAGAGCGCCAGCGCCGCCGCCCCCTCGTCCACGGTCCACGCGCACACGCCGTAGCCGCGCTTCTTCCAGCGCTTGAGCTTCGAAGCGGTGCACAGCGCCTGCGAGGGGTTGAGCGTCGCGGCGTGCAACAGCGGCGCGAGCGCCGCGCGGGTGGCCCCGAGCGACTGATCCTCGGCGAAGAGCCAGCCGAGCGCCAGCTCGGGGGCCGCGGCGTGGAAGGTCATCAAGAGCAAGGGGTCGAACGACGACACCAGCAGCCGCTCGCGGTTCGGAGTGGCGAGCAAGAGCCGCGCGACCTCGCGCGCGAAGCCCGGCGACGGCCACCCGTCCCCCTTGAGCTCCACGTTCACGAGCGCGGTCGCCGGCAGGGCCGCGAGCACCTCGGTGAGCAGCGGGATCCGCGCCGACTGAAAGCGCGAATCGAGGTGGCTGCCGACGTCCAGCGTGCGCAGGAGCGTCCACGGGGTCTTCGCCACGCGCAGATCCTTGCCCGAAAGCCGCAGGAGCTGCGGATCGTGCACCACGACGATCTCGCCGGTGCCGCAGCGCAGGACGTCGAGCTCGACCCCGTCGGCCCCCTGCTGCAGCGCGAGCTCGAACGACGCGAGCGTGTTCTCCGGCTGCTCCTTGGGGCTGCCGCGGTGGCCGAGGATCGCCGGCCGCCCGGCGCGGCGAAAGGCCTCAGGGAGCATCGCGCGGCTCTTCGGCGACGTCGTGACCGCCTTTGCCCTTGCGCCCAAGGAGCCGGCCCACGAAGTCTCCCGCGGCGCCGACCCGGCTCGCCGCGAGGCAGAGGAAGATCGTCATCGCGAAGACGCACGCGTCGGGCCACGTCAGGCTGGGGAGCCACTCGGGCATGCGCCTACAGTACCAGAGCGCTCCCGGCCTGTGGATAACTTCGGGTCCTTCGGGGGCCCCTCGCCTTGCCCCGTCGGATCGCCGTGCTAAGAACCGCCCTGCCCATGACCGACTTCGCCCATCTCCACCTGCACACCCTGTATTCGCTGCTCGACGGCGCCATCCGCATGAAGGATCTGATGTCGACCGTGACCGCGAAGGGGATGGACACCGTCGCCGTCACCGACCACGGCAACATGTTCGCCACCGTCGACTTCTATCTCAAGGCCAAGGAGGCCGGGATCAAGCCCATCTTCGGCTCGGAGATGTACGTCGCGGGCCCGAAGGGGCGCGCCGATCGCACCGAGCGCGTCTCGAACCACCTGGTGATCGTGGCGAAGAACAACGAGGGGTTCGCGAACCTGCGCTATCTCTCGTCGATGGCCTTCCTCGAGGGCCACTACTACAACCCGCGCATCGACAAGGAGCTCCTGAAGGGGCGCACCAGCGGGCTCTTCGCCTTCACCGCCTGCCTCGGCGGCGAGGTCCCGAACGCGCTCATGCGCGGCGACCGCGACGCCGCCCGCCGCGCGGCCCTCGAGTACAAGGAGCTCTTCGCGCCCGGCCACTTCTTCCTCGAGGTGCAGTCGAACGGGCTGGAGGTGCAGCACAAGGTCAACGCCCAGCTCGCGCAGCTCGGCCAGGACACCGGCATCCCGCTGGTCGCCACCGCCGACGCCCACTACATCAAGCCCGAGGACGCGAAGGCCCACGAGTATCTGATGTGCATCGCCTCGGGGAAGACCCTCGACGATCCGAAGCGGCTGCACCACGACACCGAGGAGCTCTACGTGAAGTCCGGCGACGAGATGCTCGCGAGTCTCCCCGACTACGCGCAGGCCATCGCCAACGCCGCCGACATCGCCCGGGCCTGCAAGGTCGCCCTGCCGATGGGGAAGCCCCTGCTCCCCCGGTTCCAGGTGCCGGACGGCTTCGACGACAAGACGTATCTCGTGAAGCTCGCCCGCGAGGGGCTCGACCGGCGCTTCGCGGAGATCCCCTACCCCCTCAACCGCGACGACTACCGCGCCCGCCTCGAGATGGAGCTCGAGGTCATCCAGAAGTGCGGCTTCTCGGGCTACTTCCTGATCGTTCAGGACTTCATCAACTGGGCCAAGCAGAAGGGCATCCCCGTGGGGCCGGGCCGCGGCTCGGGCGCGGGCTCGATCGTCGCCTACGCCACCCGCATCACCGACCTCGACCCGATCCCCTACAAGCTCCTCTTCGAGCGCTTCCTGAACCCCGAGCGCGTGTCGATGCCCGACTTCGACGTGGACTTCTGCCAGAACCGGCGCGACGAGGTGATCCGCTACGTCACCGACAAGTACGGCAAGACCCACGTGGGCCAGATCATCACCTTCGGGTCGCTGAAGGCCCGCAGCGTGATCCGCGACGTGGTGCGGGTGAAGGGGCTCCCCTTCGCGGAGGGGGACAAGCTCGCGAAGCTCATCCCCGAGGGCGACCTCACCATGACCCTGAGCAAGGCGCTCGAGGTCGAGCCGCGGCTGAAGGCCCTCTACGACACCGACCCCAACATCAAGGAGATCATCGACGTCGCCCTGGCGCTCGAGGGGCTCCACCGCCAGGCGGGGATGCACGCCGCGGGGGTGGTCATCGCCGACCAGCCGCTGTGGGAGATCGTGCCGCTCTACCGGCCGCAGGGCGAGGACTTCCTGGTCACCCAGTTCGCGAAGGACGACGCCGAGAAGGTCGGCCTCGTGAAGTTCGACTTCCTGGGGCTGAAGACCCTGGACGTCATCGACGACGCGATCAAGATGATCAACCGGCGCCGGCGGGCCGCCGGGGCGCCCGGGCCCGAGATCTCGGCCGAGAAGATCCCCCTCGACGACGCCGAGGTCTACGCGCTCATCACCCGCGGCGAGACCGCGGGGGTGTTCCAGCTCGAGTCCAGCGGCTTCACCGAGCTGTTGAAGAGTCTCAAGCCCACCCGCTTCGAGGACATCATCGCCGCGGTCGCGCTCTACCGGCCCGGCCCGCTCGATTCGGGGATGGTGAAGGACTACATCGAGCGCAAGCACGGGCGGCAGAAGGTGGTCTATCCCCACCCCGCGCTGGAGGATCTGCTCCGCGAGACCTACGGGGTCATCGTCTATCAGGAGCAGGTGATGCAGATCGCCCAGGCGCTCGCGGGCTTCACCCTCGGCCGCGCCGACATCCTGCGGCGCGCGATGGGCAAGAAGAAGGCCGAGGAGATGCAGAAGCTCCGCGGCGAGTTCCAGGACGGCGCGAGGGCCCGCGCGGTCGACCCCCAGGTCGCCGGCGAGATCTTCGACCTGATGGAGAAGTTCGCGGGCTACGGCTTCAACAAGAGCCACTCCGCCGCGTACGCGCTGGTCACGGTCCAGACCGCGTGGCTCAAGGCCCACCACCCGGCCGAGTTCATGGCCGCCCTCTTCACGAGCGAGGCCGACAACACCGACAAGATCGTGGCCCACATCGGCGACGCCCGGGACATGGGGCTCTCGGTGCTGCCGCCGTCGGTGAACGAGTCGGCGCTGAGCTTCTCGGTCCCGCGCGAGGGCGAGATCCGCTTCGGCCTCGGCGGGGTCAAGGGCGTGGGCCAGGGGGCGGTCGAGGCGATCCTGGAAGCCCGCGAGGCGCCGGGCGCCAGCCCCAGGCCCTTCACGAGCCTCTTCGATTTCTGCGACCGGGTCGACCTGCGCCGGGTGAACAAGAAGGTGCTGGAGGCGCTCGCGAAGTCCGGGGCCTTCGACGACCTGGGGCAGGGGCCGGCGGCGGTGCGCCGCTCCACGCTCTTCGCGGCCATCGACAAGGCCGTCGACCGCGGCCAGTCCGAGCAGCGCGACCGGGCCGCGGGCCAGACCTCGCTCTTCGCCGCGCTGGCCCCGAAGGCAAGCGCGGCGACCGCGGCGGGGGCCTCGGCCGAGCAGCTGCCCGTGCTCGCGCCGGACGCGGAGTGGAGCGACCGCGAGATGCTCGCGAACGAGAAGCAGACCCTGGGCTTCTACATCTCCGGCCACCCGCTGCAGCAGTACCGCCAGGAGATCCAGCGCTACGCGACCACGAACCTGGTCCAGCTCCAGAGCAAGGGGGAGGGCGAGCGGGTGACGGTGGTGGCGGTGGCCGCGGCGGTGCTCGACCGGATGACCAAGACCGGCAAGCGCATGGCCATCGTGACCCTGGAGGACATGACCGGCAGCCTGCGCATGGTCTGCTTCTCGGCCGGGCGGCCAGGTCAGGCGGGCTACGAGCAGTGGGAGGCGGATCTGAAGAGCGACGACCCGCTGGTGATCACCGGCTCGGTGACGATCAACAGCCGGCCCGGCGATCAGGCCGAGGGGGAGCAGCCCCTGCGGGAGCTCAAGGCCGAGGAGATCACCCGCCTGTCGGAGATCCGCCAGCGCAAGACGAAGAAGGTCGCCTTCAAGGTCGCGGCGGAGAAGCTCACCGCCGAGCGGCTGGTGCAGCTGCGCCAGACCCTGGTGAAGCACGCCGGCGAGACCCCGGTGAGCCTGGAGGTGGTCGTCCCCGGCGAGAGCGCGGCGGTGATCAAGCTCGTCGAGCTGCGCGTGCGGCCCACGGACGCGCTCCTGCACGACGTGAACCGGCTGTTCGGCAGCCAGGTCGCCGAGCTGAGCTGAGCGCGGTCGATCTCGCGAACGTGCCGAGGCGGCCTCCGGTGGTGAGCGTCCGACCCCTGCGCCTCTTCGAGCTGCGCGGGTGGCCGCGGCGCTCGGCCGCGGGCTTCGACGGCGAAGCCAAGGGCGTGCAGCTCGTGGAAGCAGTGCCGGTCAAGGCGCAAGAGAGCCTGCGTGAGCTTCGCGGGCCCGCGCGGAGCTTCGGTGCGCCCCTCGGGAAGGCACAAGCGGGGCTCGCGAGCCTGCTTCGGCCCTTGCCGTCGGCGCACGCGCCCGCTCGCAAGGCGGAGACGGGCGCGCGCGACCGACGCAGGAGCGCCGAGAGGCCCAGAGCGGGCAGGGCGAAGCTTGGGAAGCGCGCGCAGAGCCGCTGAGCGGGCGTGCGGGGGCTCGAAGCGGGCGCGACGAGCCTCGGCAGGGGCGTGACGAACAGGATCGCGGGCGCGATCACGCTGGTGACGGGCGCGATCAACGTGGTTGAGCGCGTGATCAGCCCGGCAACGGGCGTGGACAAGCTGCTCGCGCGCGCGATCAGCCTGGAAACGGTCGTGATCAGCCTGGAAACGGTCGCGAACAGCGTGGAAACGGTCGCGAACAGCGTGGAAACGGGCGCGATCAGCCTGGAAACGGGCGCGATCAGCGTGGAAACGGTCGCGAACAGCGTGGAAACGGTCGCGAACAGCCTGGAAACGGTCGCGATCAGCCTGGAAACGGGCGCGAACAGCGTGGAAACGGGCGCGAACAGCCTGGAAACGGGCGCGGACAAGCTGTTCGCGGTCGGGGACAAGCTCGTCGCGCCCGCGGTCAAGGGGATCGCGCGCCGGGGCGGCGCTCTGGCGCGCTCGACCAGCGCCGCGGCGTGCCTAGCGGACCTCCATCACGCCCTCGATCATCTGCATCCCGCAGGTGTAGTGGATCTCGCCCGACTCCGCGGGCGTGAAGGAGAGCGTGACCGGCTGGTTGAGCGGCAGCTCGGCCCGGACTTTGGCGGCCTTGATGACGATCGCGGTCGCGCAGGTCTTGTCGGTCTTGCGGGTGACCACCAGCTTGAGCGGCCGTCCCTTCTCGACGACCAGGCGGCCGGGCTCGAAGCCATTCTCGGTGACGGACAGGACCGCGGTCGCATCGGGCCGCGCGGGTGCAGCGCCGTTCGTGGCGGCCGCGGCCGGCGGCGCCGAGGTCGTCCGGGGGCAGGCCACGGCGAGCGCGGCGAAGAGGGCAAGGAGCAGCGGTCTCATGGGAAGGCCTCCGGCGTGAGAGGGTCTACCTCATCCGACCCCGCCGGGTCGAGGGTGGGCCGGGCCGAGCGCGCGCCGGGTCGCTCACGCGGTGCCGGAGGCGGTGAGCTTGACCAGCCCCGGCTTCGCCGCGGGCTTGGGCGCGGTCTCGATGAACCCCCCGAAGCGGAGGCACTCATCGAGGCGGCAGGACCAGACCATCTTGCCGTCGTGGATGGTCATGTCGGGGCAGCCGTCGCACATGTTCTGGCGGCCGTCGGGCAGGACGTCGATCGGCTGGATGACCATGATCGACTGGAAGTGCAGCGGCGGCAAGGCCCTCAGCGGGTTGCCCGCGACGTGCCGCAGGTACTTCCCGAGCGCCGTTCGCGTGCCGCCGTCGAGGGGGGCGAGGGCGAGCATCAGCTTGCCGAGGCGCGCCATCGCGGGCGAGATGTAGCCGAGGTACTTGCCGCGCAGCGCGTGGTGGCCCACCTGGCCGACCTCGAGGAAGCGCGGCCCGACGTACCCGAAGACCTTCCCGGGGAGGCCCACGCGGCCCGTCAGCAGCCACTTGAGCGAATCGGGCTTCTCCGTCCCGCCGAGGTAGCCCGCGGGGCGGAAGTCCGGGAAGCGCCGCTGGATCCGCCGCACGACCTCCCGGGAGGTGAGGTCGATCCGCTGGTGCTGCCCGCCCACGGCGTACTGCAGGGGCTCGGCGTCGATCCGCTCCCCGCCGCGAAAGTAGTCGAACGCGCCGTCGAGCAGCGCGCCGCGCAGGGTGATGAAGACCATCACGTGGATGAGATCGATGTGATCCTGCGCGAACTGGACGAGGTCGGGCACCTGATCGAGCGTGTCCTCGTAGACCGTCGAGTTGAAGCCGCACGAGATGCCGCCGACCCGCGCCACCTGCCGCGCGTAGGTGAGGCGCAGCGCGTTGAGCTCGACCTCGGTCTTGTCCTTCCAGCCCGGGCGGCCCTGCTTGCTGTCGACGTGGAAGGTGATCGCCTTGAGTCCCGCGGCCTTGAGCTCCGCGAGGAGGCCGTCGGTGAGCGCGAGGCCGTTGGTGTTGATCGTCGGCTTGTAGCCGCGCTGCGCGACCAGCCGCACCAGCCCGACGATCTCGGGGTGCAGCAGGGGATCGCCGCCGGCGATCGAGACGCTGTCGAAGGTGCGCTGGGCCTCGAAGCAGTCGAGCTCGTGGGCGAGGTGCTCGAGCGACTTGTGGCTGTCGGCCACGTTGGCCCGGTAGCAGCCCTCGCAGGCGAGGTTGCACTTCCAGGTCGCCTCCAGCCAGGAGAGGACGTTGTCCGACAGGGTCCAGGGGAGCCGGTAGAGCGAGCGGTGATCGATGTCCTGCGCGGGGGTGGCCGACAAGGTGTGCTCCCATCGTGCGTGCGGGGTGAAACCTCCGCCGAGGGTGAGCAAGAGTCATGCCGGATCGTCGAGGACTCTCAGCTTGCGCCACAGCGTGTTGCGCCCGATGCCGAGGATCCGCGCGGCCTTGGCCTGGGAGTCGCCGCAGGCGGCGAGCACGCGGAGGATGTGCTCGCGCTCGATCTGGGCGAGGGCCTTGAGCGCCTCGGGCTCGGCGGGCCCGCGCGCAAGATCTCCGGGCGGCCCCGGGGTGAGCGGGCGCTCGAGCTCCTCGGGCAGGTCGTCCTCGCGGATCTCGGGCCCCAGCGCCAGGGCGGCGCCGTGCTTGACGACGTTCTGCAGCTCGCGGACGTTTCCGGGCCATCGGTAGCGGAGCAGGCGCGCGCGCGCCTCGGCGGTGAAGCCGCGGGCTTCGGTCCGCTCCTCCTCGAGGAAGTGGTCGGCGAGCGGGAGGATGTCGTCGCGCCGCTCCCGGAGCGAGGGGAGGGTGAGCGTGAGCACCTTGAGCCGGTAGTAGAGATCCTCGCGGAAGGCCCCCTCGCGGACGCGCCGGGCGAGATCGCGGTGGGTGGCGCACACCACGCGGACGTCGACGGCGAAGGCCTCGCTCTCGCCCACCCGCCGCAGCTCGCCGTCCTGCAGCGCGCGCAGCAGCTTCGCCTGCAGCGGCAGCGGCATCTCGCCGATCTCGTCGAGAAAGAGCGTGCCGTGGTCCGCCGCCTCGAAGAGCCCGCGGCGCGCCACGGCCGCCCCGGTGAACGCCCCCTTGCCGTGGGCCCACAGCACCGATTAGACCCGCTCGGCCCGGAGGGCGGCGACGGTGACCCCGACGACGGGGGGCCAGGCCCGCGCGGCGTTCGCGTGGAGGATCCGGGCGACGACCTCCTTGCCCGTGCCGGTCTCCCCGAGGATCGCCACCGGCGCGTCGTTGGCCGCGAAGCGCGCCGCGCGCTTCAGCAGGGTCTGCATCGGCGCGCTCCTCGCGATGATGCGGGTCGTGCCGCTCAGTCGCGGCGCCAGCGGCACGAGACCACAGACGCTGCAGGCCTGCTCACAGATGTGCTCCATGGGTTCCAGTATGGAACACTTCGTGGAGCGAAGCGACGAGCACCGACGAGCGGTCGCCCGCGGCCAGGGCGCCGAGGAGGCGCCGCGGGGCGGTGGCACGGCGCGTGCTGTGGACCCTGGCGCAGGAGGCTTCACCGTGCTCGATCGCCAACGAACCGTCGCCAGCGTCGTCCTCGAACACTCGGCGTGCGCCGAGGTCTTTCAGCGCCACCGGATCGACTTCTGCTGCCGCGGCGAGCTCAGCCTGGAGGTCGCCGCGCAGGCCAACCGCGTCGACGTGGACGCCCTGGTCGGCGAGCTCTCCTCCGCCCTCGCGAGGCGCCAGAGCGCCCCGAGCGATCCGACCGACCCCGGCGAGCTGAGCACGCCGGCGCTCGTGGCCGAGCTCGTCCTGCGGCACCACCGGGCGCTGCGCACCGCCCTCCCGATGGTCCAGAAGCTCGCCGTGAAGGTGGCCCGCGTTCACGGCCACCGCGTCCCGGATCTCGTGGACCTCGAGGCGGCGGTCCGGGACCTCGCCGCGCTGGTCGTGCCGCGGCTCGACGCGGAGGAGCAGCGGCTCTTCCCCGCGCTGCTCGGCGGGGCGACGCCGGATCGAGGCGCGCTCAAAGGCGAGCTCGACGCGATGGTCGACGGACACCGCGCGGTGGCCGGGGTGTTCGAGCGCCTGCGGTCGACGAGCGGCGGCTTCGCGCTCCCGGACTGGGCCTGCAACAGCTACCGCGCGCTCTTCTCCGAGCTGCGGCAGCTGGAGCGCGACGCCTCCGCGCACGCGCGGCTGGAGGCCGAGGTCCTCGGGCCTCGCTTCGCCGCGGCGGCGCCCGGCGGGGCGCTTTGATGCGGGTCCTCCTGGTCTGGCCGAAGTTCGGGAGCTTCTCGTTCTGGAACTTCGAGAAGGTCTGCGAGCTCGCGGGGGTCAAGTACATGACGCCGCCGCTCGGGCTGCTCACCGTCGCCGCGCTGCTCCCGAAGGACTGGGCGCTGCGGGTCGTCGACGAGAACGTCCGGGGGCTCACCGACGCGGACTTCGACGACGTCGACCTCGTGCTCTTGAGCAGCAAGATCGTCCACCGCTTTCGCGCGCTGGAGGTCATCAAGCTCGCGCGCGCCCGGGGCCTCCGCGTCGCGGTGGGGGGGCCCGATCCCACCCTGACGCCCGCGCCGTACGCGGAGGCCGGCGCGAGCTTCCTCTGCCTCGACGAGGGCGAGGTCACGGTGCCGATGCTGCTGGCCGACCTCGCGCGCGGCGCCACGCAGGTGACCTACCGCGCGAAGGGGGTGCTGGCGGACCTCACCCAAACGCCGGTCCCCAGGTTCGATCTGATCGACCTGAACGACTACCTCTACGCGGGACTCCAGTTCTCGCGGGGCTGCCCGTATCGCTGCGAGTTCTGCAACGTGGTCGACCTCTTCAGCAACAAGTACCGGACGAAGAACGTCGCGCAGGTCCTCGCCGAGCTGGACATGCTGTACGACCAGGGCTACCGGGGCCAGGTCGACTTCTTCGACGACAACCTCGCGGGCGACATGGGCCAGGCGAAGGCGCTGCTGCGGGCCATCGCCGGCTGGCTCGAGGCCCACAGGTACCCGTTCCACCTGTCGACCTCGGTCACGCTGAACATCGCCAAGGATCCCGAGCTCCTCGATCTGTTTCGCGCGGCGCGCTTCAAGTACTTCCTCGTGGGCATCGAGACGCCCGACGCCGAGGCGCTCAAGCAGGCCCACAAGCCGCAGAACGTGGGGTTCTCGATCCCGGAGGCCGTCGACGCGATCTACCGGCGGGCCGGCGCCACGGTGCACTCCGGCTTCCTCCTGGGGCTCGACGGCGAGGCCGCCGACATCGGCGATCAGATCTGCGACTGCATCGACGCCACCGCGATCCCGTGGGTCATGGCCGGCGTGGTCTTCCCGCTGCCGGGCACGCAGCTCTCCCTGCGGCTGGAGCGGGAGGGGCGGCTCTTCGAATCCGCGCGCGGCGACATCTTGAAGACCGCGCGCGATCAGGTCTCGGCGGGCATCCAGTTCCGGCCCGAGCGGCCCGCCGCCGACATCCTGCGGGACCTCGTGCGCGTGATGCACCACGCCTTCGACCCCGAGCGCTACTTCGCGAGGTGCGCGGACGTCGCGACCCGCCTGGGCACCGACCCCAACCTCTTCCCCGGCGCGCGCGTGTTCTTCCGCAACGTGCGCACGTTCGTCCGGCTCTGCGTGGCCATGACCCGGGTGAAGGCGACGCGCCGGCCGTTCTGGCGGGCCCTCTGGCGCGTGCTCTTCAAGAACCACGTCGGGATCGAGGCCCTCGCGACGCTGTCGGTGCTCTACGTGCACTTTCAATCGATGCTGCCGTACTGCTACGAGCAGCTCGCCCTGCAGCAGGCGGAGATCGCGCGCCTGGGGGAGGCGAGCTGGCTCGCGAAGAACCTGCCCCCACCTCGCGCCGCGCCGCCGCGGGTGGGCTTGCCGGTGGTCGCGCAGGCCTAGCGCCCGCGCAGGGTCAGGCGTCCTCGCACGGGTCGCGCGTGAAGCGCCCGTAGGCCCGGTCGACCAGGGCGCGAACGTGCGCCTTTACCCGAGGTCCATCCGCGTGGCGGGCGACCCGCACCTCCGGGGCCGCGCGGAGCTCGGCGGCGACGGCGGCCCCCTCCTCGGCGAGGAGCCGCTCGCACGCCGCGTACACGCCGCCGGCCCCTTCCTCGATCGCGTTGTGTCTGTGGAGCAGGGTTCGAAGCGTCTCCACGATCTCCGGCGTCGGCGTGGGGAGCAGGAGGGCGGCCAGGGCCGCATGGTCCCGCTTCAGCTGCGCGGCCACCGGGAGCGGGGCGCCCCCGCGCCGTCGCCAGGCGGCCGGGAAGAGGATAGTCTCCTCCATGCGGATGTGCCAGAGCAGCCCCGCTCGGAAGGCCGCGTACGCGGCCCGCTCGACCGCGCCCGCGCGGGCGACGGCCTGGCCGAGGAGGGCGTCCAGCCGGAGGTGGTCCTGTGAGAGCTGCCTGACCAGCTGCGCTGCCAGGGGCCCAGGGTCGGCCAGGCTCGTGGTGGGCTTCATGCCGCGACAGACAGCAAGCGCTGTGCCACCCGGGTTCGACCTTGGGTGCCCGCGGTCGTCGGCGCACCTCAGCCGCCGGCGGCGCCGGACCGATGCGCCGGCGCGTCTCTTCGCGACGCGCCCTCAGCCCCCGAGCCGCTCCATCAGCTGCTTCGCGAGCCCCCCGAACGAGCCGTTGGACATGAGCAGGACCACGTCGCCGCGCTTGGCCTCGCCCGCGACGGTGTCGACGAGCGCGGAGATGTCCGAGAAGAACCGCGCGTCCTTGCCCGTCCCCGCGACGGCCTTCGCGAGCGCGGCCGGGTCGAGCTTCTCTTCCTCGGGGATCGGGCTGCCGCCCTGCGGGGCGGCGATGGCGACCACGTCCGCGGCGTTGAACGCCTGGGCGTACTCCGCCTGGTAGATCTTGCGCCGGCTGGTGTTGGAGCGCGGCTCGAAGAGCGCCCAGAGCTTCTCCTTCGGGAACCGGGTCCGCACCGCGGCGAGGGTGGCCTTCACGGCGGTGGGGTGGTGGGCGAAGTCGTCGACCACGGTGATCCCCCTGGGCGCGCCGAGGAGCTCCTGGCGGCGGCGGACCCCCCGGAAGGTGGCGAGCCCGGCGCGGATCTCGTCGGCGGTGAGGCCGGCGCTGAGGGCGGCGCTGGTGGCCCCGAGGGCGTTCTCCACGTTCTGCGCGCCGAAGATCGGGAAGTCGAAGGCGCCCAGCGACTTGCCGCGCCGCTCGATCTGGAAGTGGGCGCCGGTCCGGTCGAACTTCAAGCGCTCCGCCCGGACGTCGCCGCGGCCGAGGCCGTAGGTGTCGACGCCGCAGGCGGCGTCCTGCGCGAGCGCGAGCGCGCGGGGCTGCGAGGCGGCCACGGCGAGGTGGCCCTCCTTCGGCACGAGCGCGAGGAACCGGGCGAACGCGGACTCGTAGTGCGGCAGGTCGCGGTAGATGTCCGCGTGGTCGAACTCGACGCTGGTGAGCACGGCGATCTTCGGCCGGTAGTGCAGGAACTTTGGCCCCTTGTCGAAGTAGGCGGTGTCGTACTCGTCCCCCTCGATCACGAAGTGGCTCCCCTGGCCGATGCGGAAGTTGCCGGTGCCGGCGGTCTCCAGCAGATTCAGCGAGACGCCGCCGATCAGCGCGGAGGGATCCTTGCCGGCGTGGGCGAGGAGGTGGGTCGTCAGCGCGCTGGTGGTGGTCTTGCCGTGGGTGCCGGCGATGACGATCGACTGACGGGTGGCGAGGAAGATCTCCCCGAGGGCCTGCGGGAACGACAGGTAGGGCAGGCCGCTCGCGCGAAGCGCCTCGGCCTCGGGGTTCACCCGCCGGATCACGTTCCCGACGACGACCAGATCCGGCGGCCCGCCGGACGACGGGAACGGCCTGGTCAGGTTGTCGGCGGCGTAGCCCTTGAGCGCCCGGATCCCCCAGCGCTCGAGCATGTCCGACATGGGCGGGTAGAGGGCCTCGTCGCTGCCCGCGACCTCGTAGCCCGCCGACTTGAGCAGCCCCGCGAAGGACCCCATGCCGGTGCCGCCGATGCCGAGGAGGTAGACGCGGTGCACCAAGGCGAGGTCGACGAGCGGGGCAGGGTCGGTGCTGCGGGGGGTGAGGGCGGCCATGCCGCCACTTCTACGCGACCCGGAGCGCTCGGGCTACCGCGTCGTGAAAGCGGGGCCGGAAGTCCCGGATGAGCTGGTTCTCGCGGCCGAGGGAGACGCGGTTGGAGAGGAGCGCGATCACCACCCCGAGGTCGAGATCGATCCACAGGCTGGTCCCGGTGAAGCCGAGGTGGCCCACCGCGCCGAGCTTGCCCCGGCCGAGCAGCGTGCCGAGACTCGAGCCGGAGTCGGAGGGGCGATCCCAGCCGAGGCCGCGCCGGCCCGGGCCGCTCGGCCCGCAGAACTCCAGCGCGAGGGCCCGCGGCGCTAGCTGCTCGGCGC
>VFSW01003109.1_pt1 | contig 24896 bp, 16 predicted proteins | sample 5358111 | NCBI WGS metagenome assembly VFSW01 (sample SAMN11554181, study PRJNA540505) | mine drainage metagenome | isolation source: sediment from site ElyBrook_90M | place: USA: Ely Copper Mine, Vershire, VT | collected 2017
AGATCGCCAAGGATGTGTTCGAGGGGATGTGGTCGGACGGCAAACCAGCCGATGCCATCAGCGAGGCGCATGGCCTGAAACAGATCACCGATTCCGGCGCCATCGAAGGCGTGATCGACTCGGTGATCGCCGCGAACCCGAAGCAGCTCGCCGAGTACCGCAGCGGCAAGGACAAACTGTTCGGGTTCTTCGTCGGCCAGGTCATGAAGGCCACCGGCGGCAAGGCGAACCCCGCGCAGCTCAATGAATTGCTCAAGGCCAAGCTCGCCGGCGGCGGCCCCGGCTGAAGCGGCTGCCCCTCGTCCCGATGCATGACCGAGACTGCCTGCATCGCTTCGTGTTCGAGCACTATCCGATCCGCGGACATCTGGTGCATCTCGACGCCGCCTGGCGTGCGCTGATCGAGCACCGCGACTATCCCGCAGCGATCCGCGGCCTGCTGGGCGAGGCCGTGGCGGCCTCGCTGCTGCTCGCCGCGACGATCAAATTCGAAGGCGTGCTGTCGCTGCAACTGCAGGGCGATGGACCGGTGCATCTATTGCTCGCTCAATGCACCAGCGGTCTCGGCGTGCGCGCTTTGGCGCGCCATCGCGGCTCGCCACAGGAAGGAGAAGCCGGGGGCGAAGGGGCGACGCGGATCGCCGGGTCAGCGCAGAGCGAAGGGCCACAGCAGAGCGAAGGGGCACAGCAGAGCGAAGGGGCACAGCAGAACGAAGGGGCACAGCAGAACGAAGGGGTCACGCAGGGCGCAGGCGCGACCCGGGGTGAAGTGCCATTTCAACGCGAAGGGGCCGCCCGGGGCGAAGGGCCGGCGAGAGTTGAGTTGCAGGCCGGCGGCTCTCAGCTCCGCGAGCCGGGATTGGAAGACATCGGCCGGCTCATCGGCGCCGGTAATCTGACCGTCACGCTCGAGACCGATGACGGCGCCCAACGCTACCAGGGCATCGTGCCCATCGAAGGTGCCCGGCTGGCCGATTCATTGCAGGTGTATTTCGAAAATTCCGAGCAGCTGCCGACGCGCCTGTGGCTGCATGCCGATGACGCCGGCGTCTCGGGCATGCTGCTGCAGCGCCTGCCGGCGGGCGACCGAGGCGGCGTGAGCACTCCGGCGGCCGCGATCGACGATGCCTGGCGCCGCGTGCAACTGATCGGCGACACGCTGACGTCCGAGGAGCTCATGACGCTCGCGGACGTGGAAATCCTGCATCGGCTCTTCAACGAGGACGACCTGCGGCTATTCGAGCCTTCGCCCGTGTACTTTCGCTGCCGCTGCTCGCGCGAGCGCGTGGCCGGCATGCTGCATGGGCTGGGCGAAACGCAGACGCGATCGATTCTCGCCGAGCGCGGTGAGGTCGAAGTGCGCTGCGACTTCTGCAACCGCGCTTACGTGTTCGACGCGGTGGACGTGGAACAGCTCTTCAACGCCGGGGTCGCAACCGACCGCGGGCGGAGCATTCACTAGCATCCCCGGGTGGTTGCCGGTCGCTGTCAGAATTGCGCCTTGAGGGGCATGTCCTTGAGTCCCCTGAATATCCTGATCGTCGCGGTCGAGTGGGGAGCGCTCCCGGTGATCGCGGCCTCGAGGTCTGCGAGCGAGCGGGTGGGGTGACCATCCATCTGGTACACGATGTCGCCGGTGATGAGGCCGGCCTGCTGGGCGACGGATCCGCCATTCACCGAGATCACGAGGATTCCAGCCCTATCCGCCATACCGGCCGCGGACGAAACCGCAATTCCGCTGATGCCGAAGTCGAGCCGGCGCAGGGTGACCGGCGTTTCCGAGCCGGCGGCCGATGATTCGAGCGACTGGCCATCCACCTTCGCCAGCAGGCCCGCGATTTCCGCGTTCGACAGCTGGCCGCGATAATCGGGGCCGGCCCTGGCAATCAGTCTGAACGGCAGTAGAGCGGCCTTGCCCGGCGCGTAGCCGGCCGCGAGTCTGCGCAGCAACGCTTCGTCGACCGGAATACGCAGATGATCCGTGTAAATGCTATCGCCGAGCGCGCAATTTGCGGTCTCGGTGGTGACGAGCGTCGGCATGACCGCCTTGGGTCCCGTCATTGCATCGAGGTTCGCTCCGGTGTAAGAGCGCCGAGCCCCGTTGTAGGTGATCGAGACATCGATCCGAAAGGATTTCCCGCCGGTCCTGTCGTCGATCAGCGCGGTCAGGTATTCATCGTGCCACACCATGCTCATCGGTCCGGAATGCTCGACGAAGCCGCGCTCGGTCGAGATGGTCGTGAGACCGGCGGCCGGATCGTCGGCGAAGGAGGCGGTGTCCCGGAAGTGCTGCATGTCGAGCGACAACAGCTCGGCATCCTTGGCGAAAGCCCCGGCGGGAGCGAGGGCGAAGATCGTCGCGGCGAGTGCGCCGGCGCAGGGTCTCATGGGCTAGATCTCCAGATTGTCGATGAGCCGGGTACCGGCGAGCCGCGCGGCGCCGAGCACGACCAACGGCTCGCCGGCCACCGGTTCGCGAAGGTCCTCCCGGCAGCGTACCGCGACATAGTCCGGCCGCCAGCCGCGCGCAGCCAGCGCATCGAGCGCCTCCCGCTCGAGCACCGCCCAGTCGGCCCGGCCGGATCGCACCGCGGAGGCCCCGTGGCCGCGTTCCGCCTTGAGGTGAGCGGCCTCGACCCGCGGGCGGTCGGGGACATAGCCGGTGCGGGACGACAGCGCGAGCCCCGCAGAATCGCGGATGGTCTCGGCCGGAAGAATCTCGATCGGCAACGAGAGCTGCCGCACCAGGTTCCGAACCACCAGCAACTGCTGGTAGTCCTTTTTCCCGAACACCGCCGTGGCGGGCTGCACCATGCCGAAGAGCTTGAGCACGACCGTGCAAACGCCGATGAAAAAGCCCGGCCGCACCTGTCCTTCCAAGATGTCCGCCAGGCGTCGGGGCGGATGAACGGTGTACTCCTGGGGCACCGGATACACCTGCGATTCCTCCGGCGCAAAGACCACGTCGCAGCCGCCGGCGGCGAGCAGCTCGCAGTCCCGCTCCAGCGTGCGCGGGTAGGTGGCGAAATCCTCGTGCGGCGCGAACTGCAGGCGGTTGACGAACACGCTGGCGACCACTGCGCCGCCGTGCTCGCGGGCGATCCGCACCAGCGAAAGATGGCCGTCATGCAGATTCCCCATGGTCGGGACCAGCGTAACGTGGCGATGCGCGGCCAGTGCGCGGCGCAATTCAGCGACCGTTCGAGTGATTTGCACGGGCAGGGTCAGAAACTGTGCAGCGCGTCGTCCGGAAAGCCATTCGAGTGCATTTCACCAAGACGGTGCAGGGTGACGGGTTTGCGGGTACTCATGGCCGTTATTGTGATACATCTCGCGATTGCGGGCTAACAAACCAGGCAAACGACCGTCATTGACGGCGACGGCCGCTGCGCTTCAAAGCGCCGACACCCCGGCGAGCTCGGTCAAGCTCCGGGCGCGCGTCAATGCGATGAATTCACGGATGTAGGCGGCCTCGGCACCGGCGCGAGTGGTGGCCGCATACAGCTCGCAGCGCAGCCCGGCCTGCCCGATGGGGCGCGAAACGACGTAGCCTCGCTCGATGTAATTGCCGACCGTCCACGAGGGCAGTGCGGCGATGCCGCGTCCGCTCGCCACGAGCTGCAGAATCGCCACGGTCAACTCGGCGGTACGGCGCTTGGGATTGACGCCGGCCGGCGTCAGGCAGTGCTTCATCACGTCGAGCATTTCGTCGGGCACCGGGTAGGTGATGAGCGTTTCCCCGGCGAAGTCGGCGGCATCGAGCCAGCTCTTTGCCGCCAGGCGATGCCGGGAACTCATGAGCGCGACGCTTTCGTAGCGAAACAGCGGGCTGAACACCACATGGGCATGCGGCGGCTGCAGGTCGTGGATCACCGCGAGCTCGGCCTCGCCGCGTTCGAGCAGCGGCAGGGGATCGACCACGAATCCCGAGATGATATCCAGCTCGACTTCGGGCCAGAGCGAGCGGTAGGAGTCCATCGCCGGCATCAGCCAGTCGAAGCAATTGTGGCACTGCACTGCGACTCGCAGGGGTCCCGCTTGGCCCTCGGCGAGTCGCGCGATGTCGCGTCCCGCCTCGGCGACCAGCGGCAGCACCGTGCGCGCGAGCGTCAGCAGGCGCTCGCCGATCGCCGTGAATCGCAACGGCCGGATGTTTTTTTCCACCACGGCCGCGCCGAAATGACTCTCCAGAGCCTTCAATTGATGGGACAGCGCAGATTGGGTCAAACACAGCCGCGCGGCCGCCTTGGACAGGCTGCCGCACTCGGCCAGGGCCAGCAGGGTCTCCATATGTCTGAATTCAAGCGCCGTGGTCGCCATGAAATCCTGCCATCGTCTCAAGGACGCGCTGAGTCTAAATCATAGCCTAATACTGCTGTCGCCCATTGACGACGCTGTATGAACCGGCGGCCATGTTGCAAAATCGGCTCATGACGATCATGCAGTTCAGGGCGGCTTTGCTGGTGTTCCTCGCCGGCTGGAGCCTGTGCTGCGGGCGCACCGCGTGCGCCGCGCTGGGCGGCGATTCGGTCAGCGTGTCTGCCGATGCAGAGGTTTTCATGGGGGTCGATCACTCGACCCCGATGCAGCAATACGACGTGCACGAGATCGTTTCCGGCAACGGTATGAGCATCCGCGAATTCATCGACCGCGGCGGCCTCGTGTTTGCCGTCAGTTGGACCGGGCCCGGGATGCCGGATCTGCAAACGGTTCTGGGCGCCAATTATTCAACCTACGCCGCGGCGCTCGCGCAGGTACCGCAACGCGGCCGGCAGCGCTCCCTGCGCATCGCGACCCATGACCTGATCGTCGAGACCGAAGGCCACATGCGCGCCTACCGCGGCCGCGCCTATCTGCCTGCGTTGATCCCGGCCGGCGCGCTGGCCTCAGAGCTACGCTGAATCGCAACGACGCGAGGACGCCAATGCCCTTCAAACCCCTTGCGCTCGTGTTGGTGATGTCGATGCCGCTGTGCGCGTGCATCGGCAGCAGCAAGAGTCCGGCAGGCGGCGGTACTGCGCCGCCGCCCGTGCTCAACACGACTTCCATCACCGTCGACTCCGGCCCGGCCGCCGCGCCGGGCGCCATCAATCATGCCTACGTGACGGTCAAAATATGCGCGCCCGGCAGCACCGCACAGTGCGCGAGCATCGACCATGTGCTGCTGGACACCGGATCCTGGGGTCTGCGGATCGTGCGCTCGGTACTGGCGGCGGGCGCGGTCACGCTGACACCCGAGACCGACCCGAAAGGACAAACCATCGAAGAGTGCGCGACCTTCGGCGGCGGCCAGACCTGGGGACCGGTCGCGCCGGCCGATGTCATGCTCGCGGGCGAGATCGCCGCGAAGGTGCCGATTCAAGTCATGGACGACACGGGTGCCGGCGCCGCTGCGCCGACCACCTGCGGTGCCAACGGCACGCTCATCAATCATGTGACCGACTGGTTGGCGAACGGCGTGCTGGGAATCGGCGTCTTCGCCGCGGACTGCGGTGCGGCATGCGTGAATGCAGCGACGCCGCTGCCGATTTACTACGGCTGCACGGCGGCAGGCACCTGCACCGCAGAGAACGTGGCTCTTGCCTTGCAGGTCACGAATCCCGCGGTCCTGTTTGCGGCCGACAACAACGGCATCATCATGACCCTGCCGAGCCTGCAGAACGCCAACGGCGACTCGACGGTGCAGGGGGAACTCACGTTCGGACTCGCCACTCAGGCCGACAACCCATTGCCCGCCACCGGACTGACGATGCTCGCCGCGGATGCGCAAGGCGATTTCGAGGCGACTTACAATGGCGCCGCGACCGCGCTTCCCGCGTTGATAGATTCCGGCGCGGACTCCTACGAATTCAACGATCCGGTATTGGCCGCGTCGCCCTGCACGACGCCGCCATGGGTGGGGTATTACTGCCCGGCCGTGGCACCGCAAAGCGCTTCGGCGGTGAACACAAGCGCTGCGTCAACCACCGCGATCGTCCTCACCACCAGCAACACCGTGAATTTTGCGATCGGCGACCCCAACACGTTCGTCGCCACGGCGGCGGCATTCTCCGAACTTGCAGGCGGCGGCGGCTCGACGCGGTTCACCTGGGGCATGCCGTTCTTCTACGGCCGCAAGATCTACATCGGCTTCGACGGGCGGACATCAGGGTCGTTCACCGGACCCTATTACGCATACTGACGTCACCGGCCTGCGCATACTGGGACGTCACCGGCTCCGCGTGGCCGGAACTCTCAACCGTTGCTCACCAACTCCTTCGCCAACCCGTCGAAACCGCGCCCCGCGGCAGCGTCGGCCGCCGAGATTCCGGCGGCGTTGCGCAGCGCTTTGTTCGCCCCGGCTGCCGTCAGCATCCGGCAAATGGCCGAATAGCCTGCCCGACTCGCGGCGATCAATGCCGTGTCGCCCGCATCATTCTGCGCGTTCAGGTCCGGTCTGCGTTCGAGCAGCGCCTTGACCACGTCGTCATGACCCGTTGCGGCCGCGATCAGTAATGCGGTATCTCCCAGCGCATCGCGACGATTGAGGGGCGACTCCGCGGCCAGCAGGGGCGCCAACACACCGGGAGTCGCCTGCGCGGCTGCCGCGTGCAGCACCGTGATCCCGTGTCCGTCGGCCCGCGCGGGGTTGGCGCCGGCGCCGAGCAACAACTCCACCGACTCACGCGACCCGGATGCCGCCGCATACAGAAGCGCCGTGCGGTGGGCATGATCTTCGGCGTCGACCTGTGCGCGATGAGCGAGCAGGTCCCGGACGAGTCCGGGCTGCGCCGCCGATGAGGCCAGCATCAAGGGCGTGCGGCCCTCGGCGTCGATTGCCTCGACGTCGGCGCCGGCCGCCAGCAGCGCCGCGGTCACCTCGGGACGCTTGGCGCGCAGCGCGATAAGGAGCGGCGTCTGTTCGGACACGGCGTGCGCATCGGGCCGTACCCGGTCCCCGAGGAGCGCCCTGACGAGGGCAAGATCGTCGCGGCTCGCCGCGAGCCAGAGCACGCTGTGTCCCGAGTGACCGGTGGCCGTCGCATCGGCCCCGTGCGCCAGCAACAGCGCCAGGCACGGCAACGCGTGTGAGTCGGCGGCGACCTGAAGCAGCGTATCGCCCTGGGGCAACCGCAGATTGGCATCGCCGCCGGCGGTCAGAGCCTGCTGTACGGCCGCCGTGTCGTTGCGCGACACGGCCAAGGCCAGGGGCGGCCAGCCGCGGTAGATGTCGCCGGGATGCGCGGGGTCGAACTTGCCGCTTTGGCGTCCCACATCGACGGCGAGCCGGTTTGAGTGCACACCCAACGAGCGCAATTCCGCCACGGCCGCCTCGGCGTTGACGCCGAGAGCCGCATCGAGTGCATTGTAGCCGCGGCCGTCCGTCGCTTCGAGAGCCGCGCCGGCCTTTTGCAGCAGCAGGATGTTCGGCACCCGATCGGCCCGAGCCGCGTAAAAGAGTGCCGTGCGCTTCTCGCCGTCGAGCGCCTGGACGTCGGCGCCGTGCTGCAGCAGCAATTGGACCATCAGCGGTGCCGGCCGCTCGGCGGCAATCATGAGCGCAGAAACCCCGGCTTGATCGACGGCGCGCACATCGGCTCCCAACGCCAACAGCGCGTCGGCCGCGGCGATGCTGCCGGCTTCGGCGGCGTGCGCCAGAGCGCTGCGGCCAAATTCGTCGCGAACGGATGCGCTGACCGGCCCGAGGCGGCGCAGTTCGCCCGCATCGTTTCTGCGCACGCAATCGAGCACCCAGGGCGTCATCAAGGACGGATCCGTCGCGCCGACGGATTCGCGGTCGAGGAGAGGTATGCCGGACTTGAGCGCATCAACCGCGCCGTAGTACCCGTCCTTGGCCGAGCGCTCGAGCCCCTGCCGCGCCGCATAGGGCGGTGAATCCGGATCGCGGGCGAGTTCTGCGGCCAGCACATACGCCGCCGCGCCGTTGCCTTTCGCGGCGGCGGCCTGCACCAGCCCACGGCCGCGCGCCGGATCCGCAGCGACACCCACGCCGTTCAAGTACATGAGTCCCAGCAGATACTGCGCGTCGGCGTTACCCGAGTTGCCGGCCGCGGCGAGCAGTGCGATCGCCTTGTCGTACTGCAGGCTGCGCAACGCGGCGCGCGCCGGCTCCAACGGGTCGATGGGCGTCGCTCGTTTGTGCGGGGCCGCACCCGCCGACGCCCACAGAGCACAGCACAGCGCCAGCATCGCCGCGCGCGCAGGCCCTGAATGCGTCACTCCGTCCCCCACTTGGTTTCCACCCGTATTCCAATCGACTTCAGAAAATCGTTCGGCAGGATGCCGCCCGCGCTGACGATCACGGCGTCGTTCGGCAGCGTTACCGCGGTGCCCGCGTGCGTCAACGACACCTCATCCGGACGGATCTCCTTCACTTGGGAGTTCAACAGCAATGTCAACTGACCTTTGGCGACCGCCTCGTCGACCCGCTGGCGATTGCGCTGCTTGGCGCGCTGAAAGGCTTCGCCGCGATAGGACAGGGTCACGGTCGTATCACCCAACTCCGCGATGCTGGCAGCCGCCTCGAGTGCGCTGTCGCCGCCGCCGACCACGACCACCTTTTGACCCCGGTACTGCTCCGGATCGATCAGACGGTACACCACTTTCGAGCGCTCTTCGCCCGGCACGCCGAGCTTGCGCGGGGTCCCGCGCCGGCCGATTCCGAGAAGGATGGCCGATGCGAGCAGTTGCCGTTTGCTCGTCTTGACGTGAAAGACGTCGTCCTTGCGTTCCACGCTCTCCACCCGCTCCTGATAGCTGATGTTCAAATTGGTGCTGTTGCACGCGTGATTCCAAAATTTCAGCAGCTCTTCCTTGGAGGTATTGCGGAATTGCACCTTGCCGATGATGGGCAGTTCAACGGGCGCAGTCATGACCAGCTTGCCGCGTGGATATTGGAATACCGCGCCGCCCAGTGCTTCCTGTTCGACGGTGAGGAACTCGAGCCCCATTTTTTTCGCGGTCAGCGAGGCGGCCAGTCCGGCCGGTCCCGCGCCGACGATCAGCACGTCGAGCGCGCCGGCACGGCGGACTGCGGCCTTGGCAATCGCCTCCAGCGCCTGCTGACCCTGCGCGAGCGCATTCTTGATGAGTCCCATGCCGCCGAGTTCGCCGGCCACATAGACACCCGCCACATTGGATTCGAAAGTCGGCTTGAGCACGGGGATGTCGAGTCCGCGCCGTGCGGTACCGAACACCAACGTGATGGCATCGAAAGGGCAGGCCGTCTTGCATGCGCCATGCCCGATGCAATCGGTCGGACCGATCAGCGCGGCCTTGCCGTTGATGAGGCCGAGCACATCGTGATGCGAGGTCTCGGGGCAGGCCGTTACGCAGGTACCGCATCCAAGGCACTTGCTCGGGTCGATGAGAGGATGCAAGGACGCAGGTTCGGTCATGCCGGCGGCGACCGTGTCCTCGAGCACTCTGAGGTGCCTGGAATGAACGCTCCGTTGGCGCAATAAGTAATATGCCGTGATCCCGGCAATGGGAACCGCATAAACGCCGAGGAGCATTACATCCATAAATGACTCATTGAGCTGCGCGCTTCTTCCTGACCAGGGTAGCGGCGATCAGTGCAAGATGCCGTGAGTTTGGTCACTTGCGGCGCTGCTGAAAAGTGTCGCAGGTTGGGAACATGACCCAATGAGTGGGGTATAACCCGCTGGGTATTAGACCCCATAGATAGGGTTTAACCCGCTCAACAGTTCACCCCATGCCGACTAAGGTGTCACCCGCCGTGCCCATCGTCTTGGGGGCAAGGCTGTCGCACTTTGCGCACATTACCTGGTGTGCGGGAAGTCAGCATTAAAATGTCCTCTACTCGCGCAAAGTTTGTCGCGCAAGGTTTGTCGCGCAAAGTATGTCGCGCAAAGTTTGAAACGCAAAGCTAGCCACGCAAGGTTTGCAATGGCGGTCGATGCGCAAGCGCAATCGGGCGCCTGGGCGGGAAGCGCATCACCATCGAGGGAGTTCGAATGCCGTTGTTCTGGTTCTTGGCTGGGGTATTGAGCACCGTCGCGGCGCTTGCGCTCGCGTGGCCCTGGTTGAAGGCCCCGGTACTTGCGGCGACGTTCACCGCGACGCCCTTGCGGGCCGGTGCGAGCGCGGCAGCGCTGGTGGCTGCCATTTTCGCTCTACACGCGCTGCTCGGTCATCCGCAGAACGAGGCACCGACCTTGCCGTCCCCCGCGGCCGATGTCGGCGCCGGTGGCGGAGCGACGTCATTCGGCGCAGCCGCCAAGGTCTTCGGCATTGCGACCGGCGCAAATTCTCCTATGGGCGCCGCCGCAACCCCGGGCGGGTCTTCCGGCGCCGCCAGCGCAGGCTCCATGGACAGTGCAGTCGCCAATCTGGAGGCCCGCCTCGCCAACAGCGGAGGCAGTCCCGGTGATTGGGAACTGCTGGCGAAATCGTTCGAATTCCTGAACCGTCCGGAGGACGCCGCCAAGGCGCGCGCACATCAATTGCCCGTGTCGAACCAGATCGGTGAACCGAGCGGCCAGGCAAGCGCGCAGCCCGGATCGGCTGCGGTGACGGTGAGCGGCGAGGTGAGTCTCGCCGCGGCTCTGCGCGCGAAGGTGGCAAGCGGCGACACGCTTTTCATCATCGCCAAGTCCGCCGATTCGCCGGGCGTGCCCGTCGCCGTCGTTCGCGGCAGCGTGGACACCTGGCCGCTCAGGTTCACCTTGGACGATTCGCAGGCAATGATGCCCGGACGGACCCTCTCGAGCGTCGGCCGGGTGACCGTGGAAGCGCGCCTCTCCAAGACGGGTCCGCCGCTGCCGTCCTCCGGGGATCTGCAGGGCTCGAGCGGCGTGCTCGATCCGGCCGGACACAAGCCGCTGCGGATCACGATCGACCACGTCATCCCATGAACGCCATCGCTTCCGAGATCGTGGTGAGCAAGCTGCCGCGCCTGAAGTGGCCCATCGTCTGGACCGTGCTCGTCACATTCGTGCTCATCTGGGGCGCTCATGCGCATCTGGAGCGCTACATCACACCGCAACGCGGCGTCGGCTACTGGCTGGGCATCGTCGGCGGATCCATGATGATCCTGCTGCTGCTGTATTCGGCGCGCAAGCGCATTTCGTGGCTGCGTTGGATGGGCGGCGTCCCGGCCTGGTTCGAGTTCCACATGATTCTCGGGGTCCTCGGACCGGTCCTCATCCTGTTTCATTCGAATTTCCGTCTCGGCGCAACCAACAGCAACGTCGCGCTGTTCAGCATGCTGCTGGTCGCCGGGAGCGGCCTGATCGGCCGGTACATTTACACGCGGCTGCACGCCCACATGGACGGCAAAGCGGACACGCTGGAGCAATTGAAGGCCGCGGGAGAGCGGTTGCGTTCGCAGAATACGACCATCGAGCTGCTGCCCGGCCTGGTGGATTCGATCGACGCGATCGAGAAGCGGCTGATCGAACCGCCGCGCAACGTCCTGCTTCGATTTCCCCATTTGCTGGTGGGCCGGGTTCGGGTTGCGCTCGCCCGGCTTCTCGTCCGCCGCAAGATCAGGGATTCGTTGAGCATGGCGATGCGGCGGCAGTCGCCGCTGATCGCACGGCATGCACATCGTCTGGGCGCGGTCGCACGTCACTACGCCTATCGCCGCTTCGATGCGGGCCGTCGGGTGGCTGAATTCAAGCTGTATGCGCGGTTGTTCTCGCTGTGGCACGTACTGCACATACCGCTGTTCTTCATGTTGTTGGTGGCGGGCCTGGTCCACGTCATCGCCATCAACGTGTACTGACCGGGAGATGCGCGCGCATGAATGGGGACTGGCTGCACGGGTCGCGTTGCTGATGGCCTCCTGCTTCATGGCGCTTTCGAGCACCTTCGCGGCCTCGGTGGAGACATTGCTGATGCCCGGCAAGGTGGCCCGGGCGCACGTCAAACAGGAGGAGACCTGTTCGAACTGCCACGACCGTTCGAATGTCCGCACGCAGAGCTCGCTGTGCCTGGACTGTCACAAGGATGTCGCGGCGGACGTGACGCAGCATCACGGCTATCACGGCCTCATGGCCAACTCGGGATCCGGCGAATGCCGGGCCTGCCACACCGAGCACAAGGGGCGCGACGCCGATATCGTCAGGCTCGGTCGCGCCGCCTTCGATCATCACCTCACCGATTTCGCGCTCGAAGGCGCGCACGCGGCGCTCGATTGCGCGAGCTGCCACAAAAAAAACGAAGCTTGGCGCAAGGCCCCCGCAATTTGCGTCGGCTGCCATAAATCCGACGACGTGCATAAAGGCCAGTTGACCAGGTCTTGCGGCGAATGCCACGGCTCGTCGAGCTGGAGCGGCGGAAAGTTCGATCATGACGCCACGGCCTTCAAGTTGACCGGGGCCCACCTCGCCGTGACCTGCAATGCGTGCCACGTGGGCGGCCGCTATCAGCCGACTCCGAAGAGCTGCAACGGTTGTCATGCCACCGACGACGAGCACCGCGGAGCGCGCGGCACCGATTGCGCCAAGTGCCATGTCACCGAAAAATGGAAGACGGCGAAGTTCGATCACCTCAAGGAGACCGATTACGAACTCCTCGGCGTGCATGATCGGATCAACTGTGCGGCCTGCCACCGCACCGGCAACTACAAGGACAAGATCCCGAAGGACTGCAATGGCTGTCATCGGGCGGACGACGCGCACGCGGGCCGCTTCGGGGCGAAGTGCGGCGACTGCCACGACAACGAGAACTGGCCGTTGACCAGCTACGACCATGCGGGCAGACACGAATTCGCGCTGGTTGGCGCGCATGCCAAGATCGACTGCTACGCGTGCCATACTGCAACGGTCGCCCGGCAAAAACTGGCCAAGGACTGCGCGGAATGTCACCGCAGCGCAGATCCGCACGGCGGCAAGTTGCAGGGCGCCTGCGACACCTGTCATGGCCAGCAGAGCTGGCGCTCCGACCTGGTTTTCGATCATGACCTGACCGCCTATCCGCTGCTCGGGCTGCATCGCGTGGTGAGCTGCGCGCAGTGCCACAAGACCCTGGCGTTCAGCGGCGCGCCGACGGCGTGCATCGAATGCCACTCCCGGGACGACGTCCACAAGGGGGGTCTCGGCAAGAAATGCGAGAGCTGCCACTCACCCAATGGCTGGCCGCTGTGGACGTTCGATCATGCGAAGGAGACCCACTTTCCCCTCCTGGGCGCGCACGCCAAGCTGCAATGCGTCGACTGCCACCACGTGCCGCCGGGCACGGTGAAGACACCGTCGTCCTGCGTCAGCTGTCACCGCAACGATGACCGCCACCTCGGCCAATTCGGCGCGCAGTGCGACCAGTGTCACACGGTCGAGTCCTGGAAGGGCGCGAGGATTCAGTAGCGCCATGTCACAACAGCGCGGTCGGATCCGTCGGATGATCACCCGGGCCTGCCGGTTCGCGGTCCCCGAGCCGTGCGCGCGGCGGACGTTCGCACTCGCATTGTTGGCCGCCGTCCTGCTGGCGCTCGTGCCGGCGGACCGGTCGGCGGCGGCGGGTGCGGCGCCGATCACGGTGTCTTTCGATCATCTGCCGACGGGCTTCGAGCTGGACGGCGTACATCGCGACCTGCCCTGCGAATCCTGTCATCTGAATGCGGTATTCAAGGGCACGCCGCGCAACTGCGGGGTGTGCCACATCACCGGATCGGTTTACGACGCAACGCCCAAGATCGCGACCCACATTCAGAGCACGAACAATTGCGCGGCCTGCCACAACACTCTCTCGTTTCGCCCGGACGTGCACTTCCAGCACTCCGAAGTCCTGGGGACCTGCGTCAGTTGCCACAACGGCACCATTGCGCAGGGCGAAGGGCGCACGCATCCGGCGACCAGCCAGGCCTGCCAGGCTTGTCACACGGTCGTGAGCTGGAATCCGCCGAAGAGCGTGGATCACACGCAAATTCCAATGGCGGCGGCCGGCTTCTGCATCATCTGCCACAACGGCCAGTCGGCCTCCGGCAAACCCGCGAATCACATCGCGACCGCACTCGAGTGCGGCGACTGCCACCTGACCTCCAACTGGCTGGGCGCGAGCTTCAATCACTCGGGAATTCTCACCGGCTGTTTCACCTGTCACAACGGCGTCAAGGCGGTGGGCAAGCAGGCCAATCACATGCCCACGTCGAATGCCTGCGAGACCTGCCATACCACCGGGATAGGCAGCGCGGCACCGAGTTGGGTGCCCTCGGGCTTCGCTCACACACAGATGGCGGTGACCACCTGCGCCACCTGTCACAGCGGCGCCCTGAAGATCAGCGGCGGAGCCACCGTGTCAGGTCCGCCGAGCAATCACGTGCCCTTGGTGCCGTCCGCCCCCGACTGCGGCGTCTGTCACGGCAACACCCCGACGGCGGAGACCTGGAAGGTGCTCTCCGCAAGCATTGCCACGCTGCACACCGGCTTGAATGTAAAAAATTGCCTGCTGTGCCATGCCGGGGAATCGTTCGCTGGCGTGCCCGCGCCCTATATTCCCATGACGATCTCGGGAATCTCCCCCAGGAAGACAACGCCGCTGGTGCCTGCGCACATCCCCATTCTGGCCGGAACCGACTGCAGCAGCTGCCATAATCAGGCGTACACGGCGGGCGGCTTCGGTCCCGCGACGGCCATGACCGCCGCCACGCACGCCTTCGTGTCCACCACCTGCGATTCCTGCCACGACACGGGCAAGAGCTTCTATGTCGGCAGCGGCACGGCGCTGCAGCTGCGCCCGGCCGATCATGTGTCGAGCAGCGATCCGCGCATGGCCACCGGCGATTGCTCGCTATGCCATGAAACCAAGGACTGGCTCAGCACGGCATTGCCCACCGGGCACATGCCGAATCCCGGCAATCTCGCCTGCTCCACCTGTCATGCCGCCGCGCCGGGAGACTACACACCGGCGACCCTGGCGGCGAATTCGATCTTGCACACGGGCATCAGCGGCAACTGCGGCCTGTGCCACGGCAACAACGTTGCGGCGCTGGTCTGGTTCAACAATTTCACGCCGAAGGATGCGCTGCTCACGCCTTCGCACATCCCGTATCTCGCGGGCACCGACTGCAGCTCCTGCCATTCCTCGAGCACCTACGCCGTCGGGACGTTCGGGCCGATGAACATGACCCAGGCCAAGCACGCCTTCACGCCGCCCGCCTGCAACACCTGTCATGAAGCGGGACTGTCGCTCTACATGGGCGTGGCCAGCCCGGCGCTGCAGGGGCGCCCGGCCGACCACAACTCCGGCCAGCTCGCCGCGCCGAACGATTGCAGCCTGTGCCACACCACCGCAAACTGGAGCAGCAATATGCTGCCGGCAGGCCACATGCCCAACCCCGGCAATCAGGGCTGCACGGTTTGCCATACGGCGGCACCCGCCGACTACACGCCGGCGACGTTGGCTGCAACCCCGGTGCTGCATACCGGCGTCACGAACGGCTGCGCAGCGTGCCACGGCGGTTTCGCCGCCTTGACCTGGTACAACAATTTCACGCCGAAGGACGCCATTCTCTCGCCCTCGCATATTCCTTTTCTGGTTGGCACCGACTGCAGTTCGTGCCACGCGGCGACCTACGCCGTGGGCGGCTTCGGTCCGACCAACATGAGCGCCGCGAAGCATGCCTTCGTGGCGACGACCTGCGATACCTGCCACGACACGGGCGCCAACTACTATCTGGGTGCATCGACCCCGGCGTTGCAGACCCGCCCGACCAGCGGGGCGTACGATCACGTTCATAGCCCGAGCCTGCCGCAGATGACCACGGGTGATTGCTCGTCCTGCCACAATACGACGGTTTGGACCACACCCAAGACGCTGCCGGGCGGCCACATGCCCATCCCGGGCACGCAGGACTGCACCGTCTGCCATACCGCTGCGGCCTCGGGCAATTACAACGCCTACGCCGCGCTTCCCGTGCTGCACACGGGGATCACCACGGGCTGCGCACAGTGCCACGGCGGCGCGACCGCTCTGACGTTCTACAACAACCACGACAACCCGCTGGCAGCGCCGGCGAATCACATTCCCTCGTTCACCGGCAACGATTGCAGCGCCTGTCATACGACGAACTACGCGCTAGGCGGGTTCGGGCCCATGAACATGACTCAGGCCACGCACGTCGCCGTTTCCGCGATGACCTGCGTCACCTGCCACGAGGCCGGCAAGAGTTTCTACATGGGGGCGGCGAACCCTGGACTGCAAACGCGTCCCGCCGACCACTCCTCCGGCACCATGCTGACCAGCGATTGCAGTGCCTGTCACACCACGGCGACTTGGAACAGCACCGCGCTGCCCGCGGGCCATATGCCCAATCCCGGCAACCAATCGTGCAATAACTGCCATACGTCCGCACCGACAAATTACAAGGTATTCGCGGCGAATGCGGTGCTGCATACCGGCATCGCCGGCAACTGTGCGCAATGCCACGGCGCCGGCACTCAGCTGTCGTTCTATAACAATGACATGGTGATCAAGGACAATGTGCTGGCGCCCCCGCATATACCGTACCTGGCGGGCGCGGACTGCAGCTCGTGCCATTCCTCGAGCACCTATGCAGTCGGCGGCTTCGGCCCCATGAACATGACCCAGGCCACGCATGCCTTCGTCGCCACCACCTGCGATACCTGCCACGGGACGGCGAGCGTGTCGTTTTACGTCGGCGCCGCCAGCCCGGGGCTGCAGCTGCGCCCGGCCGATCACACCTCGGGGACGATGTTGACCGGCGATTGCAGTGGTTGTCACACCACCGCGAATTGGAACAGCACCACGATGCCGTCGAATCACATGCCCAACCCGGGCAACCAAACCTGCTCGACGTGCCACACCCATTCGTCGACCGGCGACTACACGCCGGCGACGTTGGCGGCCAACTCGGTCCTGCACACGGGCATCGCCGGCAACTGCATCCTCTGCCATGGCGCGCCGAACGCAACGCCGCCGGTATTCGCCACCGGCTTCACGCCGAAGGATGCCGTGCTGTCGCCGGTTCACATACCGACCAGCAGTACGGCATGCGAGAGCTGCCACGCGAGCGCGGTGTTTACGACGTTCAGCGGCACGACGATGTCCTCCGCCAAGCACACCGCAATGTTCGCCGTGATCGGCAAAACCTGCGACGCCTGCCATGACGCGTCCAGCTTGAAATTCTACGGCGTCACCAACTTGACCACGCGCCCGAGTGGCCATCACGTCGGCCAGGACTGCAGCAACTGCCACAATACCAACAATTGGGGCGACAACACCCAGGCGCGGAAGGCCGCGGCGGCGGCGGCGGCGGTTCCCGGCAAGGTCGGCATCGTCGTCAATGGCACGCCTGCAGCCCTCGGCGCTGGAGCCGCGACGCCCGCGGCCGCTGCACTCGCAGCGGCGCGAGCTGCCGTTGTCGCAGAGCGAGGGCCGGGTATGAACGCGCTGGCGCTGACCGGTGCGACCGCCGGGCCGAGCGCCGGGCCGAGCGCCGGTGCGAGCCTTCCGGCGATCGGCGTTTCGCATATCGGCGTGACCGCCAATTGTGCCGGATGCCACAGCGGGGTGCTCGCCTCCGGCAAGGGTGCTGCGCATATCGCCAGCAACGACAGCTGCGAAAATTGCCACACGACGACGGTCTGGATGCCGGCGCGCTTCGAGCACCGCGGCGTGATTGCGGCCTGCAGCAGCTGCCACAACGGTGCCGTCGCCTTGGGCAAACCGACTCGGCACCTGCAGACGAACCAGAACTGCGGCGCCTGTCACGGCACGATTGCCTGGATGCCGGCCGCCTTCAATCACACGGGTGTCACGGCGGCCTGCAGGAGCTGCCACGACGGCGTTACGGCCACCGGTAAGCAGGCTCAACATCCGGTCACTACCCAGGACTGCGGCGCGTGCCACACGACACTGGGTTGGGCGACCTCGGCTCCCGGCACCACCGGCAAGGCACCGCTGCGTCCGTTGATCTCGATTCCCAAGCCCGGTACGCAGGGTCCGGCACCCGGTCCCCAGCGATGAATTGCCCCAAGCGACCGGGAGGTGCACTCATCAGTCCACCTCTTCCGGGCTCTATGGCTTCGCGGCGGGCCGCCAGCCTGCTCGCCCTGCTCGGTGCCGCGGCCCTCTTGAGTCTCGCGCCGCGTGCGCCCGCCGCCTCGCTCCTGCCCGGCCTTCCACTCGGCCCCATCGTGCAGCTGATCGACGCCCAGGAGCGCGAAGATCATACGGACATCTCGATTCAGTTCGCGTGTTCGGTGCGTTACGTGACGAATGCCCCGGCTAGCCACGGCAGCAGCACGACGATCACGCTGCGTTTGGGACCGGATTGCGGTACGCAGCTCGGCACGATTCCGCCGGAACTGCCGCTGGTGGGAGGCGGGGGCTCGCTGGTGACCGGGGCGCGTGTCGACTCGGTGGTGCCCGGTGAGATCACCCTGGAATTCGATTTCTCGAGGGCGCTCGATTTCGTCATGGCGCCCACCGCCACGGGCCTCGGACTCAAGGTGAGGCTGTTCAACGTCAATCCCCGCAAGGCGAAGGTGTTCATGTCGGATGTCGTTGCGGCCCCCGCCGGCTACTCCGTGAACCTCGACTCGTCCCAGAGCAGCTTCTCCCAGGAGGCCGTCGCGGCGGCAGCCGCCCAATTGCAGACACAGGCCTACGTTTCCGAGACCGATGTGGACGGTCAGCACTGGTACCGCTTGAGGGTCGGCCCGTTCTCGACCAAAGCGGAGGCAGAACGCGTGCTGGCGGCTGGGCAGCAGAGCTACCCGCATGCCTGGCTCGCCATCAACGACGAGCAGACCGACCTGTCGTTGGTCGAGCGGGCCGGCGTTCAGGCCGCCGCCGCCGCTGGGCCCTCCGATCCGCCGCTCCCCGACGCCGAACGCGCACAACTGCTGCGCGACGCCCGCACGGCGCTCGAAAAGCAGCAATATCCGCAAGCCGTCGACTCGCTCACCCGGCTGCTGCGTCAGCCCGAGTATCCGGCGCGCGCCGACGCGCAGGAATTGCTGGGCCTGGTGCGTGAGCGCGCAGGCCAGCTCGCCCAGGCCAAGGCGGAATACGACGAATACCTGCGCCGCTATCCGAACGGGGCGGCGGCCGCGCGCATACGCGCCCGGTTACAGGCGCTCGCGTCATCATCGCTGACGCCGAAGTCGATGGGCGAGTACGGCGCCGCTCCGGCTGACCGCTGGACCATGGCCGGCAGCGCAGCGCTGACCTACCAGTACGGGAAGGACCAGACGGTCTCGAACGGTACGACGACCACCACGAATTCGCTCAGCGCCGCGTTGGTGTATGGCGACCTGTTGGTGCGCGACCAGGGACAGCGCTACGATTTCACCGGCCGGGTCGATGCCGGCTATACGCACAATTTGGTGTCCACCTTCGGCGGCAGCCAGGATCGCACCACGGCGGCCTACGCCGAGGCGACCGACAAGCTCTTCGGGGTCACCGCCCGCGTCGGACGCCAGTCGCTCGCAAGCCAGGGCATCGTCGGGCTGTTCGACGGCGTGTTCGTCGGCTACCAGGTGAATCCGTCCTGGTCGATCAGCGCCGCCGGCGGGCTGCCGGCTTACACCGGTTACTCAGCGGTCTCCGGCCAGCAGACGTTCGGAACCGTCACCGCCGAGTTCGACCCGTTCCGTCACACCTGGGTTTTCGACGCCTATCTGTTCGACGAGATGGATGGCGGTTTGACCGAGCGGCGTTCGATCGGCTTCCAGACCCGCTACACGGTTCCGGGACGCACGATGGTGATGCTGGTCGATTACGACATCGCCTTTCAGCAATTGAATTCCGCCACGCTGATCGGCAACGCCAAGTTCGGCGAGAATTGGATCCTCGGATTCGATGCGGATCATCGGCGCAGCCCGCTGCTCGGGCTCAGCAACGCCCTCATCGGCCAAAACGCCCAGGATCTTCCCAGCCTGCAGTCCCAACTGCACATCACGCCGTCCGAAATACGCCAGCTCGCGCTGGATCGGACCTCGATGAGCGATACCGTGGTGTTCTCGGCGAGCCGGGCCTTCGGCGAGCGCTGGCAGTTCATGGCGGATCTGTCGGCCCTCGAATTGAGCGGGACCCCGGCCTCGATCGGCTTCGGCACACCGCCCGTGGGCGCGGTTGCCGCGACGGAGTCCACCGGCCTGGACAAGAACGCGACGGTGCAGATGTCCGGATCGAGCCTGTTGCAGGCCGGCGACTTGCACATCTTCAGCGTGGACATCGACGATTCACCCCTGGCGCGCAGCGAGACGCTGTCCTGGGACGCGCGCTTCGTGGTTCACGGCGCCTGGCGTCTCGGTCCGCGCCTGAGCGTCGAACGCTTGAACGACACCACGCAAGGCAAACAAATACTCTATCTGCCGCAGGTACGCGGCGACTGGACCAGCCGGCGCTCCGTCTTCGAAGTGATCGCAGGCTACCAGCTGCAAAATCAACAGGCATTGCAGCAGCAGTCGACGCTCACCGGCGTGCCGGCGACGATGTCGGTGGAGCAGCGCTCACTGGATGTGTCGGCGGCATACAGGGTACGCTTCTAGACCGATGAAAATGCAGGCAGGAGTGATCCTCGTGGCGGCGGCGCTGGCGGCGCTGGCGGCGCTGGCGGCATGCGCGGCGCACTCGCCGCGGGCCCCGCATGAACTGGTCGACGAACGCACCGCCAGCACCATGCTGGTGTCCGGCTCGCCGCTGGTGTTCGCGCGCTCCCGCTCGGACGTCGCCGCCTTTGCGCACGACTACGCCACGCTCGTGGCGGTGGAAATCGATACTGCCGGGGACTATGGCCAGTACCTGATCCTGTATCAATGGTCGACGGTGGATCCGCGCATGTCGTCGCCGCCATCCGGTCCGGACTTGGGGGAGCTGCGGATCATCGCGGACGGGCGCGTGATCGACCTGAAGCCGCAGGGCCAATTGCCGATAAACGTCGAGAAACGGCGGGAACTGCTGGTGCCGAACCACGGTGAGGTGGTTCCCCGGGCCTATAAGATCGATTTGGCGACGCTGCGCTTCATCGCGACCAGCCGCGACCTTGCCGTGCGCATGCCGCAGGGGCCGCTCGATACCCCTTACCGGCTGTGGGAGGACGGTCGCGGTGCGCTGCTGAGCTTTCTGAAGCGCTCCGACACGCCCCCCTGAGCCGTGCCGAGATCATTCGCCGCAGGCCCCACGGTTGCGGGTGCTGCGCCGAAACGTCGCCTCGATCAACCGCAGCGAATCGGCATCGTCCCACTCGCGGGCTCCGGCGATCCTCTTCAGCACCCGCCCGTCTGCACCGATCAGGACCGTCAGCGGCAGACGCGTCGCCCCCAGCAGGCGCTCCATCTGCAGCCCGGTGTCGATGAATTGGCTGATGGTGGCGTTGGTGCCCTTCAACATCCGGCTGGCCTGGTCCGCGTAGTCGTCGGTCGAAATACCGATGATGGAAAAATCATGCGTGGGGCTACCCCAGGCGAGGCGCTCCAGCGACGCCATTTCCTGCCGGCAGGGGCCGCACCAACTCGCCCATACATTGATGATCAGCGGCTTTCCGCGAAATGCCTTCAGCGGTCGCGATGGACCATTCAACCCTTGCAGCAACGCATCCGGCAGGGTGCCGCAGATGGCAACCTCACCGGGCGCCTGGGCGAGACATCGGTGCGCGACGCTCAGCCCGAGCAGGCACATCAGCAGGGAGCGCGCCAATCGTTCCACTGGATTCGACATGGATCGATTTTAAGCCCTCCAGGCGCGGGTCCGCCGGGGCACCCCGCCCATGCCGCTCAAGGCGGTGCGGAAACTGGCGATTCAGCGCCCCAATGCCCGGATTCAGCGCCGCGATCGTCATGAAATTGTTTCATCGCTCTTATGAAGATAATGAGTTTGAATAATAACTTACGCGCTTTCATGCTGTCGATCGACGAGTAGCCCTCGAGAGGTGTGCGGCCATGGCGAGTGCGGTATCGGTGTCGTTCGAGTTTTTCCCGCCGGGTGACGACGCGGCGGCCGGTCATCTCTGGGACGCCGTGCAGCGTCTCGCACCCCTGAGGCCGCGGTTCGTCTCCGTCACCTACGGTGCCGACGGGTCGACCCGGGCACGAACGCACGAGTGCGTGATGCGCATTCTGCGCGACACCGATCTCACGGTCGCCCCGCATCTGACCTGCGTCGGCGCGCCGCGCGGCGAGGTGCTTGCCATCGCCGCGGACTACTGGCGCCACGGCGTGCGCCACATGGTGGCGCTGCGCGGCGATTGCGCCCCCGGAATGCGCTATCGGCCGTATCCCGGCGGATTCGCCTTCGGTGCCGATCTGGTGTCGGGCCTGAAGGCCAGCGCGCCCTTCGAGATTTCGGTGGCCGCCTACCCGGAGGGTCATCCCGAATCCGGCACCGTCGAGGCGGATCTCGACAATCTGAAGCGCAAGATCGACGCCGGCGCCAATCGCGCGATCACGCAGTTCTTCTTCGATACCGAGGTGTTCCTGCGCTATCGGGATCGCTGCGCGGCCGCGGGAATCCGCGCGACCATCGTGCCGGGCATTCTGCCCATCACGCGCTTTGCGCAGACGCTGCGCTTTGCGCAGCGCTGCGGCACCTCGGTGCCGGAGTGGCTGCGCCGCCGGTTCGACGGGTTGGACGACGATGCGGAGACGCGGCACATGATTGCCGCGCACATCGCGATCGATCAGGTGCAGCGTCTGCGGCAGCAGGGAGTGGAGGAATTCCATTTCTATACCTTGAATCGTGCGCAGCTCACGTACGCGATCTGCCATGCCTTGGGGATTCGTCCGCACGCCGTCCGAGAGCCCGCCGCGGCGGTGGCTTGAATGGCGGGACCACTCGAACGCCACGGTCGAAGGGGCGGCGAATGACTGCGCCCCGGGCTCGCGCGCGGCCGCAGTCGCTGCTCGGGTTGCTCGAGCAACGGATCGTGGTTCTCGACGGCGCCATGGGCACCATGATCCAGCAGCGCCGGCTTGCCGAGGCCGATTTTCGCGGCGAACGCTTCGCCGACTGGCCGGTGGATCTCGCCGGCAACAATGACCTGCTGACGCTGACGCGGCCGCAGGTGGTCGCGGACATTCACCGCGAGTACCTGCAGGCCGGCGCGGATGTGATCACCACCAACACCTTCAATTCCACGTCGATCTCTCAGGCCGACTACCGGCTGCAGCCGTTCGCCGGCGAGCTGAATCTGGCCGCGGCGCGCCTCGCGCGTACGGCGGCGGACGAGGCGCAGCGCCTCACCGGCCGACGGCGCTTCGTCGCGGGCGCACTCGGTCCCACCAGCCGCACGGCCTCGCTGTCCCCCGACGTGAACGATCCCGGCTTTCGCAACGTCGACTTCGACGAGTTGGCGGGCGCCTACGCGCAAGCGGTGCGCGGTCTCATCGCCGGCGGGGTCGACATCATCCTCATCGAGACCATTTTCGACACCCTGAACGCGAAGGCCGCGCTGTTCGCGGTGCGCGAGACCCTGGACGAAGCCGGGGCGGATTTGCCCATCATCGTCTCGGGGACGATCACCGACGCCTCCGGGCGCACGCTCTCCGGACAGACCACCGAGGCGTTCTGGAACTCCATCCGGCACGCGAAGCCCGCGGTCGTCGGCTTGAATTGCGCGCTCGGCGGGCGGCAGCTTCGGCCCTACATCGAGGAGCTTTCCCGCATCGCGGACACTTTCGTATGCGCGTACCCCAATGCGGGTCTGCCGAACGCCTTCGGCGAGTACGACGAAACCTCGTGCGAGACCGCCGCCGTGCTGCGCGAATTCGCCGCCAGCGGCTTCGTCAACATGGTGGGCGGATGCTGCGGCACCACGCCGGCGCATATCCGCGAGGTCGCCGCCGCGGTGGCCGGGATCGAACCGCGCCGCATTCCGCGCATCACGCCGGCCTGCCGGTTGAGCGGCCTGGAGCCGCTGGCGATCGACGCGACCAGCCTGTTCGTGAACGTGGGTGAACGCACGAACGTCACCGGCTCCGCCAAGTTCCGCAAATTGATCGAGGCCGGCGACTACGCCGCCGCGGTCGACATCGCCCGCCAGCAGGTCGCGAACGGTGCGCAGATCATCGACATCAACATGGACGAGGGCATGCTCGATTCGCAGGCCGCGATGGTGCGGCTGCTGCGGATGATCGCGGGCGAGCCGGATGTGGCACGCGTCCCGGTGATGCTCGATTCATCCAAATGGTCGGTGATCGAAGCGGGCCTGAAGTGCGTGCAGGGGAAATCCATCGTCAATTCGATCAGCCTCAAGGAGGGCGAGGAGCAGTTTCTGGCGCACGCGCGCAAGGTCATGCGCTACGGCGCCGCGGTGGTGGTCATGGCCTTCGACGAGCAGGGGCAGGCGGACACCGTGGAGCGCAAGGTGGCGATTTGCGAGCGGGCGTTCAGGCTCCTCACCGAACGCATCGGCTTTGCGCCGCAGGACATCGTCTTCGACCCCAACATCTTCGCCGTCGCCACGGGCATCGAGGAACACAACCGCTACAGCCTCGATTTCATCGAGGCGACCGCGGCCATCAAGGCGCGCATGCCGGCCGCCCACGTGAGCGGCGGCGTGAGCAATGTGTCCTTTTCCTTCCGCGGCAACGATCCGGTGCGCGAGGCGATGCACTCGGTGTTCCTGTATCACGCCATTCGCGCCGGGCTCACCATGGGCATCGTGAACGCCGGCCAGCTCGCCATCTACGAGGCGATAGCGGCGGATCTGCGCGAGCGGGTCGAGGATGTGATTCTCGCGCGGCGGCCGGATGCCACCGAGCGTCTGCTCGAGATCGCCGGGCGCTTCCAGGGCCAGGCGGGGCCGGTGAAGCGCGGCGATGACCTCACGTGGCGCAAGCTCCCCGTGGCCGAGCGCCTGAAGCATGCCCTGGTGAACGGGCTCGATGAGTTCGTGCTCGACGATACCGAGGAGGCGCGGCCGCTCGATGTGATCGAGGGTCCGCTCATGGACGGCATGAACGTGGTGG
>VFSW01003110.1_pt1 | contig 24892 bp, 18 predicted proteins | sample 5358111 | NCBI WGS metagenome assembly VFSW01 (sample SAMN11554181, study PRJNA540505) | mine drainage metagenome | isolation source: sediment from site ElyBrook_90M | place: USA: Ely Copper Mine, Vershire, VT | collected 2017
GCGACGGCCTGGTCAATGCCGTCGCCGGCGCGGGAAAGACCTCGACGTTGATGGAAGTGGCGCGTCGGCTCACCACCGACCGCGCGCTCTTCGTCGCCTTCTCGAAAACCATCGCAACCGAGCTGGCCAAACGCCTCAGGGGGACGTCCATGCAGGCAAAGACCATCCACAGCATCGGGTATGGGGTGCTCAAACAGGCGCTCGGTTCCTTAGACAATCTCGAACGCAACACGGCGAAGTCCCTCATCCTGTGCCGCGAAGTGCTGAGCGAACAGACGAACCTCTATGGGCTGGAGCCTCCCGAGCGTAAGCCGCTCCTCGACCTGTTCGTCGGGTTGGCCGACCTCACCCGCCTGACGCTCACTGACCCCATCGATGTCCAGGCGCTGGCGGCGCTCAGTGACCACTTCGCGCTGGATCTCGCCACCACCCTTGATCCAGCGCTCACCGAGCTGGTGTACACCCTCATCCCCGTCGTGCTAGAGCGGAGCGAGGCGCAGGCCCAGCAGCAGCATCGGGTCGATTACACCGACCTCATTTGGCTGCCCCATCGCTGGAACCTCCAGCCGCCCCAGTACGACTTCCTCTGCGTGGACGAGGCGCAAGACCTCAACGCAGCGCAGCTCGCCCTGGTGCTGCGCTGCCGCGCGCCAGGGGGTCGCCTGCTCTTCATGGGCGATAGCAGACAAGCGGTGTTTGGCTTCGCGGGAGCAGACGCCGACTCCTTCTGGGCCATCCAGAGCCAGACGAACGCCACACTGCTTCCGCTCTCGATTTGTTATCGCTGTCCCCGCGCGGTGATTGCCTACGCCCAGGAGATCGTTCCCGACATCGAGGCGGCTCCCGACGCGACTGAAGGCGTTGTGGCGACGGTGAGTGAGGCCGCGTTCTCGCGTCTGGTGCAACCAGGAGATGTGATCCTCTGTCGGCTAACCGCGCCCCTCGTCGAGCAGTGCATCCAATTCATTCAGGCGCAGCGCAAGGCGATCGTGTTAGGTCGTGGCCTGGAAAAGCAACTCACAGAGCTGGTCGAGGCAGTCGCGGCGCTGCCCGGCTTCACCTATGACGAGTTTGGCGTGTATCTCGCGGACTATGAGACCACCTACGTCGAGAAGCTGGCGCAACGGACGGGGAGCGAAAGTCAAGTGGAGTCCTTCCACGACCGCTGCGAGGCGGTGCGTAGCTGCTTTCTGGGGTTCCATGAGGTGACGACGGTCGAGGGGTTGCGACAGGCCATCCTGCGCCTGTTCGCCGACGATCAGGCCGCCATTGTGCTGGCCACTATCCACCGCGCCAAAGGCTTGGAGTACGATCGGGTCTTCATCCTGCGGCCAGACAAACTCCCGCTCACCTGGCCCAATCAACGCCCCTGGGAGGCCGAACAAGAACAGAATCTCCGCTATATTGCTATTACCCGCGCCAAGCGCGAACTCTACTTCGTCTCCAACGGAGCCAACGAGTGAGCTGATCGTGTTGAAACGAGGGCAAATATGGTGTACCCCAAGGGAACGAACAAATCAGGAAACGAAGCGACCGACGCCACGTCCAGAACCTCCCTCACACCGGCGAGCGCTGCGGCGAGCGCCCTCACCCTCCCAGCCTTCCGCCAGTGGATGCGCCAGCGCACACGCACACATCCCGACGGGCAAGACGTGACGGTCGGAACCTCGGCAGGCGCGTTCGAAGACTGTCCTCTGGCCACCTATCTGCGTGACCACCTCCGGGCGCCCGTCGTCTGGGTGGGTCCGCTCGATGCCGAACTCTTCTTCGGCTCGCCCAGCCAGGGGATTGCGCCGGGCGACTCGGATGACGCCGGAACCAGCATCCCACTGCCCGACTGGGCCCAGACCTTTGTCTGGGCGGTCGACCGTCTCTTTGAGACTCCAGGCCACGCGCCTGTGCTCGGCGCGCCAGTGCCAGTGAAGTGGGCACTACGCCTCCTGGCGAAGATTGAACAGGGGCGCCTCACGATCCCACCCGATGAGCGCCCAATGTGAGGGAGCCGAGCGAAAGCACATCGGTGAACCAACGCCAACCGATACCAATGGAGCGAAATGCTATGAGCGAACAGAACCTCTCCCAACACATCACCACGAGCGCTAAACGGGACGAACACACGCGACGCCGTCATAACCACCTTCAACGACGCAACATCGACCACGACGCGATCCGCGATGCCGTCCTCGCGCTGGCCGAGACCTACGAGGCAGACGGGAGCTTCGATCCCGCCGAAAAGCCACGCCTGGTGCTGGCAACCCTACGGCTGGCGCAACTCCTTAAGGATTCGGTGGCAGCCGAGGGCATCGGGCAGCGTTGTGTACACTCTGGAGGCGCTAGCGGCTCGGCGAGGCATGAGAACACGATTGGGGTTGCACACAGCTTGAATCAGTTACCGATGTCGGGCAAGAAAAGTTAACCATGCCACGTTCAGAACTGCTGACATGCTAGGATTTCTGAATTGCACCAAGTGTCCCTTTCAATCACGATATCAGTCAGCCTCCGAACCAACAAACGCCGATTCCTTCTGGGGTGACTTTCGCGTGGTACTCGCGACCTACTCGAAACGTGCTCATTAGAGCCTGTTATGAACTTGATGTCGAGTCCGCCAAAGCCCTCTAGAATAGAGCAAAACGCAAGCAGCAGATCAGTGTGCGACACCGCCCGGTAGCGCAAATCAGACGCCCGACAGCGGGTTCTCGCTTGGCTGATCGTGCATTCTTGGGCCTTTCGCCGACTCGACATCAAGTTCATAACAGGCTCTAGGGTAGAGTGGTGGAGGAGACTTTTCGGATCGTAGAATGTACCCACCAGGGGAGGATTGCAACCATCAGGGAGAGCCGCGAATTGCCACACGTGTCCGCGTGTCAGTACGCATGCGAAATCCTGTGCTCAATCGCCCACGCACCCAGCAGAGGAACGCCATATCGGCCCACAGCGTGTCCTCATGTTTCCCTGGGTAGGGACATGATGTGGCTCTCGATATTTGGCGCGTCAGATCGAGGATAACATGGGAACTCAAGAGCACTCGGCGCCACGAGAAAAACGACATTCGCGACCTGTCCGATCCGAGGGGGACGAACCCTTTCATCAACCTCCCATGTGGGAGGACGTGGCTCCTGATACGGCATCCTCAATGAAAGGTCTTTCCGCTGACATGACGCGTGACGCCGAGACCAACGCTCAATCGAGCCCCCCACTCGACCCAAGTGATGCGGGCACGGATGTACTCAGTGGCGGCTCAGGGCCAAAAACGCTACCAGCAGTGACAGCCGTATTTGGACCGGTGTCTCAGCAAGTTGCGATCCCCTCTGCGCTTCCCGTCCAGGCAGTCCTCGCCGCGTATTCGAATGCCCACAGCGGAGCAGATCGTTGGAGTGATCCCGAAGACTCGCAGCAGCCTCCCAGCTTCGTCTATGCCAAACCGGCGGGGACGACCGTTTTGCAGATTCGCCCAACCGACCATGACCTGTCGGATCGGGTGGTGGACGAGCGGGTCATCCGGTCACTCTGGCGGCAGGTGCGTGCGCTCTCCGATCTGGACGGTGATGTGTTTCTTGCGACCCTGGCGCAGGCGATGGCGGCGCCCGCCGATGAGAAGGGCGCGGTCTGGATCACTGGTGGCCAGATCCTCGACTATCGGGGCATCCAACCCATCATGAAACGCGATTCCCCAGGTGGCCCGCTCCGGCGTGCTGGCCATCGACACGAAGATTTGGCCAGGATCGCCGAATGTGTCCAACGGATGACCAACACCTGGATCACGGTGCGCCAGGCGTTGGAGGAGCGCATCGTCTCCGGCAAACGCACCCGCAAAAAGCGCCGTTTGCTCACCCTGGAAAGTCGCCTGATTCAAGTCAGCGAGGTTATTCGCCAACGAGATCTCTTGGATATCCTCGACGATTCGACTTCGTCGCCGTCCATGAGCGCGTTGAGTCAGACCGGGGCGGAGCGAAGCGAGAGCAGAGCCGAGAGTACACGAGGCGAGACCACGCCGCTACGCCAGCCCGTACGCCCTGTTGGAGCAGCGCAAGAGTCCATCACGATCGCCTGGCGCTACCAGATGGGCAGCTGGCTAACCCCCTTCCTGGAAGCCCCGAATCAGCATATTGCCTGGCTCGTCCAGCAGGCGCTGCGCTACGACCCCTACCGCGAGCTGTTTGAGAAACGTCTGGCGCGCTATCTCATTTTCAATTTACGTATCCCGGCGGTGAACGGCAACGCTGTCATGACAACGACCGTCGGTGCGTTGATTGAAGAGCTGAGTCTGCCTATTAGCGAGGATCACCCGGATCGGTCGAAACAACGTTTCGAGCAAGCGCTGGAGACACTCCGCCAGGATCGCCAGATCGACGCCTGGCGCTATTTGCCCGACAATCCACCGCTCCCAGCGCGCCGGTGGGCCTCCACGTGGCTCGCGGAGTGGCGCATCGAATTCAGAGTCGCGTCCATCGCGGCGTTGCCCACGGCCTCCGTTCAACCCATCGGAACGCTTGGCGTCCATGCCGACCACCTGGACGAAGAGACAGCCATCCTTGAGAGTGGCACTGCCGCAGCGGCCATCGACCGCTCGACGGCACTCCAACTTCTCCGTCAGGAAGGGTGGGATGACCTCTCAGACCAGGGTTCTGATCCCATGCAGGAACCACGCTGACCGCTGATGCCGTTGGCCAGGAGAATGATCCGGGAGTTCAGACAAATTCAAGGGCATACGGTGGCGGTGCGCCTCTTTTGGGGGGGGCGCCCCGCTACGTTATCTTGGCGCAACCGCTACGTTATCTTGGCGCGATCCTCGCCTGACGCGCCACACCCGCTACGTTATCTTGGCGCTTATTTCGACGAAATGGCCCAAAAATTCCATAGTATCAAAACAAAAGTGCGCACGCGTCTTCACCAGACACCGTGGCGCCTCGGCGTGGCGCCTCCCAAAACCCTTGCGCAGCAGCCAACGTTCAGGCACACTAGTAGCAAGATGCATGGTTCGTTTGGCGTCATGCCGAGCAGAAAACCGCATCTCACGTTGTGCGGAGAAACCGTGCATTCAACCCGATGTGGGTGGGCGTTTGTCGCTGTTCATCGGATTTGTGTGGTAGCCGACACCCAGAGTACTGCGCTTGCGGTCATATCGGAGCCCACTCGCACATGGCGCCTCCAGGCGCGCCTAATATTACAGTTGCATCTACCCAAGCTCAGCGGTGCGCGGCCAGAAAAATCGGGCCGGACACCTGGCGTACAAACGTCGCTTGGCTGGCGCAAGGCCAGCAATTGCGGGCCACTTTTGGCAAGTGCAACTGTAGTACTAAGCGCCAAGGAGCGACCACATGCGAGTAGCAACCACTCCTCAAGCCAACACCGGCGCGTGTAAGATTATTCCGTCTATTGGACTACCAAATCAGGAAAAACGTGTTATACTTGATCCTGATCGCAACGGACAGCGTGTTGCACTCCACACCCAGCCCCAGGGGGCGGGCGCCACTCCGTCACAACTTGATCGCCGAACATTTGTTTCGCTTGAGCGCCACCCAGGAGAGGAGACGCGATGACCAGATCAACGCCAGGATACTGAAGAAACGCGTAGACACGCACAATCGGGGCTAGAACTGCTTTGCTAACTCAATGATCCGCTCATGAGGGGAATCCGAACATTCTCCATCAAGCGAACCAAACAGTAGCGAACATTCCAGACCCTGCGGACAACTGAATAATTGAGGTGACGCATTCGGTCGCTTGCCAACGTTTTGCCAAAAAACCAGGCGATCCAGATACGAAGGGGTGTTTTGTCCCTTCTGTTGCCTAGTATACCAGTCGCTGATCCTGCTGTCAAGAGGATTGGGCTTGGTCTAGGTGTGCTGCGCTCTGTTGGGGAATCTTCCCACCGCTACGTGTCGCTACGTCCTGCTGCCGGTGGAGAGACTCACTCGTCTGCGGCAAATGAACAGTTGGCTGCGTCACCCATCCGATACGAGTACGCGCACGAAGCCCTTGCTTTGTGTGCGCAGACGCTGTGTTGACCATCTTACTTATGCAATTCACTCATGCGGGCGCCTAGGCGAGCATCCCCCCTCAACAAGGTGCAGCGCCTCGCGCGAGTGGAAGCCAGAGTGGTCACAAGCATCGCAAACAGCGGAGGGTCGCATGGTTCATCGACGCCAACTACGCACAGCGGATAGCCGCACGATACCTAACTTCCCGCGACACACAGCATCGGAGGCTATCTGCACGCGCGTGAGCGCGCCAAGTGTCTCAAGGAGCGTAGCGTCGTCATGCACGGAGCACACGGATCGCTTCGTACAGGGCACCCGCGCTCGCCACGGCCGCCAAGCCACACGACCATCTGCGAGCCGAATCTCCGTTCACCGCCTCCCCTCACAGTCCAGCCTACATGTCGCGACATCGCCTATACGGGCCAGCAACTCGCACACCGTGATGCATGGCCATGCTGACCAGGAGCTTCAACGGATCCCTCCACGATCCTCTGCTGGGTTTCTGGCCACGCAACACGATGACATTGCTGAGCAGGTTGCTGAACGCAGCGAACCCACAGCGCACATCGGGCTACCACTCACCTCGCCTCGTGATACCCATGTGCTCGAAGAAGATAGGCTGCCCGCTGACTCTGCGGTGGATCCGCCGGTGTTTGTCGCCTCGTACACCCCTAGCCAAGCCTTGGGTAGGGACGCGCAAAATCGCACACGCCCTTCGGGGCTAGGAGACGTTTCCCTCATCAACAAAGAGGATGAGGCGCGTCTCGTCACGCTTCGTCGCCTCAACCACGAGGGGTGGGCGAACGAATTGGCATGTACCCATCCACGAGACCCAGATGAAGCGGCGGCCTCTACGGAAGAGCTGGCTGCGCTCTATGAGCATGCGCGCCGTGATCTCTTTGGGGCGAACTACTGGCGCCGCCGGTGGGGCTGTGCGCTGAGTCCAACCGCCACCAAACTCGTCGAAGTGTTGCGCTCCCACTGCTACCACAACCGTCACACACGCGAACTTCGGGATACCTATTTCTGCGACTTTCCAACGCTGGCGCACGAGTTGCACACCAATGTCACCGCGCTCAAACGGCTCCTGATGAATCAAGCGCCTGATCCCGGCCGCTACCCAGCGTGGATCTGCGCCGACTGGCGCCTCCTCCGACGGCTCATCGTCAAATGCCGTCGACGTCGCTGGCTCCCAGCGGGCAACGGCGGCCTTCGCCATGCTGGGATTGGTATCGCCAGTAATACCTACGTGATTGCCCTAGAGGACCCCTGTCTAGACGAAGACCTGCCAACGCTACGTGCGATGGTTCATGACCTCCTGAGTCAGTCCCTCAGTCAGACCAGAAAGCCAGCAGAACAACACAACCACCTACAGACGCGAGCGTCTGCTGAGTCAACCACCAAGATAACCCCTCAAGCGTCACACGATAATCAGGAAGGAGCGGTGGCGCTGCACGTTCTCCATCAGCACGCAGAAAATGAGCGAGCGGCGTTGCAAGATCCCCCCCACGACGACCAGTTCCGCGACCGAGTCCACCGTCACGAGGCAACGACGACGCGCATCCCTGACCGAGTCATAGCGAGGTCAATTCGACCTTTTCAGAGTGAGGTCAATCTGACCCACCAAGATCAGTCTCTAGTTTTTAACTATGAAGAAGGATCAATCGATCTAGATCGATCCGATACGGCTCCACAACAAGAACAAAAAGAGGGTGTGCAGAACCATCAGGGAACCGCCGTCCAGCATGTATCGCCATCTGTTCTTGCAAATGCAACGCAGGGCGTCAACATGCACGCAGACGTAGCGGTGGAGTCACAAGGCACTTGGCAACCACAGCAGAGGCAAACGCGGCAGAGAAAATTTCAGCGTCAGGCAGCGCGAGACACGATACGTGACCTCGTTGGGGAGCACATTGAACAGTGGGCCATTGCCTGGGGTTGGCAAGACACCAGCCATACCCTGCGGCCAGTTGACTCCTCATGTGCAATGATGACTCAAACGCATAACGACGCTGAAGACGGTGGAGCAGCGGGAGAAGCAGGAGAAGCCCTGCGACAGCGGGTAGTTGGTTCTGCGCGAGCGTGCCGAGAAACCGTTGTTGCGTTGTTGGCTGCTCGATCTGTCCCTCTTGACGCTTGCTTGCCGCTGCTCAAGTGGGCGTATGGACGCGTGCACCGTCGGACGACGCTTTCTCTGATGGAAGCACAGGAGAACCGTTCGAACCATGAAGGTGACGAGCGAGATAGGAACTCCCGCGCCTCCTGGGGCGGGCAGAACCGACGGAGCGCGCGGGCACCGATTCGTAACCGGGTGGCCTATTTTCAACGAGTTTTGCAGGATGATGTGCTAGACGCGGCGGAAATGTCTCACTGGCAGTGTGACAAACAAGAGGCATGGGAAGCCGAGGAGTTTGCCCTGCGGATGGCCACGCAACGGCAGCAAGACAAGTGGGCGCACTGGGCGCAATGCGCTGAACCCAATGAATCTGAATTGCTTGAGCGCCAGGGCGAATGGCTCAACGCCGAACGACCGCCACAAGAACCCCGTCGAGAGGAGGTTGGTGGCCAAGGCGCTGTTCAGGTGGGCCAAGGCGCTGTTCAGGTGGGCCAAGGCGCTGTTCAGGTGAACGAGCGCCTGAAAGATCAATGTCCAGTGGAGCAGGATGAGGGGGATACACTCTTGCCTCGGTGGCGCCAACTGCATGATCGTCATGCGAACGCGGTTGCGCGTTGGGCGTTGAGCGCGCTCGAGCAGCAAACCCGCGAGGTGGAGCGTCATTGGCTTGATTACGTCAAGGTCATTCCTGTCAGCCTCGATGGTCCGAGCGCCACAGGTGCGCCTCCTGCGACTTCCCATGCGACGGCGCCGCTGCCCATGATGACGTTTGCGGTTGTCCTTCCGAGGGCAGGGTTGCAGGCGATCGTCAGCAGTAAATTTGAGCGACCGTTATATGCGCTGCTCGCCGGTCAGTATGGAATGACGCCTGTTCGCGTCACGATTATCTCTGCTAGCCAGGTGAACGATGAGGTCGCGCAGCAGCCAGTTCATGGCGCTGGCGAGGCTGGTGAGGCTGAGGCGCACGTGGAAGTGAAGACGCCAGCGCCCGATCGCACGGGAGACGCGAATCGGGCGCAACCAGTCATGCAGCAGGAATCTCTGCGTCATCTCTGCATTTCCCATGCGGAAGTTCACCTCGAGGTCAGTGGGATGACGACTGTACTAGGAGCAGACGATCACGATGTGGTGTTCCAGACGTTGAGCGCCGCAGGGCTCCCGGCGCCATTCGGTGAGGATGCGTGGCCGACGCTGCGAGTGAGTGCGGCGCGTGAGACAGGGGAAACACGACCAACCGGGGAGGAACGCGATGTGCAACAGCGATGGGAGAATACCGCCGGAAACGCTCGCCACACCCGTGAGGGGCCAGCAAGCGCGTGTGAGAGCGAAGACACTGACGGCGCCGTTGATCGTGACGGCGTCACCGCAGGCTGGTGTGAGGCGGTCATCAGGGAACACCATATCCCCAGGTATGGCGAGCGTGTCCGACGCAACGCGAGTACATTCGCCGAGCCCCGATTCGGACAATGGGACGGACAATGGGACGGACAACGCTCAGGAGGTGATACCGGAAAGGGCCCGAGTGACGGTCAAGAGGTCGTTGAGCAACACAAGGCGAATGGGAGAGGCGCCGACAGTGCGAGACGCGATGGCCTCGACGGAGAACGAGCATCATCCTCTGGAACACCCAGCATCCCCCCTGCGCGCAGAACGCTCCACCCTTCCTCCCAGCCTTGGCGACCTGTTACGCCGTCCAGGCGGCCTGCCAGCGCGCCGCCTCCCACCGCCGATGAGTGGCAGGCAGATTATGATGAACTCGAAACCAGGCGACCACATATCGCTAAACTACGGGCCGAGTACACTGCCCGCCTTTCCGCTGGCGCCGCCGGGTGACGGTGAGGGAGTTGCGGGTTCCGAACATGGCGCTGAACGCATCAATGGTGACCACCAAAGTGGAGACCATGAGGCGCTAATACGCGATTCTATAAAACCACCATTCGGTGTGAGAACGGCGCTTCCGGTGTCAGGTCGCGAGAAGCGAGATCGGGATGGGAGCCTAGATGGCGCGTTGACGCAGAGGAACACGTGTGAGACAACTGCTGCCCGGCCATCACGCACGGGCCTGTCCATACAGCGTGCGGCGAATATCCAGCAAGGTTCGCACCGTGTCGCCCCGAGGGCTCGTCCCCTGCGCTGCCCGATGTGCCAGGGGATAGGCTGGTTTAGGGTTGAGGTTCCGATGGGAGATCCACGCTTTGGTCACCCACAACCCTGCGACTGCCAACGCGCGACTCGGCAGGAGCGTCAGGCCGCGCAAGCCTTCCACGCCTCGAATCTCACCGAGGCGATGCGTGCGCTGACCTTCGAGCAGTTTCAGCTCACCGCCCAGGCGCGTGTAGCTTATGCTTGCGCACGCGAATTCGCCGCCAAACCGCATGGTTGGCTCTTCCTGCGAGGGGGCTATGGAGTGGGGAAGACGCATCTTCTTGCGGCGATCACCAATGTGTTGCTGGCCTCTCTTCAACAGGTCCCATGGTCATCCGCGAACACGAATGCTGTTCCTGGTGATACGGCGTTGGAGAGGAGAGGAGAGTGGGAGTCTGAGGCCGTGCCACAGGCGCCCATGCACAGAGCGCCTGAATCACCGACATTCCCTGAGCCCCCGGAGCCACGCGCCTCTCGGCGTTACCCTCTGTATGTGGTGGCGCCGGTCTGGCTCGGCTATATCCGGGCAGGGTTTGACGCCCATGGGAGCGGATTGAGTGAAGTGGCCATTGCCCGCAAACAACAGGCAATGGAGGCCGATGTGCTCCTATTGGATGATTTGGGCGCCGAGAGTGAAACAGCCTGGACCCAGGAACAACTCTATCAAGTACTCAATGCTCGCTATAACACGCAGGCGCCGACGGTGATTGCAACCAATCGCCTCACGCAGCAGCTTGAGCCACGGATCCGGTCACGGCTCGCTGATTGGCGGCTGGTCGAGGAATGTGTGTTGGCGGGACCTGATCGGCGAAGCAGCCGCGGACGACCTGAGTGAGCTGCTATATCTCCTGACGTGAACGCTGTACGTAGAAACGGGGGCCCGGTGGGAGTCGAAAGCGCGCGTGCGGTTGACTCTTTTGCTGCTTGGTCTGTTATCACTTTCCTGTTCTTTCAGATGTTGCCGTTGTTCCGGCCTGCAGGGGAGCCGGTAGTTCTTGAGGGGATAGGGGAGAGGATGACGTCAGCCCATGTGCTGTTGCCAGAGCAGACGATGGCGCCGAGAACACAGGGGTGGACAATGGGGAATGATGGGCTTCCGCATCGGGAGCCGCAGGAGAGAACTCGCTGAGTGCCCGGCGCGCAATCTGGATAGCCTGCTCGACTTGATGCTCGAACTGCGTCAGTTGGTCAGGCGAAAGTTGATCAAGCGCTGGTGGTAACTCGTTGAGGAGCACGATGACGCGCTCACGGCGCGCCGCGAGGTCACTGCCCAGCGATTGTAAACCAGCGGAGAGTGGCAGTGATGAGGGCAGTGTCGGAACCACTGGCGGTACCGCGATGGCTTCCTCGGTACGAAGCGCCGCTGTAGTCATTCCCGGCGGCGAAGATGGCGCGAGCGTCGGTACCAAATACCCCACATCCACCCCAAAAAACTCTGCAATGGCCTGAAGTTTTTCAATGGCAGGTTGTCCTCGAATGCCCAGGCGCAGATTGCGAAAATGATCTGCCGACAGCGTACCCTTTTGTTGGAGATCATCGGGATGTTGCTGGCGGTACAGCGCACTGATGGCTGCTGCAAAATACTGATCGGATAAAGGATAGACCTTCGGTGGACGTCCGCGTCGTTTTGGCCTTTGCGCGTTGCTGTCGTTGTAGGACGGGGGCAGATGATAGGCATTCCGTAAAGCGTTAATCCGTGCGCCGAGTTGCGGCCCGAGAGGGAGGGGTTGGATACGGTGCTCTGCTGGCGTATTGGAGTGATGAGATGGAGAAGACGTGTCGTGTGTGGCCATACCGAAACCTCCTCAATAGCCCACAAGAGAACGTGGATGCGGGCGAACGGAGACGATGTGTGTGCCTACTCGCCGCAGGCGCTCTCGTCCTTGGTAGGGATTGATGAGAGGGCTAGGGCCAGAGAGGCGCACTACGCCTCCGAAGTGTCTAGTGTGTAGACGTATACAAAAACAAAAGATTGGTCGGGATTCTCAGAGACAGTATACCACAGGCCTGCCATTTAGTCCGTCTATTGGATTGACAAATTAGGATCGTCTACGCTATGATAGATGCGCAGAATGGCCATGTCCAAGAAACAGGAAGAGCATGAGATCAGTGTGGCGAATGGATCGTAGGATGGTGTTCGAGAACACTTGAGAACCCAGAGAGGGCCGCGTGTATGGATACCAAAGCTTCGCCTGTCTCCGGTAATGACAGCAATCTTGCGGTGGGGCCAAAGGTAATTGCAGACGAGCGTGCCCCACGATGCCCACAGACAGGGTCAATTGCTGGCCGTGCAACCTCCATCCCAGCGACCACCTTGGAGGCGATCGCCCACGGCATTCGCCTCGGTGATCGCCAGCTTCGTACCCGCAATGCCTCCCGCAAGGGCCATGTCATCCTTGAAGTAGATGGCGCCGATGGCGTGTTACTGGATCTTACGGTGCAGCAGTTTCGGTTGTTTATAGCCTTGATCCATGGGCGCTTACGAGCAGCAAACGTGCCAGGCGCACTACCGCAGGTCTCGTTGAGTCGGTTGTTACAGGCCGCAGGGGTGCTGGACGAGCGCATCCTCCTGAGCGCGCTCGATCCCCGCACGCGGGAGGCAGATCTGCCCAGCGCACTGCGTGGACCGTTGACACAGTTACGGCAGCGATTAAAACCACAGGGGATGTATGTGTTTCCCATCGGCGTAGGGGTGGGACGGGCTGCCGCGTACCAGCTTCTGTTTCGGGAAGAGTTTCGCTTTGCCGATGATACGCCTGAACCATGTGAGATCGACGACGATGCTGTGTTAGCGCTGCGCTACGTGGGCTGATGAGTGGCGTCCCGTTACTACTGAGCATATACGCGGGGTCATTCTTTCGTAGCAAAGCCACGTGAGATGAACAGGCTGTCCAGTAAACCCCCAGGAATGGTTCGAATTCAATCCATATCATCTCCAGGGCTGGGGGTTATACTGATTTCGACACGAACTTATGGATACGCCAGCAACTCGCTCATGCGCTCAGGTGGCACGAAGTGAGAGCCCAAGAACACACAATCATCTCGATGACAATAATAGGCTACATTCCAACGGGACAACGCGGCATCGTAACGTCTAGTTTCCTCGGTGGTTGCTGCTTGCCACCGAGCTAACGCTTGTTCATGGGAAGCCTCCATTTGTTTGTTGCTCTCGGCATGACGGGCTCTGAATAAGTTTTCCCGCGCTGCATACTTTGCCATTATATTGGCCCACCAAAGCCAGGCGACGGCGAAAGGAATACCAAACAGTACTACGGCACCGCCCAGGGAAATCAAGTATGAGAACCATCCTATTTGTTGGACAAGGTCGTATATGCTGACTGGCACAACACCTATTACGAAGCTCACCCCAGCCAACAACATGACTACATAAGCACACCCGGTCTCCGGCGCGGGCTCACTGAAATACTGTAAGGCTGGTGACGAAGGTTTAGGCAAATTCCGCTTTTCTGGCGCGGCCAGCCTCTTGCTGAGGTCGGTGCTTGCTTGGGCGGAGGGCCGGATACCTGACGAATGGAAGGTCGAAGTTCCGGCGCTTACGATGGCTCGCACCTTCTGTATTTGGTCATTCAGTCGGCACCTCGGACACACTATGGGTGAGGTTTGGCTCATATCTATATCCTCCGGTAACTGCTCAGGACCCCCAGGCGACTGGTAGCGGGCGATTAGTGAAGACGGCGAAGAGCGCCTCGAGCAGGTTGCGGCCTTGATTGCGCATGGTGGCAAGAGAGCTACGGAGGCGGCAGTAGGCGGTGGCGCCGTCCTCGCTACGAACGGTTCCCGCGACTTTCTGCTGCACCTTGGCCATGCGCAGATCGCGCTCGGCCTGGTAATTCGAAAAGGGGATCGTCAGATCGTCTAGGAAGGCGAGCACCCGGTCGCTGTACAGGAGCAACGCATCCAGTAGATTTTTGGCGGGGGATTGTTTGGGACGTCCCCGCCGTCGGCGTGCGCCCGGTGCGCCAATTGGAGGCGGTGGCTGCGCCGCGAAGCCTTGGGCGAGCAGGTCGTGATACTGCGCGATCCAAGTAACGCGCTCCTCAGCAGGCACGCAGGACGCGCGCTGGGTGCGCCATTCGGTGGTCACTGCACGCATCCCGCGCAGCACGTCCGCCAGCGCGCTCGCCCACTGCTGTCTATCGTGTTCTGCGACGAAGGTCAACTCACGCAACAGATGCGCCCCACACAGGCTGTGCGTGCAGTCGAGGTAGGCGTCATCGCTCGCCCAGCGATCATAGGTCGCCCGTCCGTGGAAGCGCGGCCAGATGCTGATCGCCGCCGTCGCGGCGCCACCGCGTTTGGCATGCCAGGCCAGATGCGTCAGCCAGCGCGTGCTGTTGACATGCAGCCAGTGGCCGACGCGGATGCCGGTCTCATCGGCATGCTGGTGGGGACTCACCGCGACCCGGTCGGCAATCTGAGCAACGGTCGGCGTCAAGGCCTGCCCCGCCTGCGCTACCCAGCGGGCGACGGTTCCGTCGCTGACGGTGCAGCCAAAGAGATCAATCAGCGCCTTATGCGTCCGTTCCTGCGGCACGATCTGCGCATGGTGCAGATAGACGGCCGCGGCGCGGACACACGGGCCGTATTGTGCAGGGGCGCACACCCCGTCGGGGAAGGCCCCACGGGTGACCGCCTGGCACGCTGGACAGGTGCCCCCCAGCGCCTGGTGTTCCGTCACCTCCAAGCGCAACTGCGGCAAGTCCTGCACTTGTCGCCGCTCCACCACGACACTTGGCACGCCGTCGAGGGACTGCTGGCACTGCCCACAGATAGCGGGCGCATGCGCGTGCACGACATCGGGTTGCGTGACCATCGCCAGTGTATGTCCCGCGTGGCCCGGCTGGCCGCCGGACTTATTGCCGCTGGGCCGCCGCGTCGCACGGAGGCGCCGCGCCAGCCCGTCACTGGCGGGTGGTTTGCTGCTGTTGTGGCTATCCTGGGCCATCTGCCGCTTGAGGGTCGCGATCTCCGCCAACAACTCGCCGACGTATGCGCGTCGCGTCGTCAGTTCGGCTTCCAGGGTGGCAATGCGTTCGGTGTCTGTCATACCCCTAGACTACCACCTTCCAGCAACCCCCTCCAGAGCAGTTACCTACTTTCCTATAATCGGGTAGTTGTGGAGGTACGCCCCTCATGAACCCGCAGTTACCACGCAACGGCTCCCAATCAGAAAGTGACCTTCTGTGGTTTATCAAGGTCGTGCTCATTCTGATAGCTGTGGCTACTGCCCTCATCTTACATTGGCGTTGACGCAGAATGATCATTAGAGGATGCAGCCAACTTCACATTCGTATCGGCTTGCTTGATACCCAAATGGGCTACGTTGCTCTACTCGTTTCCACTTTTCATTGAGACTGTAGCATTGACACAGTGATGGGCCATTCTGCGCCAGGGACGGGCTAGACGCATGCAGAGCGAGTGTTCGCGAGTAAAAAGGTAGGTTGGAATGGAAACGTATCCCAGTTCCGTCGTGTCTGGCGTTTCCCCGGATCTGTGGCGCTTGTGGGCCAAGTGGCCCCACAGCGCGGACGCGCGAAACTATCACCCGGTCATCTGTCATCTCGTAGATGTGGCGATGGTGGCCCAAGCGATGTGGCCGCGCGCTTTTACACCTCCCCAGCGCGCACGTATCGCTGGACGCCTGGGACTGGACGATGAGCAATCCGCGCGTTGGATCGCGTTCTGGGCAGGGCTGCACGACCTCGGCAAGGCGACCCCAGCGTTCCAGACGCAGCTTCCTCCTGGGCAGGATCACGATTGCGTAGAGGGATGGTTGAGCGCCGCTGGCTTACCGACTCGCCATTCAAAGTGGGCGCCACATGGCGCTCTGTCGCAGTTGCGTATCGAGCAATTCCTCCCTGAAGATTTTCGCTGTCCACCGGATCTGGGCGCACAGATTGGGGCCATTGTCGGCGCACACCATGGCCTGTTCTTCACCGCCGCGCAACTCGAACAATTTGATACGGAGACAGTGATCGGCGATCTTCGATGGTATGAGATACAACGGCGATTGGCCGCGCTGCTGCATGATGCGCTCGGTGTCCCTGCCACTACACCCAGCGGCACGTTGGCGGACGCCGACGCAATGGCGCTGACTGGATTCATCTCTGTTGCCGATTGGTTCGGCTCCAACGCGACAATCTTCCAGATTGCTGCGCCTATCGAGCCAGCGCCAACGCCACACTCGCTCAGCGCGTATCTTGCTATCGCCCGCCAACGCGCCAGCGAGGCGCTCACGCGAGTGGCCTGGGACGCCATCGACATCACCGCGCAGCCACGTACCTTTCAGCAACTATTCATGATCGAGCAGCCGCGCGCTGTCCAGAACATTGTTATCGATCTGGCCAGCCAACTGACTGGGCCGGGGCTGGTGATCGTCGAGGCGCCGATGGGCGAAGGCAAGACTGAAGCGGCATTATACCTTGCCGATCACTGGAACATCGGCTTGCGTCAGCGGGGCGTCTACGTTGCACTACCGACCCAGGCAACAAGCAACCAGATGTTTGGGCGTGTGAGCGCCTTCCTTGCCAACCGCGTAGCCAGTGATCAGGTTGTAACCCTGCATTTGGCACATGGGATGGCTGCACTCTCCCCCGATCTCGAAAAGCTCCGTGAGCGCGGGCGTCAGCATGTCGCCCTGGCTAGCCGCATCCGAGACAACACCATGAATGCGGCCACCACAATCGATGATGGGGTTGTGGCCCTCAGTGCTTCATTGGGCGCTGCCCCTATCGGCGCCTCAGAAGATTCTAGCGTTAAGGCCTCGGCAGACATCAGCTTGAGTGAGATCGATGGTGACGACGTACCAGCCATGCTCACTGGCATCGGGATTGCCGAGGGCAGCGTGTATGATCGAGAGACAGACTGGGATGAACGGGGCCGGAGCAGTCGTCAGATCGGCGCCGATGACGCATCGGCGGAAGCGAGTGGACAGGACGGCGCGGTCATCGCGGCAGAGTGGTTCACTGCGCCCAAGCGTGCGCTGCTTTCAGCGAACGGCGTTGGCACAATTGATCAGGCATTGATGGGTGTCTTGCAGGTGAAGCATGGCTTCGTGCGTTTGTATGGCCTCAGTGGCAAAACGGTCATCATTGACGAGGTTCACGCCTACGACACTTATATGTCAATCTTGCTGGGCAGGCTGCTCGAATGGCTAGGCGCTCTTGGCGCACCAGTCGCGCTGCTCTCTGCGACGTTGCCAATTGCCAAACGCGACGCGCTGCTGGCTTTGTATGCGCGGGGCGCTGGGTGGTTGGCGCCCGATCTCGCACCTGCGCCCTATCCGCGAGTGACTTATGTGAGCGCAGTGGGCGGCGGGGTGATCCATGTTGATGCGACAGCCAAGGCGCGCACGCTGACGGTGCGCTGGGTGGCGGGACAGACACCGTATCATCCTGCTGACACTGCGGAGGAATTGTTTGACGATGCAAACCTGCCGGTCGGCGCCCACACTGCCAGTTCCGAGTTTCCGCTGGGCGACATGCTGGCGGAGGCGCTCCGCGAGGGCGGCTGTGTTGCAGTCATCTGCAATACGGTCGAGCGCGCGCGAAGGATGTATCGTGCGCTGGTAGCGCACTTCCAGGCGACGCCAGAGACTGATCGCCCAGCGTTTGAATTGCTTCACTCGCAGTATCAATATGGGGCGCGCCAGCAACGCGAGCGCAGAGTGCTGGGCCAGTTCGGGCCAGGCGAGAAGGGTAATCCGAACCCTGCACGTCCGTTTCGGTCGATTGTCGTCGCCACCCAGGTCATCGAACAGAGCCTCGATCTCGATTTTGACCTGATGGTTTCTGATTTGGCGCCGATCGACTTGCTGCTCCAGCGCGCGGGTCGCCTCCAACGTCATACCGCCAACGATGAGCGCCGCCCCGCTCCCTTGCGCGCACCAACCCTCTGGGTCTGTCAACCAGAGCTGACAGCGGATGGCATTCCGCAGTTCGAGGCAAGCGATAGGTATATCTACGAAGAGCACATTCTCCTGCGCTCTTGGCGTGAGTTGCAGCGGTGGATGGCGCGCGACGCTGACGACGCGGCACGCATCGTGATCCCTGGCGAGGTCGAGTCCCTGATCGAAGCGGTGTATGACGAGCGTGAGCCATCACCTGATGATGGCGCAGCGTTCGCGGCGAGTTGGCAGGCAACGAAGGTGAGCGCCACCAAGAAGCGCGACACCGCTGAATACAAAGCGCGCAAAGCCCGCATTCTGCCACCAGACAAGGATTTTTACGGCCAGCGTAGCGACGATCTTGCAGAGGACAACCCAGACGCGCCAAAGAACATGCAGGCCATGACACGCGACACCGAGCCAAGTGTGCCTGTTGTCATCGTTCGTGCTGGCGACGCGCCCAAACGAACCGCCCAGCCAACGCTGACGCAGGCGCGAAGGCTGCTGGAGCAGTCGCTCAATCTCTCGAAGCGGGGATTGACCCAGGCGCTGCTCGACGAGGTTGTTCCGACTGGTTGGCGGCGTACCCCGTGGCTCAAGCACCACCGATTGATCATTCTGGACGCCGCTGGGCAGTGGCATATCGAACACGAAGGGAGGCGTTACCAGCTTGAGGTAGATGACACGTCCGGCGTGATTATCACGTCGGAACGTATTCCGAAGCGGGCGTGATCCTGCGCGCGCGTAGTGGCGCGCTATGGGAAGCAGGCGCAAAAAAGAACCGACACGCAGATAGCAGGAGGCGCTGACGTTTATGACCAGCTTCAACCTTGTAACCGAACCGTGGATACCCTGTGTCCCCCGCCAAGGGGTGGGCGCGCCGCAGCCGTTGAGCCTGCGCGATGCGCTCGTCACCGCGCACCAGCAGCTCGAATTGGTGGATAGCTCGCCGCTGGTGACGGTGGCGCTGCATCGGCTATTGCTGGCGCTGTTGCATCGCGTCTACCACGGGCCAGCAGATGTAGAAGAGTGGAAAGCGATCCGCAACGCCGCCTGCTTCGACGCCATGCGCATCGACGACTATCTGGCTCGGTGGCATACGCGCTTCGATCTCTTTGATGCGGCGAGACCGTTCTACCAGGTTGACGAACTGCTAGGCGTCGCACCCAACTCTGTGGCCACGTTGGCGCACGAATTGGCCAGCGGCAACAATACAACGCTTTTCGACCATACGACAGAAGACAACGTTTCCTTTACGCCAGCTCAAGCGGCGCGCTATCTGGTGGCGTTTCAGATGTTTGCAGGCGCTGGTGGTGTCTCTCAGCCATTCTATCTCAGCGATGGGCCACTGGCGCGCGACTATACGGTTCTTGTGCGGGGCAAGTCGCTCTTCGAGACGCTGCTGCTCAACATGACGCAGTATGACGAGCGCGAAGACACGGATGAGCCGATGCCCAACATTGGCGACGCGCCGTGGTGGGAGCAAGAGACCCACTCGGAACCTGATCCTAATGGAACCCTCCCCAAGGGCTACCTCGATTACCTTACGTGGCAGAGTCGGCGCATACATCTGGTGTACGACGAAACGGTTGGGGTCGTTCGAGACGCGCAGATTCGCCAGAATCTCAAGCTGAAGGCAGGAGTAGAGGATCCCTTTAAGGGGTATCGCCAGAACAAAGATGGCGCCTGGTACTCGCAACGGCTGGTGGCGGAGCGCGCCGTCTGGCGCGACAGTCATACGCTGCTCGAGCTGCGCACGCCGACGGACGCCAACGAGAAGACAGCTCGGGCGCCAGGCATTTTTGAATGGCTGGCCAAGACGCAATACGAGGTGGGGCAGCGGCGCGGTGCCCGGTCACAGGTGGTCTTTGATGTGCTGGGGTCGCTCAACGATGGAGCCCAGGCGACCGTCGTCCTTTGGCGCCACGAACAACTGCCGCTGCCGCTTGCCTATCTCAACAGCCGGAAGCTGCGGGACTGGCTGGGCGAGGCGCTCCAGCGTAGCGAGGCGGTGGCGACCATCTTCAGGGCGGGCTACACCAAAATCGGCAAGAGGAGCGTTTCACGCCCGTTGCAACTTCTGGCCGCCGAGGTATTGACCGGTGTCTCCGACCGCGACGCGGATAGTGGTGAGGCGAAGCGCTTTGTGGAGCATTTGGGCGCTGAGCGTGTTTATTGGGCCACGCTCGAACCAGACTTCCGCCGATTGATGGTGGATCTCGCTAAGGCGATGGCGACTGATGAAGAGGAGGGTGGCAACATCCCAATGATGGCCTGGGCAGCGACGATTGAGCGCAGCGCTAGGGCAGCGTTCGAGGAGGTGGCAAAGCAATTCGACATGAGCGGGCGATCGTTACGAGCGCTGGCCCACGCCAGATGGGAGTTTAATGGCCAGTTGAAACTGTTCCTCAGAAAATTTCGGGCTGATTATGCCCCAGCAGAGATGCGCGAGCAACAGAACCAGAGCGAGGGAGGCGCATGAGTACACCACCAATCAACGCGCCAGCAGAGGCGCGGGAGTTAGCGCAGCTACCGAAACTGTCGGCGACTACACGACCCAGGGAGCGGCTTTCCACTGTGGAAAGCCGGGCGTTCGTCGGGATGTTACGGTCGCTGTTGCCCATCGAGCGAGATACCATCGAGCGCACGTCAGGCGCGGAGGGTGGATTCACCGAGCGGAAGAAAGACTCCGCGAGTGAAGCCAGTCGGAAGCGCGCGACGTTGGCGGCGCTACGACGCGGGCTGGGCAAGGCTCCTGGGGAGGCGCCTGAGATGTTCCCTTACGTCATCCCCTACCTGCCCAAGCGGGTCACGCAGATGCGGGCCGAGGCGCCCGACGAGGGACGCGCGCTTATCCGCGCACAGGAACCGTTCTTCCTGATCGCCTCGCTCTTTGCCGCACACCAGTTGGATTGGCCTTACCTGAAGGATCACCATCGCAACTTTGGCGCGTCGTATCGCGCGCTCAGCGTGGCGACGGGGAGGGAGAGCGTCGAGCAGCGGTTCATTGCGCTGCTCAGCGCGCGGCGCGATGACCTTCCGACGCATCTGCGCCATGCGATTGGGCAGATGAAGGCGCATGACGTTCCCGTGCGGTGGAGTGAGTTACTCGATCATGTCCTCCTGTGGGATGAGGACAACCGACGGGTACAGGTGTGGTGGGCGAATAGCTTCTGGGCACCGGTGGACTCACCCGCCGCAGCGTTGACCGCTGACCAGCCCGCGCCCGCGCAGGAGGGGGATGATACGCCAGGCGCGTAGGGCGCCAGTCGTCGCCATCCCACGCCCCGATACACTGACACAGATGTGATCCCCGTTGCGAAGCCAGCACCGCCACCAGGGCTAAGCAGGCCCAACAGACTACTTTCGCACGGCTCGCCGCTCCGTGCAGCGAGCCGGTTTCTCGACGCGCTCGGCTATTTGGCCCGGTGCAATTGCAGTACCAGTAACAACAGAAAGAGCAGGGTACCTCGCCGTGTTTATTGAATTGCACGTCCTCCAAAACTTTGCGCCTTCCAACCTGAACCGCGACGATAATGGCGCGCCGAAGGATTGCATCTTCGGTGGTTTACGCCGGGCGCGCATCTCGAGCCAGAGCCTCAAGCGGGCCATCCGCCAGACGTTTACGTCAGAGCAGTTGCTGCCAGCCGAGTTGGTAGGCCAACGCACATTGCTGGCCGTTGGCGCCATCGCGACCGAATTGACAACCCTCGGACATGACCTGGAGACGGCGACCGCTGTCGCGAGGGCTGCGCTGACGGGCGCGGGGTTGGTCATCAAGGAGGCAGATAAGACGCAGTACCTGCTCTTTCTCGGCAAGCAGGAAATCGTCGCAGTGGCTGCATTGTGCCATCAACACTGGGATCAGTTGCTTTCGTTTACAGAGGCGCGCCCAGAGGAGCCGGGAGCGGCGCCGCTGACGGGCAGGGCGTTGAAAAGGTCCAATCAGGGGGCCTTTCCCAAGGACATCGCCGACGAACTTCGCAGGCGGCTGGATGGCGGGAGGGCCGCCGATATTGCGCTGTTTGGCCGCATGTTGGCGGATTTGGCGTCGTTGAACATCGACGCCGCCAGCCAGGTTGCGCACGCGATCTCAACCCATAAGGTGAGTGTGGAGTTCGACTACTACACCGCAGTGGACGATCTTCAGCCCCGCGAGAATACGGGCGCAGGGATGATTGGCACGGTTGAGTTCAACTCGGCGTGCTTCTATCGCTATGCGAACGTGGACACAACGCAATTGACCGCGAACCTGGGGGGTGATGTCGCGCTGGCTCAGCAGACGGTGGAGGCGTTTTTGCATGCGGCAATCGACGCTATCCCCACAGGCAAGCAGAATAGCATGGCGGCGCAGAACAAGCCTTCGCTGGTGATGGTAGTGGCGCGTGAGCGGGGCCTTTGGTCGTTGACGAATGCTTTTGTCAAACCGGCGCAGGCGACCGAAGAACGCGATCTGGTGGCGGCTTCCATTGAGAAGCTCGACCAGCATTGGGGCGCGCTGGCCCGGATGTATGGCGAACGCGGCATCCAAGGTGTGTGGCTGGCGCAGCTAGCGGAGGCCAAGCTGAGCACGCTGGCGGCGCGACAGGTCGCTTCGGTGGATGACGTCATTGCCCAGGCGCTGGCGGCGCTACGGGGGAGTGTGGGGGCGCGGGTATGACGAGCATACCGATGAGGACGACCGTGACAACGCCCCTGAACCCTACAACCGGCTCGATGAGTACGTTGCTCTTGCGATTGGCCGGGCCGATGCAGTCTTGGGGAACGCAAAGCCGTTTCCGCGACCGTGACACTGGGCGGGAGCCGTCGAAGAGTGGAGTGATCGGGCTGCTCTGTGCGGCGTTGGGTCGCCCACGGGAAGCTCCATTAGACGATTTGGTGGCGCTGCGGATGGGCGTGCGGGCCGATCACCCTGGCGTGATGCAGCGCGACTTCCAGACGGCGGGGGGAAGCCATCTGAAGGGCGAACGCTATGGTGTCGCACATACTGATGGGTCTCCAAGCAAGTATGCTGTCATCTCGTCGAGGGCGTACTTGGCCGACGCCTCGTTTCTGGTTGGGCTGGAGGGTGCGACGCCTGACCAGGTGGCGCTGCTATGGCAACTCGACGCGGCGTTGGCGGCGCCGGTCTGGCCACTGTGTCTGGGGCGCAAAAGCTATCCACTGGGGAGGCCAGTACGTCTCCCCGATGCGCCGCCCTACGGGCCAGGGCTGCTTCCCAATCCACTCGAAGCGGCGTTGCGCCACTATGGCGATTTTGACGATGAGGGCAAGCTGCGGGAGAACCGCGTGATGTTTGTGATTGAGTGCGATCGGGATGATCCCGACGCGGAGGCGCGGATTGATCTGCCACTGTCGTTTGTCTCGGCGGATCGTCGCTTCGCCACGCGCTTTGTGAAAACGAGCTTCTATGCGCGTGCGGCCCTGATGGAGGGCAAGATGAGCGCGGACGATGCGGACGATGCGGGGGACGACAAGATCGACGAGTACGAATCAACCGCTGCGGTGGTATTCGGGACGGAAGGCAGGTAGGGTTGCGTGCTGTATCTTTCGTGTTTGTTGGTCAATGGGCGCAGCCAAGAGGCGCGCCGCGATCTAAGTGATTGCCAGGCGTTGCATCGGCGTGTCCTTTCGGCGTTTCCAGATGCTGCGGAGGCGCCAGCGGCGCGTGAGCGATTTGGTGTGCTGTTTCGTGCGGAGCCGTTGGATGGCGGGGCGCGGGTGTTAGCGCAGTCGCGCGAGCGCCCGGACTGGTCGCGATTGCCGGAAGGGTATCTGCGTGAGTCGGTATGGGGGCCAAAACCAATAGACCATCTCTTTGCGCGGCTTACCGATGGGCAGGAGTTGGTCTTCCGGCTGCTGGCAAATCCGACGCGCCGGATCAACGACCACAGTACGCTGGAGACAGCTAAATGGCACGGTAAGCGTGTGGAGTTGCAGCGCGAGGAGGATCAGATCGCCTGGCTGCATCGTAAGGGCGCGGCGAATGGGTTTACGTTGCTGGGTGTGCGGACGAAGCCGGAGATCGCCGATCTGCGCACACTGGGTGCGCCGGGTAAGGTGATGGGCCGTTATGGGGGCGAGCGCCTGACATTTGGTGCGGTGATGTTCGAGGGACGTCTGCGGGTGACGGAGGCGGACGCTTTCCGGCAGGCGCTCGAACACGGCATCGGGAGCGGGAAGGCTTACGGATTCGGCCTGCTGTCGGTCGCCTCAGCGTAATCGCCTGGACGCCTCTATCGGCTGACAGGCTTAGGCTCCTGGGCTGCGCCAGCCACTGTATCCCCACCGGTGTGGGGTTGAACTTCGGCGATTGCGCTGCACAATGCGAAAGGGATGAGGTTGTCCCCACACCTGTGGGAGTGAACTGGCCATCGCGCTTCATGATGCGAAAGGGATGATGCCGTCCTCACACCTGTGGGGGTGAGCGTATTCCGCAGCGATTGGGACTGTGGGATGGTTGAACTGAGCAGGAGGGTGTATGCGCGATCTGCATCTGTTGCCGCGAGTACGCGATAGCTGGACGTACCTGTATGTCGAACACTGCCGCATCGATCAGGAGGCACGGGCCATCGCGCTTCATGATGTGAATGGGATGACGCCGGTGCCGTGCGCGACGTTGACGCTGCTGATGTTGGGGCCGGGGACCTCGATTACGCATGCGGCGATGCGGACATTGGCGGTGAGTGGCTGTAGTGTGTTGTGGGTGGGTGAGCAGGGGGTGCGCCAGTATGCGCAGGGGGT
>VFSW01003111.1_pt1 | contig 24888 bp, 28 predicted proteins | sample 5358111 | NCBI WGS metagenome assembly VFSW01 (sample SAMN11554181, study PRJNA540505) | mine drainage metagenome | isolation source: sediment from site ElyBrook_90M | place: USA: Ely Copper Mine, Vershire, VT | collected 2017
GTCCGGCACCAATTGCCAATGCGTTCTCGAGGAGTTCGAGGCCAACGTTGCCCGGTGACAAGGACTGCGCTGCGATGCCTGAGCCGACGACGACGATCATCAGCATCGAGCAACCGATGAACTCGCCAAAGAGGGACCGAACCGACAGCCCAATCGGGTCGCGGCGACGCACCTAGTCGCCGCCGGACATTGACGCGACGCGTGAGGTCAGGGGGCGAACGACGCGCAACACGAATCGATCGTAGGTCAGCCCCGATCGCGTTCGTCGCTTCGATAGCCTCGGGACGTCGACAGACGTCGACACGCAGAGATGGGTAGTCACGATGACAGCGCCTTTACGTTGGGGAATTATCGGTACCGGACGCATCGCGCGGACGTTCGCGCGCGATCTGGCGTTCATCGACAGTGGCGTTGCGGTCGCGGTGGGCTCGCGGACGATGGAATCGGCCAACGAGTTCGCCGACGAATTCGCCCTGGCCGGCCGTTACGCGTCGTACGAGGAGCTCGTCGCCGACCCCGACGTGGAGGCGGTCTATGTCGCCACGCCGCACCCGATGCATTTCGACAACGCCTTATCGGCGCTCCATCGTGGCAAGCCCGTCCTCGTGGAGAAGGCGTTCACCGTAACCGCCGAGCAAGCGTCGACGCTCGTGGCCGTCGCGAACGAACAACAGGTGTTCATGATGGAAGCGATGTGGACGAGGTTCCTTCCACACGTCATCGCGGTTCGCGAACTCATCGCTGACGGAACGATTGGCGAGATCGTCTCGGTCGAAGCCGACCACGGTCAGCGTTTTGTATACGATCCGGCATCTCGCTTCTTCAATCCCGACCTTGGCGGGGGAGCGATGCTCGACCTCGGGGTCTACCCGATCTCCTTTGCGTCGATGCTGCTCGGGCCGCCCGCGAGAATCGTGGCGATGATCGAACCGGCGCCCACTGGTGTCGACATGACCGATTCGATGATCTTTGGGTACGCCAATGGGGCGCACGCCGTGCTCACGGCGACGATGGCCTCCAAGACCTCGACGCGGGCCGCAATCTGCGGCACGAACGGGCGAATCGAGATAGAGGGCGACTTCTACTCGCCGAGTGCCTTTTCGTTGATCGCGCCTGATCGCACGGTCCGGCGCTTCGAATTTGCGACGCAGGGGCGCGGTCTTCACTATGAGGCCGCCGAGGTTGCGCGCTGTGTCCGCAGCGGGCTTCTCGAGAGTCCCCTGATGCCACTGCGCGAGACCGTAGAGATCATGGCCACCATGGAGTCGGTGCTCGCGCTTCGCTGAACGCCTTATTTGGCATTCAGCCGACAGTTCGGTGACGTGAAACCTCGTGTGGCACCGTGTCTGAGGTGACGTGCGATCGCGGCAATGAGACGTGGGTGGGAGCAAACTGGTGCTCGCATCCTCACTTCGGCGACGAGGACCGACTTGGGACTTTTGTCCCTACTTTTTTCCGAGGCTGAACTCGCCGAGGTGTTTTGTCATGCTATCTTCACTTGTCGGCATCGCATTTCACCGGGTGTTCACAAGTAGGAAATGAAATTGAAATCTGGCATCACGTTGATGCCTCTAAAGGGTTGGGGGACTATGAAATTCAAAACAGGAAGGGCTCTTGCCTGCGTAGCGTTGGTCGGCGGAATCGTCGTCGCAATGGTGCCGAGCGTGAGTTCCGCTGCTGGGAAGACCGTGTCGGACAGTACGTTCAACGCAAACTTCACCACCATGAAGTTGCTGAAGCCGATTGTCGCAAAGGGCAAGGGCAGCATCGCTGTCATCCTGCCTGACACTGTGTCGTCAGCTCGTTGGGCTGACTTTGACGCACCGGCCTTCAAGAAGGCGTTCGCGGCCGCTGGACTCAAGAAGAGTCAGTACATCGTCCAGAACGCTCTCGGTAGCGACCAGACGCAGTACGCCGACGCTCAGGCCGACATCGCAAAGGGCGCGAAAGTGCTCATTTTGACGCCGTTGGACTCGACGACCGGTGCGGTGATTGAGGCATACGCCGCTGCTCGCGGTGTCAAGGTCATCGACTACGACCGTCTGACATTGGGTGGAGCTCGTACGTACTACGTCTCATTCAACAATGTGGCGGTCGGTACGTTGATCGGAAAGGGCCTCCTCTCATGCATCACGAGTTGGAAGGTCTCGAACGCGACCGTCTTCGTCATGAAGGGTGCGCCCACTGACAACAACGCCACGCTGTTCGCTCAGGGCTACGACAAGGTTCTTGATGGTGCTGGCTACAACACCACCTCAGGCAATGCGAACACGATCCTTGAGAGTGTCGGCACCTGGACGCCTTCGGTCGCGTTGACCGACTTCGAAGGTGCCTACGCGGCCAACCCGAAGATCAACGCTGTCGTGACGCCAAATGACGAGAACGCTGCGCCGATCATCGCTCACCTGCAGGCCGCTGGTCTGAAGCCGAACGTTTTCCCGTTCACGGGTCAAGACGCGACGCCGGTGGGCATTGACAACATCATCTCCGGCTACCAATGCGGAACGGTGTACAAGCCATCGTGGGATGAGGCTGAGGCGACTGCTTCCTTGGCGATCTACCTGCGTGCGAAGGTCAAGGCACCTGCTGGTCTGGTGAACGGCACGACGACGGACTCTGGGGCGACCATCTCGTCGTTCAAGCACGTTCCTTCGGTCTTGCTGACGCCTGAGTGGGTTACCGCTTCGACCGTCGAGTCCACTGTCATCAAGGACAAGGTCTTGACGGCCAAGGACGTGTGCTTGAACACGGCACCTACGGTTGCTGGTGACTCGAGCATCCCGACCTACGCGGCAGACTGCAAGACGTACGGCATTAAGTAACATTCAGCCATGACGAACACCCCCGAGTCACCCAGTACTGCTGTGCCCGAAATAGGGCACTCCGGTAGTGGTGGCTCGGGGGTGTCGTCGTCGCTGGACACCCCTCTCTTGAGTCTTCGGGGGTTGACCAAGCACTTTGGTCCTGTCGAAGCATTGCGCTACTGCGACCTCGACGTGCCCGCCGGCAAAGTCACGGCACTGATTGGTGACAACGGCGCGGGCAAGTCGACCTTGATCAAGGCGATCGCGGGGATCTATACGCCCACGAGTGGCCAGATCTTCTGGAAGGACAAGGAGGTCCACATAAGTTCTCCTCGCGATGCCGATGATCTCGGCATCTCGACCGTGTACCAGGACCTCGCCTTGTGTGACAACCTCGACATCGTCCAAAACATGTACCTAGGTCACGAGAAGACCAGGTCGGGTGTATTGAACGAGATCGACATGGAGATCGAGACCAAGAAGCTGTTGAAGGACCTTTCGGTCTTCACAGTGCAGTCGGTGCGCCAGTTGGTGGGGTCGTTGTCGGGCGGTCAACGTCAGGCGATCGCCGTTGCACGGGCCGTGATGCGCGACACCCAATTGGTGATCATGGACGAACCGACCGCGGCGCTCGGCGTCTCTCAGACGGCACTCGTACTCGACTTGATAAAGACGCTGGCGGGACGCGGCATCGCGGTGCTGGTGATCTCGCACAACCTCAACGACGTGTTCGAAGTGGCCGATCGCATCGCCGTACTGCACCTCGGCACACTAGTGAGCAGTGGACCGGCGTCGGAGTACGACACGGCGAGCGCGGTCGAACTCATTACCACTGGTCGACTGACGAGGGCCACTCCCTCGTTGTCCACCACCTCCTAATTCCAAACTGAAAGGCCCGGCTCATGACGACCGTGTCGGTGACCCCTCCTTCAACAGATAGCGACGCCCTCGAGCCCGAGATGAGCGAGTTGCGAAAGCGCCTCAGGGCCATTCGCCAAGGTGACAGCGGGATGGTGCCGATCATCATCGGCATCATCATCCTCGGCGCGTACTTCCAGTACCGCAGCAGCGCGTTCCTCTCGTCGGGCAACCTCACCAACCTCTTCATTCAATCCACGCCCTTCATGCTCCTCGGCATGGCGGAGATCTGGCTGCTCTTGCTCGGGGACATCGACCTCGCCGTCGGGTGGATTACGGCAGTGGGTGCCGCGATCGCGGTCATCCTCGTCGACGTCCAATATCACTGGCCGTGGTACATCGCTCTTCCCCTGGCCGTGCTCACCACCACGGCGATCGGTGCCCTCCAAGGAATGGTCACCATCTTTTTCAAGGTCCCCTCCTTCATCGTGACATTGGGTGGGTCGCTGATCTTCGAGGGCGTCGCGATCTACTTGATTGACTCAAACAACGCCGGAGGCAGTATCCCGATTCATGGCGGCATCTTGCACGACATCGCGAACGTCAATATGTCGCCACTCTTCACCTGGATCTTCAGCCTCGCCGTCGCGGGCGCCATGTCATTCTTGGTCTTCAATCGAGACCGCAGTCGACGTGCGAGCGGCCTCGACAGCGTGCCCTTCGTCGAGACTTTGCTCAAAATGGCCGCACTGCTCGGCGCGGCCATCGTGCTCGTCTTCATCTTCAACGCGAACCGGGGGTCGTTCATCGCGATCCAGGGCATGCCGTACGCGGTGCCGGTCGTCGTCGTGGTCTTGGCCGCCTTCAGCTTCATCCTCTCCAAGACGAAGATCGGGCGCTACCTTTACGCGATCGGCGGGAACGTCGAGGCCGCGCGGCGCGCCGGTGTGCGGGTCAACCGCTACCGACTCCTGGCCTTCTCCTTGACCGGTCTTACCGCCGGCATCGCCGGACTCGTCTACGCCTCGACGCTGGGTGGTATCTCGGACGGTATCCCTGGTGGCACGCTGGTCCTCTATTCGGTGGCCGCAGCGGTCATCGGTGGGACCAGCCTGTACGGCGGGCGAGGAAAGATGATCGACGCCATGGTCGGCGGGCTGGTCATCGGTGTCATCTACAACGGCATGGCCCTCATCCAGCTCACGGCGTCGGTCGAGTTCATCGCGACCGGCTTCGTCTTGTTGGCCGCCATCGCCATCGACTCCGTTGCCCGCCGAGGTCTGGTCAGTTAGACCCGCCTCGCCGTCGATCAGTGGGGTCTGAGAAAGAGTCTTAGATGGTGGTCGACGTGGCCAATAGGTCGGCCGCTGCGCGGTAACGAGCGCGAAGTTCTTCGGCGAGTGACGCGTCGATCTTCGGCTCGGTGACGACGACGACTGGTTCGGCGTTCGCCCAGCGTGCGCCGACGAGGTCGGGGCTCTCGCCACGAAGGACGCCGGCCGCCTGGGCGGCGGCGCCGACCGCGACGCGGTCGACAGCGGGGTCCGGGGTCAGGACCTCGCGCATGGACAGGTCCGCCAACACCTGGCGATAGAGCGACGAACGGATTCCGCCACCGACCGCGAGTAGGCGACCGCTGACGTCCACGTTGCAACGTTCGAGCGCCTCGACGCCGGCGAGCAGTCCACAGATCACACCTTCGACGGACGCGCGCACGATGTCGGCGACCGTCGTCGTCGTGCGAAGGCCCGAGAGCGTTCCCGACGCGTTCGGGAGCAGGGGAGTTCGCTCACCGTCGAGATAGGGCACCAGCACGACACCGTTTGCGCCGGCGGGTGCGAGCGCACCGATCCGGTCGAGGTCATTCGCCCGAGCGCCGGCGAGACCGACCGCCCACTCGGTCACCTTGGGCGCGTTGAGTGTGCACACGAGCGGGAGGTTACGTCCGGCCGCGTCGGCGAAGCCGGCGACTTCCCCCCGAACATCATGAGTGGCGTCATGAGAAGAGGTGAAGACCGTGCCGCTCGTGCCAAAGGAGATGGCGACGTCGCCTGGTGCGAGCCCGAGTGCGAGCGCGGCGCCCATGTTGTCGCCGGTGCCGGGACCGACCACTGCGCCACGGGCGAACGTCGCCGACTCACCGGCCCGATCGCTCGGTCCGAGGAGCGTGGGTAGCCACTCGAGTCGCGCGCCGGCCAGTGCGAGCAACTCCTCGTCGACCGATCCGCTGGCCGGTGACCACCAGCCCGTGCCCGAGGTGTCGCCCCGGTCACCTACGGCCTCCTTCGGTGTTCCAAGGAGCTGCCAGGTGAGCCATTCGTGCGGCAAGAGGACGCGGTGCACTCGCGCGTACGCGTCGGGATGGACCTCGCGCAGCCACGCGAGTTTGGTGATGGTGAAGGACGGCCCGAGCACGCTGCCGCATCGTCGAGCCCACTCGGCCGGGCCAAGTAGTTCGGTGAGGGCCGCGGCCTGAGGCGCGGACTCAGAGTCGTTCCAGAGTTTTGCCGGATGCACGGGCGCGCCTTGTGCGTCGAGTGCGACCATGCCGTGTTGTTGTGCCGCGACAGCGACCGCCTGCACCGAGTCGGTGACACGACCGCACTCGGACCACGCCTTAGACAGCGCGCGCCACCACGCCTGGGGATCTTGCTCGCTGCGTGGCGGCGTGGTCGAGGGATGGCGCGCCGACGCGGACGCGACGATGCGGCCGTCGTCAGCGTCGACGACGACGACCTTGGTGCTCTTGGTCGACGAATCGACGCCCGCGACCAGCGTCACGTCAGCCGGTGGCTATCGGACGCCGAGGAGCAGCTCGGTCACCAGTTGATCGAGGTGCTCGTGACCGTAGTGCGCGCGCCCGAGTGCTCCCTCGTCGAGGTTCTTGACGTATGAGCGCAAGGCCTCGGCCGATCCGTCGCCGACGGCCGTGGGCGTCGCGAGGTCCGGGACACGAGCGATGGCCAGTGCCTCCTGGATCTCCTTGTCGGCGTCGAAGCGCTTCGCCTTCTCCTTCAAGATCAGGTAGGTACGGATGCATCCGCGCGCGAAGTCCCACACGCCTTCGGATCCCTCAGTGCGGTAGGGGTGCGCATCGAAGTGGCGCATGCCGGAGTAGCGCGAACTTTCGAGCAACTGCACGAGGTAAAAGGCCTCCTTGACCTCTTCACTGCCGAAGCGGAAGTCCTGGTCGAACCTACCGATCCGTTGGGCGTTGAGGTCGATGTGGAAGAGCTTGCCGGCCCAGATCGCCTGCGCGACACCGTGATGGAAGGAGAGCCCGCTCATCGTCTCGTGGGCGAACTCGGGGTTGACACCCACCATGTCGGGCGCGTCGAGGCGCTCGATGAAGGCCAGCGCGTGACCGACCGTGGGCAGCAGGATGTCGCCGCGGGGCTCGTTGGGCTTGGGTTCGAGGGCGATGCGTACGTTGTAGCTGCGCTCACGTATGTATGAGGTCATCGTGTTGATGGCCTCGGCGTAGCGATCGAGCGCTTCGGCGACCGGTTTGGCCGCGTGGGACTCCGTACCTTCGCGTCCTCCCCAGAGGACGAAGATGTTCGCCCCGAGTTCCGCCCCTAGGTCAATGGCGTCGAGCGCCTTGGCGAGCGCGAAGCGCCGCACGTCGGGGTCGTTCGCCGTGAGCGCACCCTCCTTGAAGATCGGACGGGTGAACAGGTTGACCGTGGTCATGGGCACCTTCAGCCCCGTGGCGTCAAGGGCCGTGCGGAACTTCTTCAAGATGACTTCGCGGTCCGACGCGGACGCGTCGGCGGGCACGAGGTCGTTGTCGTGCAGCGTGACGCCGTAGGCACCGATGTCCGCGAGATGATGGACGCTGTCGATAGGGTCAAGCGGCTCGCGGACTTCAACGCCGAAGGGGTCGCGCCCGGGGTTGCCAACGGTCCAGAGGCCAAACGTGAAGTGATCCTCGGGCTGGGGTTCGTAAGTGCCAGATGTCATGTGCTCGTCTCTTTCCTCAGCATCGCGGCTGGACGTGCCTCAATGAGGCACTGCTAAAGAGTTCGAGTTCCCCAACCAACGTATGCAAGGCGAACGCTAACAGTCCCGCTGCATGTCCGCAAGCGACGTGGGATCGTTCCCGAGGCGTTCGAGACCCTAGAAGAGGTGCGTGAGTTCGCGTCGTCGGATCTTGCCGTTGGCGGTTCGCGGGATGGCCGCGACGTAGCGGACCTCCTTGGGTTTGGCCCAGGGTCCGACGCCGTCGTCTGCGGCGTCGCCGAGGGCACCGTCGAGCACCGTCCCGTCACTGACCACGAGCGCGACGACACGTTGACCCCACTCCACGTCCTCGACGCCCGTCACGGCAACGTCGCGTACGCCCGGGACGCGCCCGAGGACCGCCTCGAGTTCCTCGGGCCAGAGCTTCTCCCCGCCGGTATTGATCACGAATCCGATCCGACCGCGCACCGACACGATGCCGTTCGTCACCTCGCCGCCATCGCCCGTCGGGAACCAGTCGCTTCGACCGTCGGGTCCTTCGACGCTCGGACGAGGTGCCGTACGGTAGGAGCGGAAGAGGGTCGGCGTGCGCACGCAGAGTTCGCCCCCAACGCTCGCGACCTCGGCGCCCGCGAGCGGGACCCCGTCGTACACGACACCTGAACCGGTCTCGGTCATTCCCCAGGTCGTGATCACGTTGTCGGGGAGCTGGTGGGGCGGTTTGGCCCCTCCGAGGAGGACTTTTGCGTATCCGCTGAGGTTATGACGCAACAGTTGTGGTCGGACCACCGCGATGTGGGTCGCCCCACGTGACGGCGCGTTGTCGAGGTCGCCGGTCGACCCCCAAAGAAGCTTCGCGTCATCGAGTATCGCTCGAAGTAGCACCGCCAGGCCCCCGATGTGACAGGCGGGCAGACAGGGGAACCAGACCGGTGCGTCGTTTCCGACGCGAAGGGTGGACTGGGTCAGTCGCGCACTCGCGCGTAGCGCGTCCCACGTGAGTTCCACGGCCTTGGGATCACCACTCGATCCCGAGGTCAACATCACGAGGCCCACCTCTTCGTCGACCGCTCGACCGGCTCGGCGAGTTGTTCGTCCGTGCTCGTCGAGGACGTGGGTCGCCCCGAGGGCGTCGAGTTCTTCCTCTCGACGTCGCGGAGAGAGGCGTTTATCGAGGACGCTGAAGGCGGCGTGCGCGTCGATCGCGTCGCGAAGTGCTGCCTCGAGTGCCGGACCGAGCTCGAAATCGAGCGCGAGCAGGGGGATCACAAAACCACACTAGATGTCTAGGAACTAGCGTGGTCGCAACGGAGGTGGTCACAATGGCCTCATTACGTCATGAACGACGGATCGCAGCGACGCCCGACGTGGTCTGGGACATCGTGCGACGACCCGAGAGCATCCCCACCTGGTTCCCCGGCATCGTCTCGTGCACCGTGGACGGCGACGTCCGGGTCATCACGACGGCGACGGGAATGCAGATACCCGAGAAGATCATGACCATCGACGCCACGATCCGCCGCTTCGCGTACCGCGTGACCGCGCCGGCCTACACGTTTCACCTGGGCGTCATCGACGTGATCGACATCGGTCAGTTCGACACCCTCTGCGTGTACTCAACGACGGCCGAGCCCGACACGTTGGCGCTACTCATCGCCGGAGGGACGATCGGCGCGCTCGATGAGATCAAACGCCGGGCCGAAGCGATGAAGGGGTAAGGCGTGGGTCGCCGGATTCTCTTCATCACTACCGACCAGCAGCGCTACGACACGCTGGGGGCGAACGGCGGCCAGCTCTCGCGCACACCGGTACTGGACCGGTTGGCCGCCCAAGGCGTGCGCTACGAACGGTGCCAGCCGACCTCGGTCGTGTGCATGCCCTCGCGTTCCTCCATGCTGACCGGTCAGTTTCCGAGCACGCACGGTGCGTGGATGAATGGCGTGCCGTTGGCGATTGACGCGCCGTCGGTCGCGGAGAACCTGCACGATGCCGGCTACGCGACGGCGTTGATCGGCAAGGCGCACTTCGAACCGTTCATGGACCCCTTCGGGCTCTACGCCGAGAACGCCTTGGCGAATCTGGGCGTCCCGACGATCGAGCAGGATTGGTTCGACGGTCGTCGCGGCGTGCATCGCGGTTTTGACTACCTCGAGTTCGCCACACACGGCGTGATGGGGGCCCTGCACTACGCCAAGTACATGAACGAACAACATCGCGACGCGATCAGCGGCTTCTATCAAGTCGTCGATCGTTCGTTCAACGTCAACGCCGAGGGTGGCGGAGACACTGGTGCGCCGCAGGTCAAGTTCAACGCCGTACCTCGAGAGTGGTACCACACCGATTGGGTGGCCGACCGCACGATCCGATGGTGGGAGGCGCAAGCCGACGATCGCGATTGGTTCTGCTGGATGAGCTTTCCCGATCCGCACCACCCCTGGGATCCACCGGCGTCAGAGATCGCTCGGGTGCCGTGGCGCGAGGTGCCGCTGCCGTTGAACTACCCCGAGACCGCCTCAGAACGCGAAAAAATGCTCGACGCGAAGGCGCGTCACTGGCGTGCGTGGTACGACGGGCGTGTCGTGAGCAACTACGAGGCGCCGGCGAAGTGGGTGCCCGCGACGATGACCTCGGACCAGGTCCGAGAGGTGAACGCACTCAACGCTGTCGAGGTCGAGCTCATCGACGAAGCCATTGGCCGCGTCCTCAAGAGCATCGACGCCAAGGGCTGGGGCGATGACGTCGACGTCATCTTCACGAGCGACCACGGAGAACTCCAGGGTGACTTCGGGCTCCTCTTCAAGGGTCCGTACCACGTCGACGGTCTGATGCGACTCCCGCTCATCTGGCGCCCCGCTCTCTCGACGAAACCTGAACCCAGCGTCGTGCACGCCCCGGTGAGCCTCGTGTCACTCGCCGCCACTTTCCTCGACGTCGCCGGGAAACCGGCGCCCGGCTACGGGGAGGGCGCGGTGTTGCCCATGAACGACGACGAAGCGAAGGCGAGGTCCTTCGACGCGACGTTCACCGAGTGGGACTCATCGTTCTTCGGTATCGACGTGCACGTGCGCACGGTCGTGACCGAGGAACACCTCTACACGCAGTATCAACCCGGGACGATGCACGACGGCCACGAGGGCGAACTGTACGACTTGGCCGACGATCCACTCCAACGGGAGAACCGCTTCGACGACCCCGCGTACGCGGCCGTGCGCGCGACGCTGTCTGAACGCCTCGAGCACCACGACCAACGTCCGGGGGAGCGCGCCACGCCCGGCGTCTTGATGGCACCGGTCTGAGTAACGGTAGCGTGGACGCTATGTCTGAAACCGTCATTCAAGGTACGCCCGTCGACCCCGTGGAGGAGTTTCGTTCCTGGCCGCCGCCGGCGTTCGAGACGCTCGGGGAGTTCGACGACATCATCTACGAAGTGGGCGACGGCATCGCGCGCATCACGATCAACCGCCCCGAACGGCGCAACGCCTTTCGTCCCCAGACACTGTTCGAGCTCTCCGACGCCTTCGAGCGCGCCCGCGCCGACATCGCGGTCGGCGTGATCATCTTGCGCGGTTCGGGACCTGACGCGTTCTGTTCCGGTGGTGATCAGAAGATCCGCGGCGACGATGGGTACATCGGCGACGACGACGTGGCGCGTCAGGGCGTCGGTCGCCTCAACGTCCTCGACCTGCAGATCCAGATCCGCCGACTGCCCAAGCCCGTGATCGCGGAGGTCGCCGGGTACGCCATCGGGGGAGGTCACATCCTTCATCTCGTGTGCGACCTGTCGATAGCGGCCGACAACGCACGATTCGGACAGACCGGCCCCAAGGTCGGCTCCTTCGACGGCGGCTACGGTTCGTCCCTGCTCGCGCGCACCATCGGCGTGAAGCGCGCAAAGGAGGTGTGGTTCCTCTGTCGTCAGTACGACGCGCAGCAGGCCCTCGAGTGGGGGCTCGTCAACACCGTCGTACCTTTGGCGAATCTCGAATCCGAGACGATCGCCTGGTGCCGCCAGATCCTCACCCTGTCGCCGATCGCATTGCGGATGTTGAAGGCCGGCTTCAACGCCGCCGAAGACGGGATGGCCGGCATCCAGCAGTTGGCGGGCGACGCGACGATGCTCTTCTACATGACCGAAGAGGGCCAGGAAGGTCGCAACGCCTTCGTCGAGCATCGCAAACCTGACTTCTCAAGGTTCCCCAAGCGTCCATGAACTCGGCTCCCGGGCCGATCGAGCGATGGGTGCTCGCGGCGCGTCCACGGACGTTGCCCGCGGCCGCGGTTCCCGTCGTGGTCGGGACGACGCTCATCCGACCGGCGACGATCAACTGGGTTAACTCCTTGCTCTGTCTCCTCGTGGCCCTCGCCCTGCAGGTCGGCACCAATTACGCCAACGACTACTCTGACGGTGTGCGCGGGACCGATGAGGTGCGCGACGGACCGTTTCGCCTGACCGCGTCGAAGCTCGTCGCGGCGAAGGTCGTGCGCGGCGCGGCGCTGCTGTGGTTCTTCCTCGCCTGCGTCGCCGGACTCTGGTTGGCGACGCGCACCACGTGGTGGCTGATCCCCATAGGGGTCTCGGCGGTCGCGGCGGGGTGGTTCTACACGGGTGGGCCCCGACCGTACGGCTACTACGGCTTCGGAGAGCTCTTCGTCTTCATCTACTTCGGCATCGTCGCGACCGTCGGCACCGCGTACGTCCAGCACCTCACCATCCCCGGTCGAGCATGGTGGCTCGGCGTCGCGACCGGTTTCATGGCGTGCGCGCTGCTCGAGGCGAACAACCTGCGCGACGTGCAGGGTGATCGCTCTTCGGGAAAGAAGACCTTGGCCGCCAGGATGGACCGTCGGCGAGCGCCGTGGCTCTACGCCGCGTGCATCGCGGGCGTGTTCGTAGGAATGGCGGGCGCCGGACACGTCGTGGTCGGCATCGTCGCGGCGCTCGCGTACCTACCGGCGCTGCGACTCGCCTTCTCCGACAAGAACGGGCGCGAGCTACTGCCCATGCTCAAGTACTCGGCGCGGGCGCAACTCCAACTCGGTGCGCTCGCGGCACTGTTGCTCGTGCTCAGAGTTGGCGTGTAAAGGACGTCACCAGTTGCGCCACGAGCTCGGGCGCTTCGAGATGCGCGGCGTGCGACGCGTCGTCGACGAGTGCACTGCGTCCCGAGCGCACGGCCGTCGCGATGGCGAGGGCCTCACGCGAGAACTTCACGTCCTTTGCGCCCGCAAGGGCCAGTGTCGGCGTGGCGATCGCCCCGAGCGCCGGCGCGAGCCAGGTCTGTGTGCCGGTGCCGGCGCGACGAAGGGAGTTCGCGAGTCCTTGGGGGTCGTGACTGCGCGCGGTACGCTCGAGCGCGTCGGCGGGTAACGACGCGAACATCGGCTGCGCCAACCACTCCTCGAGGAACGCGTCGGTGCCGATCGCCTCGATGCGGTCGGCCAGATCGTTGTCGCGGCGTCGCCGGGCCTCGCGTTCGCTCGGATCTTCGATGCCCCTCGTGGCGCCCAGGAGCACGAGTCCCATCAGCCGATCGGCGTGACGCAGCGCGAAATGCAGTGCGACGCGCGCGCCAAAGGAGTAGCCGCCGAGCACGAATGGTTCCTCGGGCAATGCGTCCGCGAGCAGATCCGCGGTCTCGCTGAGCGAGGCGACGATTGTCGCGTTTTGGCCGTGGCCGGGCAGGTCGAGTGTCAGTAGTTCACCCGTTCCTGCCAGAATGGAACGGAACTGATGTGCCGAATCCTTGGTCTGGGTGAAGCCGTGCAGCCAGACGAGCGTCGGACCCGAACCGAGACGTTGGACACCAAGGAGTGACATTGCAACCGAGCGTACCGAGCCCGAGCGTGGTCCAGGCGACGTTCGCCGCGACGCTCTTCGACGAATGGATAGCGCTCGGCCTCCGTGACGTCGTCGTCTGCCCCGGTTCGCGCTCTACGCCGCTCGCGCTCGCGTGTGCCGATCGTGTCGAGTTGGACGTGCACGTTCGCATCGACGAACGTAGTGCGGGGTTCTTCGCGCTCGGTCGCGCCATGGCGACGAAGCGTCCGGTTGCCATCGTGGTGACGAGCGGCACCGCGGCCGCCGAACTGCACGCCTGCGTCGCCGAAGCGTCGCAGGCCTTCGTGCCGCTCTTGGTGCTGACGGCCGATCGACCCCCAGAGTTGCACGGCGTCGGTGCTCCCCAGACCATCAACCAACACGAACTCTACGGTTCCCTGGTGCGTCGATTCGAGGACCCGGGCGTCGCGCTCGACGAGGACGCGCCCACCTGGGGACCGCTCGCCACCCGGCTATGGCGTGCAGCCACGAACGGGCGTGGCGGATCGGGGCCGGTCCACCTGAACGCCGCGTTCGTCGAACCACTGTGGGCGAGGCCGTCGGACCTACCCACGAGGTTGCCGACGGAGGATGCGAGCGACCCGGTGCAGCCGGGCGTCGCGGACCTTGACGCGTTGAAGGTCCTGTGTGTCGCGGGCCACGGCGTCGCACCCGAGGTCGTGCGTTCGTGTGAATCCATGAACTGGGTCGTGCTCGGTGATGCCACCGCCCTGGGCACGTTGCCCTACTTCGACGCGTTACTGCGTGACGAGACGTTCGCCGCATCCGTACGCCCAGATGTCGTGGTGCGACTGGGCGGTCTCTTGGCATCGAAGGTGCTCCAGGAACGTCTGCGCACGTGGGGGGCACGCACGATCGGCTTCGACGGGGCGGGTTTCGTCGCGGACCCTGACCGAATCGTCACCGAACACCTCGCCGGTGTGCCGAACCCCGACGTCGAACCGAAGGCCGATGGCGACTACGTCCGTCGCTGGAGCGAGGCGTCGGCGCGTGTGGGTGAATGGCTCGCGACGCGCGGCGAGGACTCGGAGTTCAGCGAGATCGCCGTGGCCCAAGGGGTCGTGACCGTGGTGGGCCGACTCGACGTCGCCTTGGTCATCGGATCGTCGATGCCTATCCGCGCCGTCGAATGGTGGTCGCCACCACGAATGTCGCCAACCTACGCGAACCGGGGCGTCAACGGCATCGATGGTGTGGTGTCCACCGCGCTCGGCGTGGGCGCCGGATCGAAGGTGGTCGCGCTGATCGGCGACATCACGATGCTGCACGATGTCTCGGGGCTCGTCGACGGTTTGGGTAGCGCCGGCGGATCGTGCGCGCTCGTCGTCGTGGACAATCGAGGGGGCGGGATCTTCTCGTTCCTGCCCCAGGCATCGCTCGTCGAGGCGGAGCGCTTCGAACTCCTCTTCGCAACGCCGCGCGACCACGACCTCGCCGCCGTGGCCCGGGCGTTCGGCCACGCGAGTGTCACGGTGCACGATGTCGGGGCGCTTCAATCGGCGTTGATCGACGCGCTGTCCGTTTCGGGCCTGACCGTGATCGTGGCGAAGGTCGCGTCGCGCGAACGCAACGTGGTCGTGCACGAGGAGTACAACCAGAAGGTTCGAGACCTTCTCGAGAGCGCACGATGATCGCGACGCTCCCGAGTTCGCTCATCGCGGCCATACCAATCGCGATCGCGGCCGGATTCATCTCGTTCATCTCGCCGTGCGTGCTGCCACTCTTGCCCGGGTATCTCGCCTTCCTCGGAGGGGCGGCCGGTTCGGTGCAGGGTCGCGCGGGGAGGGGACGCGCCGTGCTGGGCTCGGTCGCCTTCATCATTGGTTTCGCCATCGTCTTCATCAGTGTTGGGGCGATCTTCGGTGGACTGGGTCACGATCTGAAGTCGCACGAGCGCATCCTCTCGATCGTCTTTGGCATCGTGACGATACTCCTCGGACTGTTCTTTGGGGGGTGGTGGCCGGCGCGGTGGCTCAACCGAGAGCGCCGTATCCATCACCTACCGCGCGCGTCGATATTGGGCGCTGGCGTCCTCGGTTTCCTCTTCGGCTTCGGATGGGTTCCGTGCCTGGGACCGACCTTGGCCGCCATTCAGGGCCTCGAGGCGACGTCCCCGGGCGCTACCGCACTACGCGGTTCGATTCTCGCACTCTTCTACTGTCTCGGTCTCGGGATCCCGTTCGTGTTCGCGGCGCTCGCTACCGAATGGATGGCGACGGCGTCGGGTTGGCTGCGCCGCCACCAACGAGTCATCGGTCAAATCGGCGGCATCCTCCTGATCGCCATCGGCGTACTCGAGGTCACGGGCGCGTGGCAGACCTTCGTCCTGTGGTTGCAGACACACGTTCCTTCGTCGAGCGCAATTCTTTAGTAAGGGCGGTCTCGTAGACTGACCCAATGAATTTGCGTGACGACTGGACGTTTCGAGGACTGGTGCATCAGGCGACTGACGACGTGATTCTCGAGCGACTCTCGGTAGGTGGCGTCACGGCCTACATCGGCTTTGACCCGACGGCGCCCTCGATGCACCTCGGCAACCTCATGCAGATTTGCACGCTTCGACGGCTCCAACTCGCGGGCAACCGCCCCATCGCCCTGGCCGGCGGGGGAACGGGACTTATCGGCGACCCCAGTTTCAAGGCCGTCGAACGTCCGCTCCTGACGCTTGAACAGATCGAGTCCAACCTCGTAGGGATCCGCACCCAATTGGAGCGGTTCTTGGACTTCTCCCCGAGCGCCGGTGCGGCCCAGGCGTTGCTGTTGAACAACGCGGACTGGCTCACGACGATCTCGTTGACCGACTTCCTGCGCGACGTGGGCAAGCATTTCACGGTCAATCAGATGATCGCTAAGGACACTGTCAAGAGCCGTCTCGACCGCGACGATGTCGGACTCTCGTTCACGGAGTTCTCCTACATGCTTCTGCAGGCCTACGACTTCTTGCGGCTCAACCTCGACCACGACTGCACGTTGCAGCTGGGTGGCTCGGACCAGTGGGGCAACATCACCGTCGGCGCCGAACTCGTGCGAAAGGCGGCCGGCCACGTCGCCTATGGCGTCACGACGCCCTTGCTGTTGCGCGGCGACGGCACGAAGTTTGGCAAGTCCGAGATCGGCAACGAACACGTGTGGCTCGACGCCTCCATGACCTCGCCGTTCGCCCTGCACCAGTTCTTGCTGAACTCCGATGACGTCATGGTTCCCTCGCTCCTGCGATTGTTCACGTTCCTCGATCACGACACCATCCGCGAACTCGACGAGGCCACGAAGCGCGCGCCCCAGGAACGACGGGCCCAGCGCGCCGCCGCGAACGCGATCGTGGCGATGGTGCACGGTGACGAGGCCGCGCGCAACGCCGAACGGGCCGGCGACGCGTTGTTCAGCGAATCGATCGCCGACCTCGACGAGGCCACGTTGCTCCACATCGTGGCCGACGCGCCGTCCTCGATCTGCTCGCGCAACGAACTACTCGAGGGCATCGACGTCGCCGAGTTGCTGGTGCGATGCGACCTGGCCGCCTCACTCTCCGAAGCGCGGCGCTTTCTGTCCCAGGGCGGTGTCTACGTGAACAACGTCCGCGTGGATGGCACCGAACCGCTCGACGCCTCGCGCGTACTGCACGATCGATATTTCGTGTTGCGGCGCGGGCGACGACAGTTGCACCTCGTCGTCGTGCAGTGATTCGTCGCGTCGGGGTCCTGCTCGTCGCGGGCGTGCTGTTGTGCGCGTGTGGCACCGTCAGTGAGGCCAAGGCCATGACGGGGTGGGTGGCGCACAGCGACTTCACGTCCAATGCCACCTCGCTGTTCAATGACGTGAAGGGTTCGGCGAAGGACCTGCGCAATCCGAATCTGTCGAGCAATGACTTTCACACAGTGTGCCAAGTGTTGTACTCCGACGATGGCGCGATGCAGGCGGCGTTGCCGACACCCGACGCGCAGGCGACCAAGCTGCTCAACAGGGCGTACCAACAGTTCGCCACCGCCGCGCACGAGTGCTACGACGCGCAGTCGAGCGCCGTAGCACGATCGAGAGCCCTGGCGACGCTCGCAAGTGGCGCGGCGCTCTTCTCCGAGGCGAGGGCCCGCGTCGCGACCGCGTCGCTGCCCTAGTCCGTCGCAGGTCGCAGGTCGATCTCGAGTCGAAGGATCCCGTCCTCAAGCGTGGCGACCGCGTCACCGAGCATCGCGAAGTCCTGGAAGTCGAGGTTCGCGGCTTCGATGAAGCGTTGACGCTCCGGACCTTCGACTGGTGGGAAACCCCTGCGCTTTACCGCGTCCGCGCGTTCCCGGAATCGAAGGACCATGTCATTGGGGTCAAAGGCTGGGCTCACAACCTGATGATAAGGGTTCTCCTCGATGGTCGAGTTGGTATCATGGAAACTCAACTCAGTACTCCTGAGTTGCGGCCGCCGCCAGCTATGGCCCGCGGCCAGTGAGGAGTTGACGTGAAAAAAGGCCGCCATCGTCGGTTTGTTGAAGCTCGCGAACTCAAACGTTCTACGGGACCCCGCGCGACGACGTGCGTCGAATGCGGAGCCGCCCCAGAAGATGTGCACGCCGAGTGGTGTCTGGCGGAGGAAGACCGCTACGACGAGATCCTCGGTTCGTTGCCTCGCACGTCGTTCAACGAAGAGGACCCGCTCGCCGCTGAGGGCTAACCCTTCTTGCGAAACACCGGGTGGGGGAGTCTCGTGCCCTTGGGATGGGCCGCGCGACGATTCATGAAGGCCATGAGCTGGTCGTAGACCTTTTGCCCGACCATCGCTACGAGCTCTTCGGCCATGGAGTCCGCGACGCGGTCTTGGCCAACGAACGCCGCGGGATCCTCGGTGCACCACCAGTGGAAGTCGTCGCCGCCCGCGCCCCAATGACTTCGATTCCCCTGGGCGATACGCGTGATGACGTGGCCGTCATCGAGGACCTCATCGTCGCGTCGTAGCGGGAGCTGCCCGCAGACCTCGGGCTTGAGCGGGATGTAACTCTCCTCGTTGTCCATGGCCATCACGTGCAGCGCGCAGCCGGGACCGCGATGAAAATCAGGTCGATTGAGGAAGATGCAGGCGTCCTGGACCAATTTGGTGACGATCTCACCGTTCTTCTTCACCCGCGTCGTGCCGGCGCGGCCCTTGGACTTGAACTGCCACTGGTCGTCGCTCAGCCGCTTGGCGGCCCTCTCGACCCGCCGCTGATCCTTTTCGTCGGTGAAGTGCGCGCCATAGCTGCAACATCCCTGGACCAGTTCCGGCGTCGCCTCGGTGAGGACCCCTTGGCATCCCGCCCCGAAGATGCACTTCCAGTTGCTTTCGAGGAAAGTGATGTCGAACATCCACGTGCGGAGCCGTTTGTTGTCCTCGAAACTGACCCATTCGTGGGCGTCGGACGGTATCGAGGTCACGCGTGAAAGGCTACATGGTGTGTTCCTTCGCGAGAGACACATCTACAATGGCGACATGACCACCGTCCAAACTTTTGAGGTCCTCTCGCTCACCGACGAGGCGCGCAATGTCGTCATCGACGCTCTCAACAACGAGGAGCAGAGCGACACGCTCGCCCTCTTCGTCGAGGTCACGGGCACTCGTGGCGCCGGTTACTCCTACGACCGCTACTTCTCCGATCGCAGCGACGCCCCCTAGGGCGCGGCCGTGGGCGTCGACGGTGGCGTCACGATCGTGGTCCCAGAGAAGAGCGTCGAACGACTTCGTGGCAGCCGTCTTGAGTTCGCGAGCGAAGGTGGTGGTGGACTCGTGCTCGTGAACCCCAATATCCCCACGCCCGAGGAGATCAATCCCGGCGTGCCCGCCGACATCCTCGCGCTCGGGGTCACTGGGCCGATGGCCGTGCTGGCGATGGACGTACTCGAGTCGACCATCAACCCGGCGATCGCTTCACACGGAGGTCGAGCCGACCTCATTGCGCTCGACGAGGAGAAGAAGGTCGCCTACGTGAAGCTCTCGGGCGGATGTCAGGGCTGCGCCATGAGCCGCATGACGCTCTCCCAAGGTATCGAGACCTCACTCATCGAGGCGATTCCCGAATTGACGGGGGTGATCGACGTCACCGACCACGCCTCGGGTGAGAATCCCTTCTACGCGAAGGACTGAGTCTCGCGTCAGTTCTCCTAGAATTGCGCGATGTTGCGCTTTCTCACGGCCGGCGAAAGCCACGGACCATCGCTCAGTGTCATCGTCGAAGGGCTGCCGGCCGGCCTCGCCATCACCGAAGCCGAGATCGCTGAGGAACTCGCGCGTCGACGGCTCGGTTATGGCCGAGGTCCTCGGATGCGCTTCGAGCGCGACGAGCTGCGACTTATCGGAGGTATACGCCACGGTCGCACCCTCGGTTCGCCCGTCGCCATTGAAATCCTCAACTCCGAGTGGCCGAAGTGGGAGCAGGAGATGTCGGCCGCTCCGGGGACGCCGAGCGAGAAGCAGACCAAACCACGACCGGGGCACGCCGACTTAGCCGGCATGCAGAAGTACAGCTTTGACGACGCCCGAGACGTGCTCGAACGCGCCAGCGCGCGTGAGACGACCGCGCGCGTCGCCGCCGGCACGTTCGCGAAGTCACTGTTGGCGACCATCGGAGTCCAGGTCGTGAGACCCGTGGTGCGCCTCGGCGAGGCCGCGGCCGACGTCTCGATCCGCCCCCTTCCCGAGGACCTGGAGCGCGTCGACGCGAGCGAGGTGCGTTGTTTTGACGCGGCGAGCGCGGAGGCGATGATCGTCGCGATCAAGGCCGCCGCGAAGGAGGGCGACTCACTGGGCGGGATCGTCGAGGTGATCGCCTACGGCGTCCCGGTCGGACTCGGCAGCTACGTGCACTGGGACCGCAAACTCGACGGGCTGATCGCGGGAGCGCTTATGAGCATCCAGGCGGTGAAGGCGGTGGAGATCGGGGACGGCTTCGCGCAGGCCTCCCAGCGCGGCAGCGTGGCGCACGACGCCATCGCGGTCGATGAGGAGTTCGAACGCGGCGGCGGGTACATCCGACGCAGCGACCACGCCGGAGGACTCGAAGGAGGTATGACCTCGGGCGCACCGGTGATCGCCAAGGTGGCGATGAAGCCACTCTCCACACTGAACCGGCCGGTACTCGAGACGGTGGACGTCGCGACGGGCGAGACGGCGGTGTCCTTCAAGGAGCGCACGGACGTGACCGCAGTGCCGGCGTTGGGTGTCGTCGCCGAGTCGATGCTCGCCCTCGTCTTGGCGAACGAGGCGGTGCGCAAGTTCGGCGGCGACTCGGTCGAGGAGTTCACCCGCAACCACGCGTCCTACCTGGCGAATCTGGGATCGACGTCGTCGGCCGCTCGAAGCGAGTAGCCGTGGCTCGACTCGTACTCGTGGGTCTGCCCGGTGTCGGCAAGACGTCGGTCGCGAAGGCGGTCGCCGAGCACTGGCACTGTGAGGCGCTCGATACCGACGAGGTGTTCTTGGCTCACGAGGGCGTCACGCCCGCGGTGTTCTTGCGCACGCACGACGAAGCGACGTTTCGCCTGCGTGAAGTGGACGCGCTGGCACTCGCGCTGACCTCGAGCGGCGTGGTCGCGACTGGCGGTGGCGTCGTGTGCACACCGCGAGCGCGCGATTTGCTCGCGCGCGAAGTAACGGTGTGGCTCGACTGTGACGACGGCGTGCTCCTCGCGCGACTCGGTGACGTCGATCGTCCACTGCTCGGTGATAACCCCGGCGTGGCGTTGACGACGCTACGCCACGAGCGCACGCCGTGGTACCAAGAGGTCGCCAGGGCGCGGGTCGACGCGAGCGCGTCCCTCGACGAGGTCGCGCTCGCGGTGATGGACGAAGCGAAGGCGTTGTCCACGTGATCGTCCCGGTCGCATTGGGTGAGCGCTCCTACGACGTGGTCCTCGCCGAGGGTGCGCGCAGCAAACTGGCGTCGCTGCTCGCGTCGCGGGCACCCCAAGCCAAGGTCTGCGTCCTGGTGACCTCAGACGCTCTACGCGAGCAGCCGTGGTTCGACCTGGACAGCGGCATCGAACAGTACGTGGTGACGGTGCCCGAGGGAGAGTCCGCGAAGACGCTCGCGAGTTTTTCGTCGTTGGTCGAGCAACTCGCCGACTTGCAACTCTCACGTGACGACGTGATCGTCGGCGTCGGCGGGGGAGCGGTCACGGACCTCGCCGGCTTCGCCGCGGCATCGTTCCTGCGCGGCGTCGCCCTGGTGCAGGTACCGACGACCCTCGTCGGTCAGGTCGACGCGGCGATCGGTGGCAAGACGGGTGTGAACCTCAACGCGGGCAAGAACCTGGTCGGCGCGTTCCATCAGCCCCTTGGCGTGCTGTGTGATTTCTCCACGTTGCTGACGTTGCCCGACCGTGAGCGGTCGGGCGGTCTCGGCGAGGTCGCGAAATGCTGGCTTCTCGAGGGCGGATTCGCCGCGGAGTTGGCGAGTGTCTCGTTCCACGACCTTATTGTCATGTCGGTCACGTTAAAGGCCGCGATCGTGAGCGAAGACGAACGAGAGGGCGCACGCCGGGCCCTGTTGAACTACGGCCACACGTTGGCGCACGCGTTGGAGAAGGTCGCCTTGCGCCGGGGCACTGATGAACTTCGCCACGGTGAGGCCGTCGCCATTGGCCTCGCGTTCGCGCCGCGCCTCGCGGCGGCGCTCGGCCGAGTCGACGAGAGTGAGATCGTCCGCCACGACGAGGTGCTCGCGGCGCTCGGCCTGAGCGCGCGCGTACCGGCGGACTATTCGCCGTCCTCGTTACTCGAGGCGATGCGCCACGACAAGAAGGCGCACCACGACCTCACGTTCGTCCTCGGGGGCGCCGAAGGCTTCGAGACCGTGCGCGGCGTCGACCCCTCGGTCGTGTACGACGTACTAGAACGTTTTCAAGGAGAGCCATGAGCAACGAGATACTGCTGTTGTCCGGACCGAACCTCGACCTCCTGGGTTTGCGAAACCCTGACATCTACGGCACGCAGACGTTGGACGAGCACGTGGCGCGATTTCGCGAGTTGGCTGACGATGCAGGGTTCAGTGTTCGTCACGTCCAGTCGAACTTCGAGGGGGACCTCATCGAGGCGGTCCACGCGGCACGGGCCACCGCGGTCGCGATTGTGATCAACGCCGGCGCGTTGACGCACTCTTCGTGGGCGTTGGCCGACGCGCTCGACACCTTCGACGGCATCAAGATCGAGGTGCACCTGTCCAATCCCGCCGCGCGCGAACCGTTTCGCCACGTGAGCACGTTGGCCGCATCGGTCAACGGTTCCATCGCCGGCTTCGGTGCCACGAGTTACGAGTTGGCGCTCGACGCCGTGCGTCGCCTCGCCGCGACGACCTAGATTCGGGCGCCGGCGAGGGGGCGCGTAGAATGGGCACCGCACGATTCGCGAAAGGTCCCCACGCCCATGGCAGCAATATCAACCTCCGACATCAGAAACGGCATCACGATCAAGATCGACGAGGGTCTCTTCACGGTGATCGAGTTCCAGCACGTGAAGCCGGGCAAGGGTGGGGCGTTCGTTCGCACGAAGTTGCGCAACGCCCGAACCGGTGCGGTGATCGAGCGCACGTACCGTTCGGATGAGCGACTCGAGCAGGCGATCATGGACAAGCGCGATACGCAGTACCTGTACCGCGACGGTGACGACTACATCTTCATGGACCAGTCGACGTACGACCAGGTGCCGGTGTCGTCCAAGAGCCTCGGTGACGCCGCTGACTTCCTGAAGGAGACGGGCAAGGCCATGCTGATCCTGCACAACGACGAGATCATCGGCGTGGAGCTGCCGGCGTCGGTCGAACTGACGATCACCGAGACCGAGCCAGGTATCCAGGGCGACCGAGTATCGGGCGCACGCAAGCCCGCGACCCTAGAAACCGGACTCGTGGTGCAGGTGCCCTTGTTCGTGGGACCTGGCGAGGTCATCAAGGTCGACACACGCACCGGCGAATACATGACCCGGGCGTAGCGTGAGCGAACTCGGAACTCGTCGCCATCACGCGCGTGAGCGTGCACTCGAGATCATGTACGAGGCATCGATCAAGGAACGTCCGGTGCTCGTCGTCGTTGAGGCGCTGCCGCTGGCGCCCGACGACTACGTGATCGCACTCTTGACGTCGGCCGAGCAGCACGTCGAGCGGGCGAACAAACTTATCGGTCAGTACTCCATCGACTGGCCACTCGAACGCATCGCGCTCGTCGACCGTCTGGTCATGACTCTCGCCATCGGCGAGATGCTCATGGATGAAGCGCCGCCAAAGGCCGTGATCCTCGACGAGGCGGTCGAACTGGCCAAGGTCTACTCGACCGACGCATCGCCGAAATTCGTGAACGGCGTACTCTCGTCGATTGCCGAGGTCGTACTGAGCTAGAAGCGGAGTTTCGGCGATGCAGCGTCGGCCGTCCCCGACAAACCGCGTGCCAATTCGTGGGGCCAGCATTCGGCCGAGGGTGGACTTTTGACGCCTCGCCACGAGACCGTTTCACTGACGCCGTCCGACATCGCGTCGTCAGGACCCCTTGGGATCGGTCGTGTCGGGCGTGTCGGTCCGGTCACTGCGATGCACGCTCGCGAGGTAGGCGTTCCACCGGTCGAGTTCGGGGTCATCGTCGTCGAAGACGACCGGGGGTCGCGACCGCTCGCCGCGCTCGTCTTGGAGGAGTTTTCGCCACATGTACACCGCATAGGCGCCGAGCAGCGGCCATTCGAAGACGTACGCCCACGAGAGCGTGTTGCCGCTCAGTGCGCGCGAAAGTTCAAGAGCGAACGCGGGGATGCAGATGAGTTCGGCCAAGAACAGGCCCACGTTGATCTTGAACGTCCCTTTCGACGACCGTGCCATGGGCGGATTGTAACGCCCGCTCCTCCTCGCCCCGCTGACGAATCGTCGCTCGTTCGGGAACGACCTGCGCCGCGCGAACGGCTACGATGGTCCTGAACCATCCACACCGCACGACTTTTCCGCGCCTCCGGGCGAAGTAAGTCGGTCGTGAAGCGAGTCCCGTGAGGCTCGTACGACTGGAGACTGATGAGTAGTACGAACGAACGCCAGGCACGCGCGCGCGGCCTGGCGTTTCTTGCGAAGAGTCAACTCATGAGTGCCGACGACGTGGCGCGTGCCCTACGCCGGATGGCCCACGAGGTCGTCGAGCGAAATCATTCGATCGAATCACTGACCATCATCGGCCTTCAGAGCGGGGGTGCGCCGATCGCCCACGCACTCGCGAGCTACCTGGCCGAGATCGCGGGAGTGCCGATGGTCGCCAATCTGCTTGACGTGTCGTTCTACCGAGACGACCTCTCGCACAATCCGGTACCCGCGTCATCGCAGACCAGTATCGATCACGACCTGACCGATCGAACGGTCGTCCTCGTCGACGACGTGTTGTTCACGGGCCGTACGATCCGCGCGGCACTGAACGCGCTCACCGATTGGGGGCGGCCTCGTG
>VFSW01003112.1_pt1 | contig 24877 bp, 28 predicted proteins | sample 5358111 | NCBI WGS metagenome assembly VFSW01 (sample SAMN11554181, study PRJNA540505) | mine drainage metagenome | isolation source: sediment from site ElyBrook_90M | place: USA: Ely Copper Mine, Vershire, VT | collected 2017
ATCGTTTCCGCAAAGGCGTCTTATGAGCAGATAGGTTATTATAGAAATATCTCTTTAATACTAATGATACTTCTCACTGCCATAGCAGGGTTTTTCCTTTACAGGCACATGGCGCCTGTGAAAGCCGGCGGAACTGCAGTGAAAAAGCGCAGGGGCTGATTTATTGCACGATAAGGAGAAAGCTCTCAGGGAGCATCTTAGGCACAATGGAAAGATAGAGATTCTTTCAAAGGTAAAGATAGAGAGCAGCGAAGACCTGTCCACATATTATACGCCCGGGGTGGCGTACGTATCTGAAGCCATAAAGAAGGACAAGGACAAGGCCTATGATTACACATCAAAGGCGAACACGATAGCCATAGTGACCGATGGGACGAGAATATTGGGCCTCGGGGATATAGGACCAGAGGCAGGGCTCCCTGTAATGGAAGGCAAGGCGCTGCTGTTCAAGAGGTTCGGCGGCATAGATGCTGTGCCGATATGCCTCGGCACGAAGGATGAAGAGGAGATAATAAAGATAGTCAAGGCGATTGCGCCGTCGTTCGGCGGGATAAACATAGAGGACATAAAGTCGCCTAAGTCTATAAGAATAGCGAACAAATTGTCATCTGAATTGGACATACCCGTATTCCACGATGACAGGCAGGGCACTTCCGTTGTCACGCTTGCTGCGCTCATTAACGCGCTGAAGGTTGTCGGAAAGAAAAAAAGCTCCAGGGTAATCATCAATGGCGCAGGCGCCGCAGGCATAGGGATTGCCGAGCTGCTGCATCATTATGGATTCAATGACCTGATAGTGGTCGACACTGAAGGGGCGATATATAAAGGAAGAAAGGAGAATATGAACGAGTTCAAGGAGCACATAGCAGATATTACAAACAAGAAGCATGAGAAAGGGGCGCTTGCAGACATTGCAAAGGGTGCAGACGTCATCATAGGCGCGTCTGAGAAAGGCGTATTTACCGAGCAAATGATAAGGGGCATGAATGACAAGGCGATAGTGTTTGCACTGGCAAACCCGTTTCCAGAGATAACTTATGAAGAGGCGAGGGGCGCAGGCGCAGCCATAGTCGCAACCGGCAGCAGCGAGTGGCCGAACCAGGTGAACAACGTCATAGCCTTTCCAGGGATAATGCGAGGCCTTCTTGACTCGAGGATAAAGAGGGTCAACAACGACATGCTTGTAGGCGCGGCTGCTGCGATTGCAAAGTCTACGGGCCATTTAAGCACGGCGCACATACTTCCGAACATCTCAGACAAGGGCTTTGAATCGAGAATTGCGCCGTCAGTTGCAGGGATGGTCGCTGCTGCAGCTTCAAACACAGGGGAAGCAAGGATAAAGATTACTGAAGAGCATGCAAAGAGAAAGGCGAAGGCTCTGATAAAAAGGTACAAGAAAATAGAGAAGATGGCGGTAAGGTACCCTTATCCTGAATCAAGGGAAGAATTGCCAGGCTGAGCATAATTCCGGGCACCGTCCTTTGCGCGGTCCTCCCTGCCGCGGGCTATTGAAAGGATGATAGAGAGCGCTATTATTACAGACGACACGTAGAATGCGCTCTGAAGCCCGTGCATGAACATTGCGCCGGCTGCAGCAGAAACCGAAAGAGTGGTGCCTGCGAATATCTGGATTGCAGTGGCCCTTGGTATTGCTGTAGAGATTGCGGCAAGCGCGACTGCAAAACTGAGCACCATCCCTATGTTGTTCATCGTCCTTGTCACTCCTGAAGCCATTCCGTACTTGTCCCTCGGTGCGTTTGCCATTATCGCGCTCATGTTTGCAGGGTAGAAGAAACCAGAGCCTGCGCCTGTGAGTATGGTTATCAGCGAGACCAGGTATATCGGCGAGGATACGCCCAAAAGAGTAGCATATGCAAGATACGCTGCTATTGTTAAGACCAAGCCAATCGTTGCAGGAACGCGAGCGCCTATCTTGTCAGATAGCCTTCCTGACAAGGGCCCTATGAACATTCCTATGATATAACCGGGAAGTAGGTACAGGCTTGATGTCAATGGGCTGAGCCCGCGTACTCCCTGCAGGTAGAGAATGAGCAGAAATAGCACCGCAAAGGATGCTGTGGAGACGAGCATTCCGGCAACGCTTGAAAATGCAAAGACCCTGCTCTTGAATATGGAGAAGTCTATGACCGGGAACTTGTGCCGAAGCTCCCATGCTGCGAAAACTGCAAACATCACAAGCGAGATTGCGATAGCTGTCAGGACCGTGCTCGAGAAGCCGTCCGATATTGTCGATATCGAAGCTACTGTAAGTATTGTCAGGGCTATGCCGAGGAGCACCGAGCCTATAATGTCCAATGGCTGCGAACTCTGCACTGCTTTGTTCCTGAGCCTTGAGAACGACAATGGGATTATAACAAGGCCTATCGGCAGGTTTATCAAAAATATAAGGCGCCAGTTTATTGTTGCGAGTATCCCTCCGAGTATTATTCCAAGAATTGAACCTAGGGACCAGCCTATTGCTGTGAAGCCGAATGCCTTGCCGCGCTCATGCGGTTCGAAATTGTCCGATATAACAGCGCTGCTGTTTGAACTTATCATTCCCCCGCCAAGCGCCTGGAGCGCGCGGAACCCTATGAGAAAGTAGATTGTTGGGGACAGGCCGCAGAGCACAGAACCTATTACGAATACGACAAGGCCGTAGTTGTATATCCTCTCGCGTCCGTACTTGTCGCCTATCTTTCCGAGCTGGCTCGATATTACAGTTATGACGAGAATGTATGCCATTATCGTCCATATTGAGACTATCGGAGAAGTGCCGAGATCTGTGTCAATGGTGGGAAGCGCGAGTATGACTATGGCTATGTCTATCGCGGCCATCAGCACGCCGACTACCAGCACTGCGAGTATCTGGTTGCTGCTGTGTTTTTTCTCAGCCATCATACACACTGGAAACATTTTGCAGAATTATAAATTGGCGATTACGCTTATAAACATGTAAGCATGTTTTGTAGGCTATCCGCCAGCGCAATGCTGGCAAAGGGGAAGCAATGCGTAAGCCGAGCGGATGCAGAGGCAGATTTAAATATCTTTTTATAGCTTACTCTCCAATATATTTCGTGCTACTTAATCTGCGCTTTCCTGCCCTGCAGTGAGTGAATTGGTAGTTATGGACAACATTAGTAATGATATTAGGATAGCCGTTGACACGGGAAAGGTCAGCCTCGGCTACAAGGAAGTAGTCAGATCGATTGAAGACGACAAGGCGAAGCTCGTCATAGTCGCAAAGAAGGGCGCGAAGGAAAAGGTCGCCGACATACTGCACCTGTGCAAGGTGAGCGGCATAAAGGCGATAAGCTATGAGGACGGGTCCATGGAATTGGGAGCCGTCTGCGGAAAGCCCTATTCTGTCATCGGGCTTGCCGTGATTGAACAGGGAAACAGCAAGATACTTGATTATTAGGTGAATGGTTGCCGAAGGGAGAATTTGCTGCAAAGGAACTTATCAAAAAGAGGAAGAAGCACCGCATGCTCAACAAGTGGTGGAAGAGGAAGTATTTCAAGCTCAAGAAGAAGTTCGACCCTGTGGGAACTGTCCCCATGGCAAAGGGCCTTGTTCTGCAGAAGTTCGTGCTCCAGCAGAAGCAGCCTCATTCAGGCCTCATAAAATGCGTGCGTGTCCAGCTTGTTAAGAACGGAAAGGTAGTGGGTGCATATGTGCCTTACGACGGAACCATAAACTTCATAGAAGAGCACGACGAAGTGACCATACAAGGAATGGGAGGATCGCAGAGAGGGCAGATGGGCAGCATACCAGGTTTGAAATACAGGGTGATTGCACTTAACGGAATTGACATTTACCAGATAGTGAAGGGCAAGAAGGAGAAACCTAAGAGATGATTTTGAATGGCAGATGATATTAAGGAAAATGTGCAGGAAAATGTGCAGCAAACCGCTCCACAGCAGAAGCCGTCTGCGCAGAAAGCGCCGCAGAAGAAGAGGAGCAGGAAAGATATTGATGTGAACTTCAATGAACAGATGCTGTTCGGCAAGTACAGCCTTAAGGGACTTGAGATAAACGATCTCAGCATCGCGCCTTATGTCAACTTAAGGCAGCATGCATACCCGAACATATTCGGACGAAGGAAGGACCAGTCATACTACAATTCTCACATAAACATAGTCGAGCGCCTGATAAACAAGCTCATGCGCGGCGGCACGGGCAAGAAGGTCATGGGAAAGGTGATAAGGACAGAAGGGAGGCTGCAGGGAAGAAAACTGAAGGCGATGCACATAGTCGAAGACGCATTCAGTGCTATAAACGAGAAGACAGGCAGGAACCCTGTGCAGGTATTCATCGAGTCGCTCGAGAATGCCGCGCCCATTGAAGACGTGACAAGGGTAAGATATGGAGGGATAAGTTATAACGTCGCTGTAGGCATCAGCTCGAAGCGCAGGCTTGACGTCGCACTTAAGAACATCGCACTTGCTGCATTGATAGGCGGATTCAACAAAAAGCGCTCTGTCGCAGATTCGCTTGCCAATGAGATAACGCTTGCAGCGTCGAACAGCCAGGACAGCTATGCGATAAAGAAGAGGCTGGAAGTGGAAAGGATAGCAAAGAGGGCGAGGTAAGAATGGTAAGGAAAGAGCTCGTGGCTGAGGAAGTAGCAAGCATAATGGGAAACATAGAGAACGTGAGGAACGTCGCGATAATCGCCCATGTGCACCATGGAAAGACCACGCTCACCGATTCGCTGCTTGCGCGCGCAGGCATAATATCAAAGACAGTCGCAGGTGATGCGCTTTACACCAACTACGAAGCCATAGAGAAAGACAGAAGGATGACGATAAAGTCTGCGAACATATCTCTGGCATTCAACTACAAGAGCGCAGACTACATAATCAATTTAATAGACACCCCGGGGCACGTTGACTTCGGCGGCCACGTGACAAGGTCGATGCGCGCAGTCGACGGCGTAGTCCTCGTCATAGACCCTGTGGAAGGGATAATGCCGCAGACAGAGACTGTTCTCAGACAGGCGCTGCAGGAGAAGGCGCGCCCGGTCCTTTTCGTGAACAAGGTCGACAGGCTGCTGAATGAGTTGAAGCTCACCCAGGAGCAGACTTTCGAGAGGCTGCTCAAACTGATAAACGACATAAACGGCTTCATATTGAGATATGCGCCTGAGGAATTTGCAAAGAGCTGGCTGATAAACGTCGAGAACAATGCAGTCTGCTTCGGTTCCGCATACAAGAAATGGGCGATATCGGCGCACATAATGAAGAAGTACAATGTAACGTTCAAGCAGATATTCGATTACACGGAAAAGAACGACGAAGAGACGCTGCAGAGGATAGCGCCTATAGACGAGGCTACCCTTTCGATGGTGATAGAGCACCTGCCCAACCCGAAGACCGCGCAGAAGTACAGGATACCATGGCTCTGGCACGGCAACATCGATAGCGTGGAAGGGAAGGCCATGCAGAGCGTTGACAGGAATGCAAATGCCACGGCAGTTATATTCGGGATAACGAACGACCAGCACAGCGGAGAGGTCGCGATAGGCAGGGTCTTTTCCGGAGTCATCAAGAAAGGCACTGAACTCTACGTTTCAGGGAACCCGGTGAAGCAGAGGGTGCAGCAAGTGAACCTTTTCATGGGCCCAGAGAGGGTCATTGTCGATTCTGTTTCCGCAGGGAACATTGCAGGGATAATAGGGCTGAACAACGTAGCCATAGGCGATACATGCAGCGAGGTTGAGATGGAGCCTTTCGAGCAGATAAAGCATTATTCGCAGCCAGTCGTCACAAAAGCTATAGAAGCAAAGGATTCAAGGGACATGACAAAGCTCATCGAAGCGCTGAGGGAGCTTGCAAAGAGCGACCAGACGATACTGGTGGAGCTCAATCAGGAAACTGGCGAGCACCTGGTCAGCGGCATGGGAGAGCTGCACCTTGAAGTCATAGAGACCAAGGTGCGCGATGATTACAAAATACCGATAACGACGAGCGAGCCGATAGTGGTGTACAGGGAGACGATAGAGAAGAGCGTTGACAATGTCGAAGGAAAGTCGCCGAACAGGCATTCGAGGTTCTTCGTGAATATTGCGCCGCTCGAGCCGGGGGTAGCGAAGCTTATAGAAGATGGGACCCTGAAGGCAGGGAAGCCGAAGGGTAAATTGCACTGGGACGTGCTCATAGAAGCGGGCATGTCCAGGGAAGAAGCGAGGGGCGTAGTCGACATAGCGAACAGGAGCGTGCTCATAGACGCGACTCACGGAGTCCAGTATCTCAACGAGGTCATGGAATTGCTGATAGAGGCATTCGAAGAGGCGATGGCAGACGGGCCGCTTGCAAGGGAGAAGTGCTCAGGCATAAAGGTCTCGATAACTGATGCGACGATACACGAGGACCCTGTTCACAGAGGACCTGCGCAGATAATACCTGCTATGCGCAGGCCGATATATGCCGGTCTTCTTACTGCAGGAGTCATCCTTCTTGAGCCGAAGCAGAAATTCACAGTCAACATACCTGCGGATTACATGTCCAACATCATAACGTTCCTGCAAAGCAAACGCGGCCAGATTCTCGACATACAGCAGGACAACGAACAGGTGACGATAACAGCAAAGATGCCTGTGTCGGAAGTGATCAAGGGCTTTTCAAACGAGATGCGCGGGATAACGAGCGGGAAGGCGATATGGTACCCTGAGTACTGGGGTTATGAGAAGCTGCCGAAGGACCTTCAGGATACCGTAGTAAGGGACATAAGAACGAGGAAGGGGCAGCCTCCTGAGCCGCCTGCACCATCGCAGTTCATAGACTAGGCTGGTAAGGCTTTATAAGGTTTTATGTATATTTAGATGCGCAATAATTGCAGATTTCCTTGCTTTTTATTGATTCTTAAGGCAACTGATTGTTCGCCAATGAGATGAGGTGTGAATATGGCAAAATCGTATGTGAAGTTCGAAGTATCGAAAGAGGTCTCGAGCAAGGCGCTCGAGGCAATAAGGGTTGCGCGCCAGGGAGGCAGCGTGAAGAAAGGCGTCAACGAAGTGACAAAGAGCATAGAGAGGAGCATGTCCTCGCTTGTCATAATCGCTGAAGACGTAGAACCTGAGGAAGTGGTGATGCACCTGCCTACGCTCTGCGAGCAGAGGAAGATACCTTATGTTTACGTGCCTACTAAGCAGGCTCTGGGAATGGCGCTTGGGATAAACGTTCCGTGCACCGCAGCAGCTATAGAGAAGACAGGAGGCGCTGACGGCATGGTCAAAGAGGTTATTTCAAAGATAACAGGGAAGGAGCAGCCTGCGGAGAGCAAGGCCCATGCTGCTGAGCACAAGGCAGATGCTCAGGAGAAGAAAGTTGAGAAGAAGCCTAGGACTGAAAAGCCGCAGGAGCAGAAGCAGGAGTGAATTAGATGGCTGAAGGCGAGCAGAAAGAGCAGAAGGTGCAGGAAAAGCCTGTGCAGCGGAAGCCGCAGCAGGCAGCAGCGCCGCAGCCTCAGCAGAAACCTGAAGATAAGAAGAAGTTCGAGGGCTACCTCGCAGAGGTGGTCGAGGTAAATCCGAACCGCACAGGGATTTACGGCGAGATAAAGCAGGCGATGTGCAAGGTGCTTGAAGGAAGGGATTCAGGAAGAGTGATAAGAAGGAATGTCTCGGGAAGGATAAAGGTCGGCGACAGGATAAGGCTGCCTGACACTACTAGAGAGGATAAGCCGATAAGGGCAAGATAAGGTGGATATGTGAAATGCTCATACTGCACTTCCGAGATGGAGAAAGGCACGGGAATGATGTACGTCAGAAGGAACGGTGCTATAAAGTATTACTGCAGCAAGAGATGCTACAGGCTGAACGTGATATATGACAGGAAGCCGAACAAGAAAGAGATTTCAGAGAAACTGGCGAAGGAAGCAAAGGCAAGGGCTTAATCCTTGTACGCATTTTTATAATTATAAGGGCATAGTTTAGCGAAGCATTTAGAGGTAGAGGCAGTGGTTCGGTGAAAAACGCAGGGGGCAAGATTATAGTGGCAAAGTTCGGCGAGCTGTGGCTCCGCGGGAAGAACCGCAGCGACTACATATCGATACTTGTCGGCAACATAAACATGAAGCTTTCTGGAGAGAGATTTGTCCTTGATAAACTGTACGACCGCATTGTAATAAGGCCAGATGAAAAAAGCTTTGAGAGTGTCCTGCAGAAAATGTCTACATTATTCGGAATAAGCGCTTACGAAGTGACAAAGGAGTCTGCTCCGAAACTGCAGGCGATAGTGAAAGAATCGATTCGCGCCATGGAAGATGCAAAAGGGAAGGGCGCTTTCAGGATAAACGCGCACAGGGCGCACAAGCAGCACAAGTTCAACAGCGAAAAGATAGTTGCAGAGCTTGCAGGCGCAGCTGAGAAGAAAGGGATTAAGGTATCGCCGAAGAAATATTCCAGAGAGATAAACATAAGCGTCACGAAGGACATCGCTTATATATCGATGCAGCGATTCAAGGGGCTGGGCGGGCTTCCTGTCGGCAGCAGCGGCAGGTGCATCGTCCTTTTCTCGGGTGGTATCGACTCGCCGGTCGCAGCATGGCTTGCGATGAAGAGAGGGCTTGAACCTGTGTACGTGCACATGCACGCATTCCCGAAGAATGAGGACTCGCAGAATTCAAAGATAGGCTCGCTGATAGGCATGCTCTCAAAGTACCACGAAAGGCACAAGGCCTATTACATACCGACTCACAGGTTCCAGATGGCCGCCCTTGGTTCTGGCAGGTATGAACTGCTGATGCTGAAGAGGTTCATGCTCAAGACAGCAGAGAAACTGCTTGAGAAGGAAGAGAGCAGCATGATAGTCACAGGCGAAAGCCTTGGACAGGTAGCATCGCAGACGCAGGCGAACCTCTTTGCTGAAGAACAGGGGATAAAGGCTTCGCTGATAAGGCCATTGGTGTGCTTTGACAAGTCTGAGATAGTTGCGCTTGCCAAAGGGATAGGCACATTTGACGAGTCCGTGAAGCCTTACAGGGACGTCTGCTCCATATCCGCAAGGCACCCAGTGATAAACTCCGACCCTGAAACAGTCCTTAAGATTGAGAAGAGGATGAAGCTCGATTCTGTTGTGTCAAGCGCCATAAAATCCGCGAAGATAGTTGAGAGCGGGGTGCGATGAACATTGATTGTTTAGGCGTCATTTAGGTATTATTTATATACTTATCCTAATAATCTTTGGATTATGGATCTGCTTGCAAAGGCCGTCGTAGTAGCCATAGTCATAGTCATCATCATAATAGCCGCTTATTACCTTACAAAGCAGCCTGTGCTACCGCAGGTGACAAAATCCCAGGCGTCCTCTCTCATACTCGATTACTTGAGGAATAATTACAAAGGGTCCATAATAAACATAACCAACGAAACGCCATCGACATACCAGGGCAGCTGGCACATACTCGCTTCCGTGATATCAAATGCAACGTCGCCGTGCCCGGCATACAGCGTTCTCTCGTTTGATTACCCCGAGTACGGCTTTGTCAGCAGGGTTGAGAACAATTACACGGCCAACTGCGTTGTAAACGGCGTTGTGCAGAACCAGAGCTACCTGGTGGCGTCTTACCCTGTCGCGATAGCAAGGTCCCATTCGCTTGGCATACCTTCTGTGAATGAGTTCATAACAAAAGCAGGGTACAGCAATGTAACGGTCCATGCGACTTATTACAATTCAACAAACTACAGCAACATCACATACAGCAGGGTCTGGCTCGTCGATTACACCGCAAAGAACATAGGCTACTCAATACAGGTGCTGCTGTCACAGGTCGGCGGCGATCCGATAATGATAAAGAACGTAAGCGGCTGAGCTGCAGCCGCTACAGCTCCTTTTCCATCGTTACAAGGCCTTTTTCTTCCTTCATCTTGATGAATCCGTTCCTTTCGAAGAACGACACCGCCCTCGCATTTTCCGTTTTTACCTCTGCGATGAGCTCCTTTATCGAGAGTTTCCTTGCCATCTGCTCTGCAGCGTTAAGCATGGAGCCGCTGAGGCCTGTGCCCCTTGCCTCAGGCAGCGTTATTATTCCGACTACAGCACGCCTGCCATCTATCCTTGTAATCTCGCATTCGCCCAGCAACTTCTTCTCCTTCGATTCTGCGACTATGTCTATGACGTTGCCTGCCTCGGACTCGATGAGCTTTGCCTTGAAAAGATCCATGAGCGTATTCTCCGTGGGCGCGCGGTCATACCACATCGACGAAGGGATTTCAGAATAGACCTCCGTCACAAGGGATATGTAGCCAGATGAGTCGGAATAGGAGAGTCTCCTGATGTTTGCTTCTGTCTTCCTTTTCACCGCGCTCAAAAAATCACATGTTTTATATATGTTTTATGCCAGTAAGGTATAAGAATTAGAATTCAGCAAACTGCAACATACATCATACATAGGTTACGTTTTGCTTTGTGGTGCTTTAATGGTCATGACAAAGACGGCTGCGAAGAAACTTCTGAAGGAATCAGGCGCAAAGAGGGTGAGCGATTCAGCCGCGCTCGAACTTTCGAAGATGGTCAACAAGTTCAGCTACGGGCTGGCGGCGAAGGCTGTGAAGCTTGCAGCGCATGCGAAGCGCGAGACAGTGAAGAAGGAAGACGTAGAACTTGCGAAATGATCATACTTGAATCATAATGGATTCAGGAAAGCGCCAATCCTCCTATAAGTTTGAGTATTACCAAGGTTCCGACAGCAGGCAGCCCGAATATCGCTATTGCTATTATTATAGGCAATGTAAATGGTATGCTTATTGCGAAGAAATAATTCAGAAGGAAGAGCGCGACAAAACCCAATATGCTGTTTGCTATTGCACCGAATATGTACTTCAGCGCGAATCTGCCAACTTTGAAAAGGATGTAAAGCAGGACCAGTATTATGATTATGGGCAGAGCTATGCCTATAATACCTGTAAGAGTAAGCGCAGGTGAGGACATGCCACCAGATTTATATACCTGTGAAGCATTAAAATGTTAGTGGTGTGCGGGTGGCTGACGGTCCATTGTGACTGAGGAAGCTCCCTCCATGCAGAGTATGTGTGGCCCAAGGCCTTATTCGGAACAGAAACGATACCGCTGCTGCGTATAAAGCGATGACAAGACGAGCGCGCAGGTGCGGGTGAAACGCGCCGATGCGCATACAATGAGCATGCAAGGCAAAACGCCGCTTAGTCGAATGCCACCTAAAACAGAAGAGGGGCTACGGCACACCACTACCAATAACTATGCAGCACGCGGTAAGATATTTTAAGAATAGCCTGCAATTAATATTGATTGCTTGGAAGATGAAGAAGTAATAGCTAGGATGCTTTCAGGGATGATGAAAAGACCTTGGGAATGGAAGCAGCTGCTGCCTACCTTCCTCGAGAAGCTTGCTGGGCTCAATGAAGAGGAGAGGGAAGGCGTGCTTAAAGGCCTTATAACAACTGCTCTTCGCGAACTTTCTGATGAAGAGTACATGGAATTTGTGGAGAAGGTGGCCGTAAGCCTTGCATCCCTGCCTGAATGGGTCAGATACACGATACTTACAAGCAGCATAGTAAACCCAAAGGGGCTCTCTCCAGAAGATTCTAAAAAGGCGATAGATGCGCTGGCAGGCATGATTAGGAAAAGCATAGTAGAAAACAGCAGCAATAGGGATCTCATAATAAGGACGATACTTGAATCTGCGCTTATGATGGATTACGATGATGCAGCAGAGGTCGTTTCCGGAATCGTGAACAGCTCGATGAGACTGGGCGCCATAGATTATATGAAGTACACTGCGGCATGGCTAAATGTCCTTGGAGACATGGATGATGAATCAATAAGGCGCGTGCTTGGGCTGCGCAATTCGGCGCTGAAGGGGTTCCAGCAGAAAGTGATTGATGACAAAAAAGTATTGGTAATGGCAGCAATGCTCCTCATCAGTTCACGGAAAAGGAAGCTCATTGCAAAGATAATTGAATCAATAGAATAGCTATCTCTTCCTGCACAGCAGCGTCAGTTCCTGCCTGTTGCTTGGCAGCACTGCAATCCTTTCTATCGAAAATATGCCCTTGATTTCCTTCCTCACAGAAGCTTCGTGCTTCTTCACGTTCCTTGTTATAGACTTCATGGTCATTATGCAGATTCCTCTGCTTTTGAGCAAGGAAGAGAACATGACGATTGCTTTTGCAGAGTCTGCAGGGCTGACGTTCATGTCATTGACGAGAAGGTCTGCCTTCATTCCTTTCAGCTTTGGAAAAGCAGCCGCAAAGCCCATCCTGTAGTGCATTATTGCGCCTTTGGCTGGCTTCTTGCTTTTGCCATCGCTTGCCAGTTTTATCCCAGCATTTACAATCTTCCCGGAATCCATCGCCGCATTGTCTACTGCTATCACTGAAAAGCCTTTCTTTGCAAGGAATCCGGACCAGCCGCCTGGTGCTGCTCCTAGATCTATCGCCGTGCCTTTTGCCTTTATTCCAAATCTGTCGAATGCCTCTGCTATTTTCATCTCAGACCTGCTTATCATATTCCTTGAAAGATTATAGTGCCTTATCGGGTTCAGCGTCTTCCTTGCGTTTGCAGAATAATTGCAGGAGCCGGAGTAGCACTTCCAGTTGAAGAGCACTGTGCATATCAGCGTTGTAGGGTTTTTTAGGTCGATAGCGAAGCCCTCTTTTTCCAGCCTGTTGCCAAGCAGCACTTCCAAGGACTTTGCAGAGTATTCAGACTTGCTGTTGATGTCGTATGCTTCTATTATCATGCTCCCTTTCGCATGCTCCGCCTCTTTTTTTACCTGCGCATATATGGAATCGATATACTTGTTTTTGTCTATAGCAGAGCTTCTGTTTATTGCAAACGCACCGTAGATGAATATATTGCCTTTGGAGTTCAGCTTCTTCAGGAGACCAGCTTCCGCATCTATTATCACGTTGTCCCACAGGCTTTCTATGATTCGGAAGCTGCAGATTCCCTTCAATTCATTGTATGCGCTCTTCCAGAACTTCCTCGGCATGTGCAGAAAGTACAGCATAGAACCTATAGAAACTACACGAAACCTTTTATATTTAACCTGTTTTAGCATATTGGCAACGTTGTTCTGGTTGAGAAATAGATGGTGAGTTTCTGAAAGCTGATTCGGCTGAATCTAATACTATAGAGCATGTTCAAGAGGCAGAGGCTAAGGCGCAGAAGCTTGTTTCCGAAGCTGAAAAGAAGAGCAAGGAGAAGGTGGATGTTGCGAACCAGAAGGCAAAGGAGATTGTCGACAAGGCTGAATCAGCGGCAAAGCAGGCTGCTGATTCTGCAATGAAGGAAACTGCAGCTGCCCTTGAAAAAGAGAAGGCGAAGCGCCTTGACATTGCAAAAAATGAAGCGAAGAAAGTCGCAAAGAAGGACCTTTCAAATAAGTCTGTGGATGAGATTGCAAAGAAGCTGGCAGGGCAGGTCTTTGACTGATAATGAGCTTTTAGTTGATTTTAGTGTTTCGAACAGAGCCTATGCAGAAAGTGAGGATAATATCGCTTGAGAAGGACAAGCAAAGGGTCATCGCTGCGCTGCACATCATGGGTGCGATCGACCTTAGGAAAAGCAGTCTTGCGCTGCAGGATGACAGGCCCACGGGCAGCGCTGTCGAATTATCTGATGCGCTTATAAAAACCACAGGAGCACTTGCGATGCTGGAAAAGCACGAGGTGAAACAGGAGAGGCACAGGAGCGCCGATAATCTGGTTGAGGAGGTCTCGCATTTCAAGGACATAGACAGGATATATGCGCTCGGGGACGAGAGAAAGGAGCTTTCAGATGACATTAAGGCTCTCGATTATGCCAGTTATGTGGCGACTGCGCTTTCAGATATAAGGATTGATCTCAGCCTTCTGAAGAGCGGCTATGTCTCATACAGGGCTTTTGAAACCGATTCAAAGTCTGCAAAACTGTTCCAAAGGGCTGCGAAGGCCGCAGCCTTCTCGGCTGAACTGCATGTGTTCAGGCTCAGCAGGAAAAAGCAGATTGTACTTATCGCATACGACAAGAACAGCAGCATAGACGAGCTTTACAAAGGATTGAAGATGAATGAGCTGGACCTTGGGGCAAAGTACCTCGAGGGCCTTCCTAAGAATATACTGAAGAGCGCTGATGAAAGGAAGAAAAGGGACAATGAAAGAATCGCTGAGATCGGCAAAGAGATGAAGCAGCTCTCCGTAAAGGATTACTCAAAGCTTGCAAACCTGAGGGAGATGCTTGGAATAGAAGCACAGCGCGCAGATGTTGCATCTGAATTCAAGCGGACGGAGAGCACATTCATAATAGAGGGATGGGTGCGGAAGGTGAATGTGGAAAGGCTAAAGGAAAGATTATATTCAGTGACTGATAAAAGGTGCGTCCTGGAAGAGATAGGCGCGGGAGAGGAACTTGCCCCTACTAACACCAGAAGGCCAGGTTTCCTCAGGCCGTTCGACTATCTTGTGAGCTTTTACTCCGTGCCTAGAAGCGACGAGATAGACCCCACATGGATCTTCATATTCTCTTTTCCGATATTCTACGGGCTGATGGTGACCGACGTGGGCTATGGCATAGCCTCGCTTCTTCTTGCAACATGGATAACGACAAGGACGGATCCTGAGGGACTCATGTACAACACTGCAAAGGTATGGCAACTCAACTCAGTTGCTGCAATCGCCTTTGGACTGCTCTCGAACCAGTGGTTCGGATTCCAGCTCAACAGCTATGTAGGCATTGCGCAGGGTGCATTCGACTGGCTGAAGAACACGCCTGCGCTCGTTGCGATAACCGTGATATTCGGAATCGTGCAGGTAATCATCGGACTGGCGATAGGGATAATAAACAGCTACAACCACGGGCACAAGAAGATAGCAGCTGCAAAATTCACTTCAATACTCGTCATCGTATTCGGCACCATAGCTGTTGCAGGGGCATTCTTCAGCGCTTTCACAGGGGCGATAGTGCCGGTGTCTGGTGCGGTTGCCGTTATATCACTGCTTGCAACAGGCGTACTGAGCGGCAGCGAAGCGACTGAGATCACGAACCTTATAACGCACCCTCTTAGTTATGCAAGGCTTATGGGCTTCGGCCTTGGCAGCGTGATAATCGCCTTCCTCATAGACATGGCATTCACGCCGCATCTCGGCACAGGCGCCATAGGAATAATGCTCTTCGTGGTTTATGCCGTAATATTTATAGCTTTGCACTTCCTTAATATGGTGCTAGCGATATTTGAGGGCATTGTGCAGGGAGTAAGGCTGAACTTTGTCGAGTTTTTCTCAAAATTCTACATAGGAAACGGGATACCGTTCAGACCTTTCGGTTATAAAAGAATCCATACCAAGGAATAATAGTAAATATAGGTGATTTGTTTGGCAATAGACATGAATGCTGCGATAGCTGCGATAGGTGCAGGCATCGCAATAGCAGGAGGCGCAATAGGAACAGGGGTTGCGCAGTCAGGGATAGGAAGCGCAGGCCTTGGCCTGATAGCAGAGAAGAAGGAGAACCTCGGGATAGTGCTGCTGTTCTTCGTAATACCAGAGACGCTCCTGATATTCGGGTTCGTCATAGCCATACTGATAATGCTGACAGCAGGAATCATATGATGACTTCATGACCCTGGAAGCGATAAGGAAGAGCTTGGAAAAGGAGGCAGGTTCCAAGGCTTCCGACATGGAGAAAGAGGCCTCGGCAGAAGCGGAGCGCATAATAAGCGATGCGAAGCAGCGCGCCAAACAGGTCGCCAATGAGATAGAGGCACGGGCTGCAAATGAAATGGAGAAGATGCAGATGGAGAGCAGGGCATCCGCAGACATAGAAGCAGGAGCGATGCTCCTTGAGGCGCAGGGCGAGGCCGTCGAGCGCTCCCTCAGGAATGTAATGTCGGCGCTTTCAAAGGAAATAGGGAAGACCGATATGAAGAAGCTCCTTGAGAAAGGGCTCAAGGAATTCGAGAAATCTTATGGCAGCAGGGGATTAATCATAAGCGTCAGCAAGAAGAACGCCGCTATCGCAAAGGGCCTCGGGGCAAAGGTCGAATACATGGATGACAACGGTTTTGTCATAACAACTGAAGACGGCAAGATAGCACTGAATGCAAGCGCAGAGAGCCTGCTTGCATCTGAAAAGGGCAGTGCAAGAAGCCTGGTGTACGAGGGTCTTTTCGGCAAGCCACATGCCCACGTTCCTTCTGCAGTGAGAAAGAAGAACACCAAAAAAGTAAGGGCACGCACAAAGGCAAAGGGCAAGAAAAGAAAAAAAGGTAGATGAGATATGCTGACAGGATCCGCGGCTGCAAGACGCTATGGCTATTCCAGTGCAAGGGCAAGAGCGATGGGCAGCGAGCTTCTCAGCGGCAAGGCTATGCAGGAAGTGATGAATGCAAAGGACGTAAGCTCGATGCTGTATGTTCTGTACCAAGGGACGTTCAAGAAGGACATAGAGGAATTCGGCGGCCTGAGCATAAAGCATGAACTGATAGACTTTGCACTGAGCAGGAACCTTGCAAAGAGCGTGAGCAAGCTTGTGCAGATCTCGCCTACGACGGAGAGGAAGCAGATACGTGCGGTGGTGGGCAGGTGGAACCTCTCGAACGTGAAGATAGCGATAGAGGCGAAGGAAAGGAAGCAGTCCTATGATGATGTTGCAAGATACATCATAGATTACGGGATCTACGACGCACAATTTGTAAGGGAAGCGATGCGCGAGGAATCTGTCGAGGGCATGCTTGCCAGGTTCATGATAAATTCGCCTTACAGAAGCATACTCGCGGAAGCGCTTGAGACGTACAAGAAGACGAAGAGCGTGACACATGCTGTTGCAGAGATAGACAGGGGTTACTACCAGATGCTTGGCAGCGTGATAATAGGATTAAGGGTACTCGACAACGAAGCAGCGCGAGTAGTGAAGATGGAAGTGGACATGGCGAACATATTATTCATGATAAAGGCGAAGAGGCTCATGCTGAAGTTCCAGGAGGTGAGCCCGTATCTCATAAGCACAGGCAACCTTCCCCTGCACGAGCTGGAGCAGATATACAGCAACAGTAAGGACATAGAGGCGATGGTTTTGCAGGTGAAGCAGTATGACCTGAAGAGCGCGCTTGATGTTTACAGGAACGGCAAGGCAAAGCAGCTCCTTGTCTTTGAAATAGGGCTGAAGAACAGCATATTCGAGAGCAGCATAAGACTCCTTGGGCACAGGATATTGTCCTTCGGAGCGATACTCGCTTATGCATACAAGAAGGAGCTTGAGATATTCACCCTTAGGATACTCATACAAGGAAGAATATACGGATTGACAAAAGAGGAGATGCAGAGGTTGTTGGTTTGGAAGAGCGGTTGAACAGGTACAAGATAGCTATGGTCGGCAACAGGCTCATGTCCTTAGGCTTCAGGCTTGGAGGCATACCGGAATCATACGAAGCTGCAGATGAGAAGGCAGCAGAGAGTTCACTTAAGTCGCTCCTTGACAGGGATGACGTAGGCATAATAATAATTACTTCAGGAATAAAGAAGCTGGTAAAGGAGAGGAGGCTGCAAGAGGCAATATCCGGAAGCATACTCCCGCTCATAGTGGAGATACCTGAAGAGGACCAGGAGCAGGAAGAGGACACATTGCGAAGCCTCATAATGAGAGCAATAGGGATAGACATTACAAAGAGCAATTAGGTGATTTGATTGGGAATTATTGAAAAGGTCTCAGGTCCGCTCGTCGTTGCAAAGGACATGCTCGGAAGCAGCATGTACGATGTAGTAAAAGTTGGAAAGGACTCGCTCGTCGGAGAGATAATACAGTTGAACGGGGAGAAGGCGGTAATACAGGTATATGAGGACACTACTGGAATGGGCCCTGGAGAGGCCGTAGAGTCTACCGGCGTTCCGCTCTCCGTAGAACTGGGCCCTGGAATACTGAGCAACATATACGACGGAATACAACGGCCGTTGGAAGTGATAAGGTCGAAGAGCGGCGCGTTCATAGAAAAAGGGATAGTCGCGGACCCGATAGACAAGAAGAAGAAATGGAAATTTGTCCCTGAGAAAGGGATGAAGGCAGGAAGCATTGTAAAAGAAGGGGAGATAATCGGCTATGTTCAAGAAACTGAGCTGATAAAGCACTATATAATGGTGCCTTACGGGATAAGCGGCAGGATAAAATCCATAAAGCAGGGGAGCTTCACTGTAGACGATTCTGTTGCAAAGGTCGATTTGAAGAATAAGGTTTTCGACATAAAGATGTCACAGGTCAGGCCGGTCAGAAAGGCCTCTAAATTCAAGACGAAGTTCAGGTCTGACGAACCGCTGGTCACAGGCCAGAGGATAATAGACACGCTCTTCCCTGTTGCAAAGGGAGGGACTGCCGGAGTTCCTGGTCCGTTCGGGGCAGGAAAGACAGTTATACAGCACCAGCTTGCGAAATATGCGGACAGCGACATCGTGGTTTATGTCGGTTGCGGAGAGCGCGGCAATGAGATGACTGAGATACTGACAGAATTTCCAGAGCTCAAGGACCCGCGCAGCGGAAGGCCACTCATGGAGCGCACGGTACTAATAGCGAACACAAGCAACATGCCTGTGGCTGCAAGGGAGGCGAGCATATACACAGGAATAACGATTGCTGAATACTTCAGGGACATGGGATACAGCGTTGCGATAATGGCAGATTCCACTTCGAGATGGGCAGAGGCGATGCGAGAGATCTCTTCAAGATTAGAGGAGATGCCTGGCGAAGAGGGCTATCCCGCATACCTTCCGAAGAGGCTTGCCGAGTACTATGAAAGAGGTGGAAAGGTCGAATCCCTTTCAGGGAAGATAGGCTCTGTAACGATAGTAGGCGCAGTCTCGCCTCCGGGCGGCGACCTTTCAGAGCCTGTGTCGCAGGGAACACTTAGGGTGGTGAAGGCATTCTGGTCCCTTGACGCAGCGCTTGCGAGCTCAAGGCATTTTCCATCGATAAACTGGCTATCCAGTTATTCTCTTTATCTTGATTCGCTTGCGGGCTGGTATGACAAGAACGTTGACAAGGAATTCATGGCTGCAAGGAAGGAGTGCATGCAGATACTGCAAAGAGAAGCAGAGCTGAAGGACATCGTGCAGCTTGTCGGCGCAGAAGCGCTGCCCGACCACGAACGGCTTGTGCTCGAGGTAGGGCGCATGATAAGGGAGAATTTCCTCAGGCAGAGCGCATTTGATGAAGTAGATGCGTACACAAGCCTGAAGAAGCAGTCGTTCATGCTCAGGTCCATGCTCAACTTCTCAAGAAAGGCAGAAGAAGCGCTGAAGTCTGGCGCTACGACCGACAGGATATCCAAGATGGCAGTGGTAGCGCAGATTGCAAGGATGAAAGAGGTCAAGGAAACTGACGTCGACAGATATGAGAAGAAGATAGCTGAAGATATAAACAGGGAGCTTGGCGCAATAGTTGCAGAGTACAAGGAATCGGAAAAGGGATGATTTCATGAAATTCGAGATAGAGTTCAAGACAATAGAGAATGTTTCAGGGCCGCTGGTGGTGGTCGGCAGGCAGGGCAATGCGAAGTACAATGAGATAGTCAAGATAAGGCTGCATGACGGCGAAGAGAGGCTCGGCCAGGTTCTCGAGACAACTGAAAAGAGCGCAGTTGTCCAGGTATTCGGACCTACGAACGGGATAAACATAAGCAACACTTCGGTATCATTCCTCGGCGAGACCTTCATGACAGGCGTGGGCGAGAACATGCTTGGCAGGATATTCGACGGCCAGGGCAGGCCGAGGGACAACGGGCCTCTGCCTGCATATGACCAGCGCAGGGACATAAACGGTTATCCGATAAATCCGGCTTCAAGGGCGATGCCGAGCGATTTCATAGAGACAGGCGTGTCTTCAATAGACGGGCTTGACACGCTTGTAAGAGGGCAGAAACTGCCGATATTCTCGTCTTCAGGTCTGCCGCACAATGAATTGACTGCGCAGATAACGAGGCAGGCTTCCGTGAAGAACCAGAGCGAGGGCTTCGCAGCGGTGTTCGCAGGCATAGGAATAACATATGACGACGCGCAGTATTTCATAAACGAGTTCAGGAAGACAGGCACTTTCAAGAGGACTGTTGCTTTCATAAACCTCGCGGACGACCCGAGCATAGAACGCATAATAACCCCAAGGCTTGCCCTTGCGACTGCCGAGTATCTTGCATACGACGCAGGCATGCACGTGCTTGTGATACTCAACGACATGACAAATTATGCAGAGGCTTTGCGAGAATTGTCAAGCGCGAGGGAAGAAGTTCCTGGAAGGAGAGGCTATCCTGGTTACATGTACACGGACCTTGCGAGCATATACGAGCGCGCAGGGATAATAAAAGGAAGGAAGGGCAGCATAACCCAGCTCAACGTGGTGACCATGCCCAGCGACGACATAACACACCCGATACCAGACCTCACCGGTTATATAACGGAAGGGCAGATCTTCCTGAGCAGGGAGCTTACAAACAAGGGCATCTATCCGCCGGTGCAGCCCCTAGGTTCATTGTCAAGGCTCATGAACAACGGGATAGGGAATGGCAAGACAAGAGAGGACCACAGAGGGGTTGCAGACCAATTGTACGGCGCGTATGCAAAGGCGCAGGATGCGAAGAGCCTGAGCGCGATAGTCGGCGCAGAGGCACTGTCTGACAGCGACAAGATGTACATGCGCTTCGGCGAAGAATTCGAGAACAGGTTCATCAGGCAGAGCATATACGAGAGAAGGACCATAGAGGACACTCTAGATATTTCATGGGACCTGCTGTCTTCTCTGCCTGAGAGCGAGCTCACGAGGATAAAGTCCGATTACATATCAAAGTACTATAAGAAGGGCAAGTGAAATGGCAAAGATAAACCCTACAAGGATGAACCTGATAAACCTTAAGAAGAGGGTCGTCATAGCAAGGAAGGGTTATTCCATACTGAAAAGGAAGAGGGAGGTGCTTGTGATAGAGTTCCTGAAGCTGCTCAAGGAATCGAAAGAATCAAGGAAAGAACTGAACGAGATAATCAAGAATTCGTACAGGACTGTTGCGATTGCGTCTTCTTATATCGGCAACTTCGAGCTTGAAGAAGTTGCGATGCACATAGAACAGGAAGCGGGGATAACAATGAAGATAAAGAACATCATGGGCGTCAGGATACCTGCCATAAACAGGCTTGTTGAGGACCAGGGATACAGCCCGATCATGCTGCAGACGAGCCTCGCGGCTGACGACATAAATGAATCGTTCAGGAAGGCGGTAGGCTCTGTCGTTGACGTGGCGCAGAGGGAGCAGAGCCTCAGGAGGATAGCGATAGAGATAGACAAGACAAAGCGCAGGGTCAACGCGCTTGACTACAAAGTGATACCTGGCATGCTTGCTGAGACGAAATACATTAGAATGAGGCTTGAAGAGATAGACAGGGATACGTTCTCGGCGCTGAAGCACGTGAAGAAGAAGCTCGCGAGGAATGCAGGATGAATGCATGCTTGTTCAGCGGAGGCAAGGACTCGACTCTTGCACTCCACAAGGCGGTAAAGATAGGCATATCAATAGACCTTTTAATAACGATGAGGCCTGAGAACCAGTACAGCTACATGTTCCATTATCCCAATGTAGAACGCACATCACTGCAGGCAGAGTCGCTTGGAATAAAACAGGTATTTTCACATACAAAGGGCGAAAAAGAGCTTGAATTGAATGACCTTGAACAGGCGCTGGAAGACAACGATGTAAAGGTGCTTGTCACAGGCGCAACATACAGCTCCTACCAGGCTGACCGGATAAACGGCATATGTAGGAAGCTTGGGATAGATTCTATTGCTCCGTTATGGCACATAGAGCCGGTGGAAGAGCTGAACGAGCTTTCAGGAACATTCAATGCAATAATAACGTCTGTTTCTGCAGAGGGCTTTGACGAGAGCTTTCTCGGAAAGAAGATAGATTCAGGGATGATAAGCAGATTGCAGGAATTGAACAGAAAGTACAAGATAAACATGCTTTTTGAAGGCGGAGAGGCAGAGAGCTTCGTGCTTGACGCCCCATTATTCAAAAAAAGGATTGTAATAGATGATGCAAGATCTGAATGGAACGGGAGCAGCGGAAGGTATCTGATAGAAAAGGCGCACCTTGAAAAGAAATAGTATTTATTTATAGACGTTGAGCTCGTATGGGATTTGTTGGTTTAATGGAGTTATTCTCAAATTCAAGCGGTTATGCAGGCAATCCTGTTGAGGAGCAGGACATGATAGCCAGGGCCCTGATCAAGAAAGGCAAAAAAGTGATAAAGATTAACAGAGGGGACCCTGCAGTATATTTCAAGACCCCGAAATACATCGTTGACGCTTATGTAAAGGCGCTGCGCAATAACAGGTCATATTATGAATACTTTTATGGTGCGCAGGAGCTTAGGGAGGCTGTTGCTGCAAGGTACAGGCGCATGTACTCGCTCAGCTTGAATGTTGAAGAGGACATAATAGTGACCAATGGCGTCAGCGAGGCGCTCATATTCCTTAATAATGTACTTATGAACAGGGGCGACAGGGCAGTAATGTTCAAGCCATTCTATACCCTTTACATAAACCTGCTTGAGATTTCTGGCGGGAAAGCGGTTTACGGGAATTACAATGAGAAGGACAATTGGCTCATAGACCTTGACCATCTCAGAAGGACGCTCAGAGGCATGAAACGATTGAAATACATGCTGATAACGAATCCAAACAACCCTACAGGAACTGTACTAGGTAGGAAAACAATTAAGGAAGTTGTTGACATAGCAAACGAAAATGACCTCATACTTGTAAGCGATGAGATATACGATGAGATACTTTTCAACAACGCAAAGTTCACAAGCCTGGCACAGCTTGCAAAGGGGACAAAGCATGCGATACTCAACGGCGCTTCGAAGAACCTCGACTCCCCCGGATTCAGAATGGGGTACATCATCATACCTGGAGATGACAAAGTCTCATCCGGGCTGAAGGAGCTTGTTGTTAAATACGCGCAGATGAGATTGTCCGTGAATACGCCTGCGCAGTATGCTGTGGCAGAAGGAATGAACAACATAAAGGAGCACAGGAAGGCAATGAGCTATATGGTAGGGGAGATGGCTGACAGGGCTAATTTTACATATAAGTTAATCAATGAAAGCAAGTACATGGAAGCAGTTAAGCCAAATGGCGCCTTCTACGTGTTCCCAAAGCTTAATATAAGAGATATGAAGATTAAGGACGATACTGAATTTACAAGAAGGCTGCTTCTTGAGGCGAACGTCCAGGTTACAAGGGGTTCTGGCTTCGGGAGCAAGAACCACATAAGAATTGTGACCTTACCGGACAAGAATATAATTCAGGAAGCAATGGATAGGATAGAGGGCTTCTGCAGGAAGAATAAAAGGGAGGCATAGTCTATCGGTAGGACGACACCCTTACACGGTGTAGAGCTGGGTTCAACTCCCTGTGCCTCCATTTAATTCACTCCGACAGCAAGGCAAAAATGGACTACAGATAAGTTTTATATAGATTTCTATATATAAGCTAATTATGGACATAAAGGACTCTGTGAAGTCTGCTATTGCGAGACTAGATGCCAATCCTGACATACCTGAAAAGAACAAAGAAGCAGTTCATGACCTGGTCAACAATCTAAGGGCCAAGGGAAGATCAGAGAAGACAGTATACAAGCATCTATATCTACTGAAGTTTTTCCTGACACATCTTGGAAATATCAAAATTGAAGATGCGACAAAGAAGGATATAGAACGCGTCCTAGGAGAAATGAACAGTACCCAGCTTAGCGAATATACCAAATATCACTTTAGGGTAACAATAAAACTCCTTTACAAGGAGTTACTAGGGGAGGGATACTACTATCCTAAGGCAATTGCATGGCTCAAGACAGGAATGGGAAAAAGAGCGAAGATGCTGCCTGAAGACATACTCAGTGAGGATGAAATACTAAAGATGATAGAAACTGCAAATTCCGTGAGGGACAAGGCAATAATTGCTATTCTTTTCGATTCAGGCATACGCCTTGGCGAAATGCTTTCTCTAAGAAAGAAGGATGTTGAACTCAATACTGAGCCTGCACACATAACAGTAAAAGGAAAAACAGGGATGAGGAGGATACCTGTTCTATTCAGCGTACCGTACCTAGCACATCATCTTAATCAAATCAAGAAAAAAGATGATAGTGATAGCCTTTGGTGGAATCTTGCGCAGAGCCATGTCAAGGGAGAAATGGACGAGGCTGGAATACGCAAGATGCTCAGAAGAGTTGGGGATGAAGCTGGAATAAAGAAGAGGATATATCCACACCTTTTCAGGCACAGCAGGGCAAGCTACTATGCCAACAAGATGACAGAGCAACAGCTTAAGGCGTATTTTGGTTGGACAGGGGACAGCAAGATGGCTGCAACCTATGTTCATCTAAGCGGAAGGGACATCGACAATGCGCTGCTGCAGATACATGGAATAAAGCCAAATGAAGACTCTGGAAAGCCAAAGCTTACTGTAAGGACATGTCCAAAATGCAGAATATCGAATCCGATGGATTCTTCATACTGTACCAGATGCGGATCTGCACTAGATATAGCTACTGCACTCATACAAGAGAAGAATGTGAACAAGATGAAGGATGATGTAGAGGATTCAATAATTGATGATAAGCATATGGAAGATATGGCGCATAGATACTTCATGAAGAAAAGAAAGGAAAGAAAGAGATAACTTACTTTTACTTAATATCGGACTTCGAAAGAGATCAAAACAAATCCTTAAATACGTCTAAAACCCAATAAAATCAAAACCTGATAGGATGTTCATAATAGATGATATAATAAGTTGGATTGTAGGTCGTATACTAGATCGATTATATCCGAATAGGAACAGCAATGATACGCTTATAAAAGATTTAAATAAAAGAGTTGTAGAA
>VFSW01003113.1_pt1 | contig 24872 bp, 26 predicted proteins | sample 5358111 | NCBI WGS metagenome assembly VFSW01 (sample SAMN11554181, study PRJNA540505) | mine drainage metagenome | isolation source: sediment from site ElyBrook_90M | place: USA: Ely Copper Mine, Vershire, VT | collected 2017
GCACGAGGTCCTGCCGAAGTGGAACTACACTATCTCACCCAATCTGTGAAGTTGTCTTTGCGTCAGCCCTAAGCTTCGCGCGGCCGTTACCCCAGACAGCTTTCTAGCTTGGGCGAGGATTGACGAGGGCAAGGGCGTCCCGAAGGACTATGAGGAGATAGCGAAGTGGTATCGATCGGCAGCCGCCCAGGGCGACGCCGATGCGCAGTATGGGCTTGGCATACTATACGAGACCGGCCAGGGCGTTCCCTACGTCCCTGCGGAGTGCCTCAAGTGGTACAGGCTCGCTGCGGCGCAGGGGAACGTGGCGGCTCAGTTGAGCTTGGCGCTGAAGCTCGGAGGAGGACAAGAGGCGGCGAAGTGGTATCGGCTGGCTGCCAATCAGGGAGTCCCGTGGGCGCAGTATAGGCTCGGATGGCTGTACCTCGTCGGTGCGGGCGTTCCGAGAGACTACGCCGAGGCGGTCAGATGGCTCCGGGCGTCGGCTGGAGGGGGTTACCTTGCAGCCCAAGCGGAGCTTGGGTCCTCGCTAGACGACGTGTGCGGCTCTAGGGTGCCCGTTGACTCAAAGGGCCAGGCGCTGACTTGCGATTCGGCTGAGGCGGCGGAGTGGTACGGGCGGGCGGCCGCGCGCGGGCACCCTGAATCACAGGAAGCCCTCGGCGAGATGTACTTGCAAGGGCGAGGAGTTCCGCAGAGCGATGCTGCAGCTTTGAAATGGCTCCGCTTGGCCGCAGACCAAGGAAAGCTCGGCGCGCAACTTGACCTCGCGCGAATGTACAAGGACGGTAGGGGAACACCACAAAACTACATTCTGGCGCACATGTGGGCTAACCTTGCGGCTTCGCGCTACACAGATCGCCCCGGATGGCATTCCCTGAGCCCCGAGAACCAGTCCGGTATGCGGCGTCATTACACGGCGCTGAGAGACGAGCTCGCTGGCATGATGACACCCGAACAAGTGGCGGAAGCGCAGGCCTTGGCCCGGGACTGGAGGCCGACTAAGCCTGGCGATGCGTCCGGTAGCCAAGCGCCCAGGGATTCCGCGCCGGCGGCGGGCGAGCAGCAAGTATTCGCGGGTACCGGTTTTGTCGTGGACCGGCGCGGCGACGTGATGACCAACCACCACGTAGTAGACGGCTGTGCGCAAATTCTGGTGTCTCCGTCGGTAGGGGGCCAACAGAGCGTGGGCGTTATCGCCGACGACAGCCAGAACGACCTGGCTCTCATTGGTCCGATCAAGCAGCCGGCAGGCTCGCTTCCCCTGACCGACGACCGTCCCATGCTCGGTCAAAGCGTGGTAGTGGTTGGGTATCCGCTCCAAGGAATCCTGGCATCTTCCCTAAACGTGACGACGGGCGCGGTGAGCGCCTTAGCCGGGCTAGAAGACGACACGCGCATGATCCAGATCACAGCTCCTGTACAGCCCGGCAACAGCGGCGGCCCGCTGTTCGATCAAACTGGAGCAGTTATGGGCGTGGTATCAAGCAAGCTCGACGTGCTGAAGACCGCGGAACTGACGGGCGACCTGCCCCAGAATGTAAACTTCGCCATAAGGGCCGCTACTTTCCGGGCCTTCCTTGATGCGAACGGCATCGAATACGCGACTCAACGTCGGGGCGCCAGCCTGGGTGCGGTCGCCGTCGCCGACCTCGCAAGGAAGGCCGTTGTACGAATCGAATGTCACAGGTGAAGGTGCTGCCGGCGGAGGCGGCGCGGTCCCGCCTCCGCGGCCGTCGCTCGATCAGCCGCCTTAGGCGATCCTCGGTCCGAACACTTAGGTTTCTCTTGCTGCACCGGGCGGGGCGAACTGCCGTCTCCGGCAACAATACGCCGCAGCGACGAAGGCGCTGAAAACTGCATTGCGGCCCCGGCGGCGTACTTTTGAATCCCGGATAGAACCGGTAGCCTGGCATTCAGGGGCGGCCGGAAGACGATACAGATTTCGAACCCAAGAATCTCCGGCCTCCAACTGGTGAACCTGGCGTTTAGCCCTGGCGGGCCAGCGCCTCGAATTGCTCCTCAAATGCTCTGAACGCCTTAGCAACGTCTCTCGTGCGCTCCCGCATGCCGCGGTGCTCAGCTATTCCCCTGAGCCGGGCATCCGGCTTGTAAATCGCCGAGTGTTCCACCTCCCAAAAGAGTCCGATCAGCATCGATACGACCTGATATTCTCCCTTGACCCCACCGCTCGCCCGGTCGCAGTAACCGTAGTACTTGAAAGCCTGAACTTCACCGCTGTCTTCGACAGGGTCCGCAGTCCAGGAGGGGAAGCGCTGACGCAATAACGTATCGACCTCCGCCACGCGGTCCCGGGGAAACGCCATGACGCGAACTGCTGCAAGATCATTCAGGCTTGTCAGCGTGTAGATCCCTGGCCGGCTCTCGTCGAAAGCCGCGCCCTCCTGGTGCGCCCGAAGCTTCTCAAGTGCGCTCTCGCAAGCCTTAACCCGGCACTTCACGGCCAGCCTTTCATATCTGTTCAGCCCTCCGGAGATTGGCAGCACGTGATATCTGATCTCTGCTTCGAGCCGATTGGCAACGCGGCGTATTTCCGGCAGAAGGGTGAAATACTCCTCGCGCAGGCGATCCTCGATAGTGCGCCCAGCCTCAGCCAAGCGAAGCCTCAATCTCGCGTTTGACCGCCTCAGGCGGCTCACCCGAGCTGAAATAGTACTTCCATTCCTTGCCGGCAGTATCTTCGCGAATCGCACGTCCGAGCTCTTCCTCGGGTCTGTCTTCGGCAAACTGCACGCTGATGATCTTCTTATTCTTCCGGTTGAAGTAAACCCTTCGGTCGAAGCTGTAGGCGAAACCGGCGTTATCCAGAATGTGCTGCTTTTTGTCCAGGGTTTGCAATCAGACCACCTCCCTGCTCCCAATTGTAGCCGATTCTCCCCTCAATCCCCTCGTGCAAACTCCGCTTCCGCCTGCCGCGCCAGGGGCGCCAGGCGCCGGCTCCGGTAGGCGTACGCCGCGCCGATGAAGGCCTTGAACAGCGGGTGCGGCTCCAGCGGCTTGCTCTTGAACTCCGGATGGAACTGGCAGCCCAGCATCCACGGATGCTCCGGGATCTCGCAGATTTCCACGTAGGTCTGGTCGGGGGTCTCGCCGGTGATGCGCAGGCCGCACGCGGTCAGGCGCTCTTCGTATTCGCGGTTGAACTCAAAGCGGTGGCGGTGGCGCTCGCCGATCTCGCGATGGCCGTAGGAGCGCAGCGCCACGCTGCCCTCCGCCAGGCGGCAAGGCCAGGCCCCCAGCCGCATGGTGCCGCCCAGGTCGTCGATGCCCTTCAACTCGCGCAGCTTGAAAATGACGCGGTGCGGGGCGCCCGGATTGAACTCGGTCGAATCGGCCTGCTCCAGCCCGCAGACGTTGCGCGCGAACTCGATCACCATGGTCTGCATGCCCAGGCAGATGCCGAAGTAGGGCACGCGGTTCTCGCGCGCGTAGCGGATGGCGTTGAGCATGCCGTCGATGCCGCGCTTGCCGAAGCCGCCCGGCACCAGAATGCCGTCGTAGCCCTCCAACTGCCGCTCCCAATCCGGGCCGCAAACGCCCTCGGCCTCGATCCAGTTGATGCCCACCTTGAGCTGGTGCGCCAGGCCCCCGTGCAGCAGCGCCTCCTTCAGGCTCTTGTAGGAATCCTCGTACTCCACGTATTTGCCCACCAACCCGATGGAAACCTCGTCCATGGGATGGCGCATGCGGTCGAGCATCTCCCGCCACCGGCTCAAATTCCGTTCGCCGGCTTCGAGCTTGAGCATGCGCACCACCATCTCGTCGACGCCTTCATCGGCGAACACCAGCGGCACCTCGTAGACCGAGGGCACGTCGCGGGCGGTCACCACGGCGCGGGCATCCACGTCGCAGAACAGGGCGATCTTGTCTTTCATGTCCGGGCCGATGGAGCGCTCGCAGCGGCACAGCAGGATGTCCGGCTGGATGCCGATGGCCCGCAGTTCCTTCACGCTGTGCTGGGTGGGCTTGGTCTTGAGTTCCTGCGCGGCGGCGATCCAGGGCACCAGGGTCACGTGCACGAACACGCAGTTGTCGCGTCCCTGCTCATGGCGCATCTGGCGGATGGCTTCCATGAACGGCAGCGACTCGATGTCGCCCACGGTGCCGCCGATTTCCACGATGGCCACATCCACGTCGCCGGCCACCTTGCGCATGGCCGCCTTGATTTCGTTGGTGACGTGCGGGATCACCTGCACGGTCTTGCCCAGATAATCGCCGCGCCGCTCGCGGGCGATGATCTGTTCGTAAATCCGCCCGGAGGTGACGTTGTTGGCCTGGGTCAGCCGGGCGTGGGTGAAGCGCTCGTAATGGCCCAGGTCGAGGTCGGTCTCGGCCCCGTCGTCGGTGACGAAGACTTCGCCGTGCTGGAACGGGCTCATGGTGCCCGGGTCCACGTTCAGGTAAGGGTCGAACTTCTGCAAGGTGACGCGCAGCCCGCGGCTTTCCAGCAGGCATCCGATGGAGGCCGCGGCGATGCCTTTGCCCAGGGACGAAACCACGCCGCCGGTGACGAAGATGAATTTAGCCATAAGGTTTCGCAAGTTCGATGGAAGCCTCGAACAGCTTCGATACCCGTTCCAGATCCGCCGGCGTATCCACGCCCAGCGATTCGTACTCAGTCTCGACCACCCGGATGGGGTAGCCGTTTTCGAGCGCGCGCAACTGCTCCAGGCGTTCGGCGCGCTCCAGCGGACCTACCGGTAAATCGGAATACCCCAGCAGAAAGTCCCGCCGGTAAACGTACAGGCCAATGTGTTTGTAGTGCGCCACGGAAGGTGTCTGCGCATCGCCTCCACGCACGTAGGGAATGGTGGAGCGCGAGAAATAGATGGCGTTGCCGGACCGGTCCGTGACCACCTTCACCACGTTGGGGTCGGCGGTCTCGCGGGGGTCTTCGATGCGTTTCTTAAGAGTGCCCATGGGTATGTCCGGATCATGGAGCAGGGGCAGGATGGCGGCGTCGATGGCGGCCGGATCGATGAGCGGCTCGTCGCCCTGGATGTTCACGATCAGAGCGGCGTCCCCGGCCGAGGCCACCTCCGCCACGCGGTCGGTACCCGAGGCGTGGGCGGCGTGCGTCATGCATACTGGCGCTCCAAAGTCGCGGGCGGCCTGGGCGATGCGCTGGTCGTCGGTGGCGATCACCACGCCGCTCAGGTAGCGGGCCTGGCGGGCGCGCTCGAAAACGTGCTCCAGCATGGTTTTCGAGCCAATGCGGGCGAGAGGTTTGCCTGGGAAACGGGAGGAAGCGTACCGCGCGGGAATCACGCCCAAAATTTTACGAGGCACAGGCGATTCTAACATAAATGGCCTGTGTTAAACTCATGGAAGAAAGGCTGGGGAAGTGTGACGGGCCCGCAATTTCGCCACAGGCTCAGGCTGTTTGGCGCGGTTCCGGTGCTGCTGGGCGCGCTCGCCTGGTGCGCCGACAAACCCGCCAGCGACGCCCAGGTTTCCATCGTTTCGCGGCCCAAGCCGGGGGCTTCCAGCGAGGTTCTGCCCAAGGCCAACATCCGCGTGGATACCACGCTGGTGTTGATCCCCGTCACCGTCACGGATCCCTTGAACCGTTTCGTCACCGGCCTGGAAAAGGAGAACTTTCGTATCTTCGAAGACAAAGTCGAACAGCAGTTGGCGCAGTTCTCCAGTGAGGACGCCCCCATCTCCATGGGCGTGGTTTTCGATTGCAGCGGCAGCATGGGCGCCAAGCTGCTGAAATCGCGGGAGGCCGTGGCGCAGTTCTTCAAGACCGCCAACCCGGAGGACGAATTCTTTCTGGTGGAGTTCAGCGACCGCGCCGAACTGGCCATCGACTTCACCACCAGCCTGGAACAGATTCAGGACCGGCTGACCTTTACCCAGTCGCGCGGCAAGACGGCCCTGCTCGATGGCGTGTACCTGGCCCTGCACCAGATGAAAAAGGCCAAGAACCCCCGCAAGGCGCTCCTGATCATTTCGGACGGCGGCGACAACAACAGCCGCTACACCGAGACGGAAGTCAGGAACCTGGTGCGCGAGGCGGACGTACAGATCTATGCGATCGGAATTTTCGAGCCCGCCGGGGCGCGCAGCCGTACGCCGGAAGAACTGGCCGGGCCCGGCCTGTTGAGCGAGATCGCGGAGCAAACCGGAGGACGGCACTTTCCGGTGGAAAATTTGAACGAACTGCCGGACATCGCGGCGAAGATCGGCATTGAATTGCGCAATCAATATATTATCGGTTACTCCCCGAAGAACACCGACCGTAACGGCAAGTACCGGCGCGTGCAGGTGAAGCTGGTGCAACCCCGCGGGCTGCCTCCCCTGCGCGCCTTCTGGAGAATGGGCTACTATGCTCCCACGCAATAGCGCCGGGGGCTCGAGCCGACCGCGCGGGGCGGGAACCGGATCCCGGCGGCGCGGGCCGCGCGCGGTTTTGCGCGACATCCTCGCGGGACCCATTCTGGCGCCCGCATTGTGCGCCATCCTGGCGGGCGGCCTGGGCGCCGCCGACACCCCCGCGCAAAGCACGCCGGTGATCCGCGTGGATACGCGCCTGGTGGTGCTGCACGCCACCGTGGTGGATAAGAACGGCCGCCTGCTCCTGAACCTGCCCGAGACCGCCTTCCAGGTGTTTGAGAACGGCGTCCCGCAACAGATTAAGATCTTCAAGCGCGAAGACGTTCCGGTGTCCATGGGGCTGGTCATCGACAACAGCGGCAGCATGCGGGACAAGCGCGCCAAAGTGGAGGCCGCGGCCCTGGCGCTGGTCAAGGATTCCAACCCGCAGGACGAGGTCTTCATCGTCAATTTCAACGACGAGGCTTTCCTGGACAAGGACTTCACCAACGACGTGAAGGATCTGGAGGAGGGGCTCGCCCGCATCGATTCCCGCGGCGGGACGGCCATGCGCGACGCTATCCGCATGTCCATCGACCACCTGAAGGAGAAGGCCAAGAAAGACAAGAAGGTGCTGGTGGTGGTGACCGACGGCAACGACAACAGCAGCCTCATCAGCCTGGAGAACCTGGTCAAATCCGCGCAGGACAGCGGGGTGCTCATCTACACCGTGGGTCTGTTGAGCGAGGAGGAGAAGCGCGAGGCCAGGAAGTGCAAGCGCGCCCTGGAGGAACTGGCCACCGTCAGCGGCGGCGAAGCCTACTTCCCCCGGGAAACCGCCGAGGTGGACCGCGTGGCGCACCAGGTGGCGCGCGACATCCGCAACCAGTACACGCTGGCCTACACGCCCGTGAACGTCGCGCTGGACGGGTCCTTCCGGCAGATCAAGGTGACCGCCAACGGGCCCAACCGGCCGGTGGTCCGGACCCGCACCGGCTACTACGCCACGCCGGACGGCATCAACGCCAAGGCCACCGCCCGCAACACCGGCAGCAATTGATGCTCGGGGTCCTATGGCGCCTTTCGCGCGGCTACCGGCTCACCCCCTGGCGTAGTCCCTACCTGCGCTGGCGCATCGAGACCTATTGGGGCCTTCACGCGGACGAGATCGGCTTCGCCGCCTTCTGGCGATTCGCCTGGCGGCGGCGGGCGGACCTCAGCCGGTACCTGCACTGGGCCGCCCGCGCCGGCCGCTCCCTGTAGCCGCCCGCTATGCGCTCGCGGCTCTGCTGCGCGGAGTCTCTTGCGCCGCCAGCCACGGATAAGCCAGTCCCGCGATAGCCCCGCCGGCGATTGGCACCACCCAGAACAACCCAAGCTGCGCCAAGGCCCAGCCGCCCACAATCAGCGCAGGGCCGGTGCTGCGCGCCGGATTCACCGACAGGTTGGTGACCGGAATGCCGACCAGGTGGATCAGGGTCAGCCCCAGGCCGATGGCGATGGGCGCAAAGCCTGCCGGCGCGCGCTTGTCCGTGGAGCCCAGGATGATCATCAGAAAGATGAACGTGAGCACGCCTTCGGCCAGGATCGCCGATTCCAGCGAGTACCCGCCCGGAGAGTGCTCGCCGAAACCGTTGGCCGCGAAGTTTCCGGTGACGAACCCGGGCTTGCCGCTGGCGATGGCGAACAAAACACCGCCGGCCACAATCGCGCCCAACACCTGCACGGCGATGTAGGCCAGCACGTTGCTCCATGGGAACCGCTTGGCTACCGCCAAACCTACCGTGACCGCCGGGTTGAAATGCCCCCCGGAGATGTGTCCGAAGGCGAAGCAGCCGGTCATCACCGTCAGGCCAAACGCCAGGGCTACGCCGGCGAACCCAATCCCCAATTGCGGAAATGCGGCCGCCAGAACAGCGGCGCCGCAGCCGCCAAAAACCAGCCAAAACGTGCCGAGAAACTCGGCGCTCAAACGCTTCATGATCGACATGGTGTTCCTCCGCGGACACCCATCATCGCACACATCGCGCGCAGGGGGTAGGCATCCGGTAGGACAGGCTTCAGCCTGTCGTCCGATCACTGAGGCCGGGGCGCTGGCCAGGCCGTGGGGCGGCCCGGGCGCAACCCGACGATCGGGTATAGATGGCTGGCAATGATCTTCGCCAGATAAGCATGGCCGGCCGTTGTTGGATGCGCTCCGTCGTAGTATACATAGACATCCGTGTTGGCGCCAGGCTCGCCCGATGGATCTCCGATGTTGGTAGTTCCATTCAGGTATCCGACTCCGGTGCTGGAGTCGAAGAGGTTCACAAACGGCGCCCGGCCGTGGATTGGAGGCAATGCGGAAGATGCCGCCTGGAGCGCGGAGTTAGTGGCCCGCGCGATCATCGTTTCGGGGCCTTCGTTCATCCACCTCCCCGTGGCGATGATTCGCGCAGCCGGGAATCTTGAGGCCAGTCCGTGGTACAAGGCCTGCGCGGACGCCTGCAGTTGAGATGCATAGGGGTCATCCCCGCCGGAGCCTTCCACCAGGATGTAGAATGGCAGGACGTTTCCGGACTCGTCTTTCGGGACGAATGGGGCGACGTCTCCGAGGTACCGCTGCACCGAGATCGTGCCGGTGGCTCCGCTTGATGTCAAAGTCAGCGGCGCGGTCACAGCGGCGTTATTGCCTCTGCCCAGAATTACGAAGCCGTAATAGGGATGGCCCCCGGCCTGCCACTTGCCTGTGCCGAAAGCAGAGTCCAGGGCGCCTTGCAAGGACGTAGAGCCGGCATTGGTCGCAATCGGCGAGGTGGTGGCCGCTCCCTGGGTCAGTGTAAACGTGCCGGCTCCGGTGACTCCCCAGACATTGACGATCCAGGCATTCGCAGGCGGCAGGACGCGATCCGGATAGGCGAATCGGCCAAAGCCCGGCTCTCCCGAATCAATGATCGAAGTGCCTCCGGAAGATAAATTCCACAGCTCCCAACCGAAGGCCGCCGCCAGATACGCCCCGAAACTGTGTCCCTCGCAATCGGCTCCGGCGCCTTCTCCGAACGAGTCCCCCAGCAGGAACACCCGGGCGCCGGTGACGGGATAGGGCCGGCGGATGCTGCCGGATGAATCCACGCGAATGCCGCTAAAGTAGTTATCGATTTCCATCCTGAACCTGCGCACGGCACGCACGCCGCCGAACGTGAACAACATGCTGTACGGGAGGCCGTTCGGGGGTGGCGCGGCAAATGGCGCGTTGTAAAAAGTTACCCGGAAGGTGCTCGTGGAATCCGGCTTGGTGGCCCAGGCTTTCGCGACGGTCGCCACCCGTGTCTCGCCCGCGTACGACGAAATAACATTGGACTGCCCGCTCCCCGCGCCTCCAGTGATGAAGATGTACTGGGTATTGTAGGCTCCATTGGTTGAGGAAGCCGCGGTATTCAGGGTGATGGTGTTGGATCCACCGGCCTGTGCCGTGCCGTCTAACGTATCCGGCCCTGTATCGATCGCCTCGACGCCGTCAATGAGTACGCGGTACTGCTGCCCGTTGCCGTAAAGAATCAGCTCCACTTCGCTCGAATCCGCCAAGGTTTCGACGAAGGTCCAGCCGGGATTGTAAGAAGAAGTCAGTGCGTTGTTGGAAACGCCGGTAGATTTCGGGGTTTGCGGCCCCGACTGCACCGGATTCATGCCGGAGTATAGAAAGTGGGTTGTATCTACCACCCCGGCTCCGCTGCACGGATCATACTCGATCGCGTTGGGAATGTTGCTGGTGAGTCCGGAGGTCAGCGTAATGACCGGGGACGTTTGCGCGAACACCGGAGTCCGGAGCGCGCACAGGACCAGGAGCAATACGAATGCCGATCGGCGCACCGGGCCGGGCTCCCGCTAGGGCCGGCCGCCGGCGGCGGTCACCCCCACCGCGCGGCTGCGCAGCGCTTCGGTGAAGTCGCTCATGAAGTCGATCTCCTTCTTGCGCAGCGATTCCCCGGCCTCGATCTTGTCGCCGAACTCCAGGTAGCTTTCGCGCTTCGTGGAGAACGCGGGCCAGTGCGTCAAGCCGGCGCCATTGGGGCTGCCCGTCCTGGCGAAAGCCACCCAGGCCGCGCTCATGGCCTCGGAAAGCCGCGCGTCCCACTCGTTGTAGGTATCCGTGTCCACCGAGAAGTCGCCGAACAGCGCGGGCTTGGTCCCGTAGACCGAATCCGGCAGCGTCTGCCAGACGTAGGCGATCTCCGAGGCATGAAAGCTGCCCCAATGAATCCGCCGCCCCACGCCGTTGACCCGGGTGAACTGGTATTGAAACACCTTGCTATTGAACCTGGCGGCCGCGCGCAACACCGAGCGCGTACCGTAGAGGAACACCAGGTCGCCCGACGAGCGCTCCGCGGCGGCGTGCGCCTGCGCATCGGTTGAGGCCGGATACAGGGCCAGCAGCCGGTCCGCCAGCGGCCCCACTTTTTCGTCCGCCCAGTGCCGGTATTGCGCCACGCTGCGCACCGGCGGCCCGCCCAGCAGGGTGCCTTCGTCGGCATTTGTGCCGGCGATCAGGTCCACGTGGCCGAAGGCGCCCGCCGCGAACAAGCGCGCTGGATCGTCCGGGATGGCCCAACCATCCACCACCGGCATGTAGGCTTCGCCGCGATCGGCGGCATCGTTGCGCGACATGGGAGGCGGCAGCGTCTTCAGAAGCTCGGCTGGGCTCTTCGCGCGCAATACCGCCAGGTCCGTCCCCAGCTTCTCGCCGAACTTGGTCATGGGCACGCGCCCATACCATGACTCGTTCAGATGGCTGATGGGCCCGAACATCCATGCGGCGCTCTCGGAAATCACTTTCTGGAACAATCCTTCGGCCTGCGGCATCACCATCAGCAGGCACACCGCCGTGCCGCCCGCCGATTCTCCGAAGATGGTGACGTTGCCCGGATCGCCGCCGAACACGGCGACGTTGCGGCGCACCCACTCGAGAGCCGCGATCATGTCCAGCAGCCCGTAATTGCCGGAAACCCCGCGCGGCGATTCCCGGTCGAGCGCCGGGTGCGCCAGAAACCCGAAGATGCCGAGCCGGTAATTGATGCTCACGACCACCACGCCGCGGGACGCCAGCGCCTCGCCGTCGTAGGCGGTCTGAGAACTGGACCCGATCTGAAATCCGCCGCCATGAATCCAGACCATGACCGGCAGCTTCTGCGATGCGTCACGGGCCGGAGTCCACACGTTCAACCCCAGGCAGTCCTCGCTCTGCGGACCCGGCACAATGGGGACCTGCGGACAATTCGCCGGAAAACTTTTGGCCACCAGAATCCCCTTCCAGGGCCGTGCCGGCTGGGGCGGCTTCCAGCGTAGCGCGCCGACGGGAGGGGCCGCGTAGGGGATGCCCTTGTACACCCGCACTCCCACGCCGGCGCCGGCCACCCAACCCGTATCGATCTTGACGATCGTCCCCATCCCTGGAACAGCGGCCATGGCTTCGGCCGCCGCCAGCACCATACCGATGATCAGCTTCATTTGATGGATGATGACACAATCGGGTATGCTGTGGGGAATCGCCCCGTGCCCGCGAATCGCTCCATCCAGATCGGCCCGCTCCTAGAGAGCGAACTCGAAGCGGCGGACCGCATTGTCCGGCTGGCCTTCGGCACGTTTCTGGGATTGCCCAATCCGCTGGACTTCATGGGCAGCCGCCAGTTTCTGCGGCCGCGCTGGCGCTCCCGCCACGTCAAAGTGATCGCCGCCCGCGACGGCGGCCGCCTGGTCGGATCGAACGTGGCCACGCGCTGGGGATCGTTCGCCTTCTTCGGACCCTTGACGGTACTGCCGGAATATTGGGACCGCGGCGTAGCGCAGCGGCTGCTGGAGGCCACCATGGCCGTTTTCGCCCGCTGGGGCGTGGGCCACAGCGGTCTGTTCACTTTCGCCCACAGCGCCCGGCACGTGGCCCTCTACCAGAAGTTCGGCTACTGGCCGTGCTATCTCACCGCGATCCTGTCGCGCTCGCCAGATCCCCCGCCGCAAGCGCCGCCCCCGGACCCGCCGGCCCTGCTCTCGGATCTCGGCGGCAGCCGGCGCGCGGAGGCTATCGGAGCATGCGCCGAACTCACCCACCGGATCTACCCGGGGCTGGATCTCACGAACGAAATCCGAGCCGCGCTGGCGCAGCGCACCGGCGACGTGGTCTTGACCCACACCGGCCGCGCTCTGGATGCTTTCGCGGTGTGCCTCCACGGGCCGGGGTCCGAGGGCGGCGAGAAAACCTGCTACGTCAAGTTCGGCGCGGCCCGCCACGGCGCGCGTGCCGGTGAGCGTTTCGACCGGCTGCTGGAGGCTTGCGATGCGTTGGCCTCCGCCCGCGGCGCCACCCTGGAGGCCGGCGTCAACCTGGCCCGCGAGGATGCCTACCTCCGCCTGCGCGCCCACGGCTACCGCGCCACCACGCTGGGTGTCGCCATGCAGCGTCCGCACGCGGCCGGGTTCAACCGGCCCGGCGCCTACGTCATCGACGACTGGCGCTGACAGCCGCCGCGCGCGCCGCTACGTTTTCAGCAGCCCCGCCATCCCCGCCGCTCCCACCCGCAGCCCTACATAGAAAGCCCCGAACAAGGCGTACACCGCGCTCACCTCGTCGAAGCGCATCTCGTAGATCAGCTTCTTGAACACCAGCGGGTCGTCCGCGAACAGGTCCACGCCCCACTCCCAATCGTCGAAGCCGATCGAGCCGCTGATGATCTGCTTCACGTCGTCTCCGTAGCGCCGGCCCACCAGGCCGTGCTCGCGCATCATGCGCTGCCGCTCCGGCATGGGCACCTGGTACCAGTTCCTGGATTCCCCGCGCCGGCGGTCCATGGGGTAGAAGCAGATGTACTTGCTCTCCGGGATCGCGGGCCACAGGCGCGGCGCCATCACCTGCCGCTGCTGCGCCAGGCGCGCCTCCACCTCCTGGTTCCATTCCGCCGAGTGTGCTTCGATGCCGCGCTCCGCCAGGCTGGTGTACAGCTTCAAGGTGGAGTCGTACAGGCCCAGTTCCACCACCGAGAGGTACGACGTCGCCGGCTCCAGAAATTCCGCCAGGCTCCATCGCGCCAGCGCGATCTCAGTGCGGTTCAGTTCCTCGAAACTTCGCCGGAAATGCACAAACATCAGGTCGCCTTTGTGGCCCAGCATGGAGTACACCGCGGTCCCCTCCATGGCCTGCAGCGCGGCGGCGGCCTCATCCAGCGCGGCATCCTGGCGGTCGGGCGGCAGCGCCTTCCACGCCTGCCAGCGGAAGCGCATCATCTGGTGCAACATGCTGGAACCTTCCAGGGTCAGGGGCACGGGGGGCAGAGAGGTCATCGCCCTTTATTTTGTCACAGGCGCGAGATTGGTGAGCGGCGTGCAATCTCCGATTCCGCCGGAATCCGGCCGCTCCCGGGATCGACGCACACAAACCGTTGGGGCCGCCGGAAATAGAAGTTTTCGAGGGGGACAGCCATGCTGGGTCACACCGCGCCGCTGAGCGAAAGCGCTCAATTTCACCCACCGGACGGCGCCACGGCGCACCTGGCGCTTGCAAATCGTGGACCGCAAGCCGGCCACGCGCGCCGCATCCACCCCGAACCCGCGGGCCGCGCTCAAGCGGCTCCACTGCAAGACCTGTATGGGATCCTGCTGCACCGGCCGCTGCCGGTATGGAACGCTATCCGCCGTCACGGGCCTGTGCCGGGCGGTATTGGAGAAACCGTGACTCCGGGGGCCGTGGGCCGGTTTCCCCCCATTCGAACAGCGCACCGGCCCAGGTGAGGCCCGCCCCGAAGCCGGCCAGCAGCACGTGGTCGCCGCGCTGGGTCAAGCCGCGGTCCAGCAGGTCCCCCAGCGCCAGCAGCACCGATGCCGAGCAGGTGTTGCCGATCCCCATCATGTTCACGATCCACTTTTCCGGCGCGATCCCGGTGCGCTCCTGCAATTGTTCCACAATGCGCACGTTGGCCTGGTGCACCAGCACCCAGTCCAGGTGGTCCGGCCGTATGCCCGCCCGTGTACACGTTTCCAGCAGCATTTCGGTGCCGCGTTGGGAAGCGAAACGGAACAGAGACCGGCCTTGCATGGAGACGGTGGCCGCGCGCGGGTCGCCGTTCCCCGGAGCCTGCCACGGCGCCGCCGACCCGCCGTGCGGCACATGGAAAAGCTTCGCCCCGGCGCCATCGGAACCCATCACCCAAGAGCGCAGGGCGATCCCGCCCGGGCACGCTTCAATCAGGAACGCCGCCGCCCCATCCCCGAACAGGATGCGCGTATGCGCGTCGTCGGCCGCCAGGTGATGGGTCACCGTGTCGCTAGCCACCAGCAACACCTGGCGCGCCGTCCCCGCGGCGATGAAACTGAGCGCCGTGATCAGCCCCAGCACCCCGCCCGAGCACGCCGCGTTCAAATCGAACGCCGGAATGGGACCCAGGTCCAGGGCGTGCACCATGGCCGGCCCGCAGGGGCAAAGCGGATAGTCCGGCGTGAACGTGGCGCAGATCAGGCAGTCCGGCCGGAACCCCGGATTGTTGCGCAGAGCTTCCCGGGCCGCCCGCACCCCCAGCGTAGTGGTGGTTTCGCCGGGTCCGGAAATGTAGCGCGAATGGACCCCGCATCGCGCCCGTATCCATTCCGGATCCACGCCAAGCTGTTTCGCTAAGTCTTTATTGGAGAGTATGGTGGGAGGAAATGCCTGGGCGCAGCCGGCAATCCGGAAGCGGGCTTGTTGCAACGGAAGGGTACCTTGTCGATCCATTGTCGCCCCCGGGTGGCCTCTTCCAAAGTTAACTCAATTCCAGCGGCCGTAACGAAGTTTAACGCGGCCTGGGTACTAATAGTACCCGGACCAGGATGGTCGCGCGGAGGAAAACCTAAGCCGCCCTGCGGCGCCGTATCTGGAGCCAGATCAGGCCTGCGCCTCCCAGCACCAGCAGCAGCGAACCGGGTTCCGGAACGGTCGTGTAGTCGAATCCCGTAACCAGGCCTCCCGAGTCGTTACCCCCGTTCACCGGGCTCCCGTTCACGTTGCCAAAGTAGGCGTTGCTCGACACCACGGTCGATCCCGGCGGACACGGCGTCAGCGGGCCGCATTGCGATTCGTTCAGGTACAGCGCTGGCACGGTGGGCGTGTCGCCGCTGACGGTAACCGTCAGCAACAGGTTCCCGTCGGCGGGATTGTAGACGAACGGCGTGCCCATCAGCACCAGCCATGAACCGGTTCCTTGCGGAACTAGCGAGGGCAGCGTTCCGGTGAAGAACCCCTGGCTGCCGGAGGTGACGTTGTTGCTCGGATTGGTCAGGTCCAGACTGCCGGGGTTGAAGGAGGTGTACGAGAAACTGAGCGTATACGTGCCGCTCGAGGGGGTCCCGCCGTTGCCCACCTGGCTGTCATAGAAGGTGAGTCCCGCGATCGCGATCGTGTTGGGAAACGCGGTGCTCAGGTAGACCTGCTGATACGTGCCGAGGCCGAAAAAGTCGGGGCATCCAAACGGGTCGCAATTTCCCGTGCCCACCATGGCCGGATTTCCCAAGACCAGGCTGCTGGCCTGCAGACTGGCGCCCGCGAGCGCACAACCTAAAAGAACTCCGAAAACACCTCTAGTTATCATCATCCTGGCGTCGTCGCCTCATTGTGAGCATAGAGCGGTTTACTGGGAATTGCAATAGGGTACTAGTTTACGTACCAGTTAACTTGGTATTCGGCGTATGTTTGGTGACATTCCGCCCGGCTCACAAGCGCGCGGCCACGGCCTGGCGCGCTTCCTGCGCCTCCCTGGAGAACCACGTATCCAGGAATGCGCCCAGCGCGGCGCGGTCCGATCCCGCGTCCTGGCCGCAGCCCGCTTCGCGCAGCGAGCGCTTGATCTCACGGTAGGCCGCCGGCGGTTTTGACGCCAGCAAACGTGCGCAGGCGATGGCGCGCCCGCGCACCTCCGCGGCGGGCGCCAGTTCGCGCACCAGGCCGATTTCCAGCGCGCGCGCCGGTGTCAGCGGTTCGCCGAACAGCAGCACCTCGCGCGCCCGGCCCACCCCCACCGCGCCCGTCAGCATGCGGCGGATGGACGGCGTCAGGGCCAGCCCCAGGTTGATCTCGTTCAGCGCGAATCCGTAATCCCCGTCGGCCATGATCCGGAAATCGCAGGCCGTGGCCAGGATGGCGCCGCCCGCGAAGGTGTGCCCGCTGAGCGCCGCCACCACCGGTTTGGGGCACGCATACAGGCTCTCGTATAAGTCGATGAAGCGTCCGAAGAAATCGGCCATGGCCTCGCGCCCGTAGCTGAACACCTCGCGCACGTCGAAGCCGCTCGAAAAGAAGCGCGGCAGGCCGCTGGCCAGCACTACGCCGCGCACCGAATCGTCCGCCGCGGCCGCCGTTACGGCGGTGTGCAACTCCTCCACCAGGGTGTGGTTCAAGGCATTGGCCTTGCCCCGCGACATCGTCAGAATCAGCAGGCTGTCTTCGCGCCCGGTGTGCAGATGTTCCATTCCGCGCTACTGTAGCAGGTCGCGGCCACGCCGCGCAGTTTGCCGCGGCCACGCACTTTACGCTGAAAAGTACTTGCGCACAGTGCCGCTTGGTCCTATAATCGGAACGTGGCCATCGTCCGCTCCATCCGCCCCGTGCACGCCGAACCCGCCGCCATCGAGGCCCACGCCATCGATAACCTGCGCTACATCCGCTCGGCCATGGAGCGCGCCGGATCCTTCACCGCCGTGCCCGGCGCCGGCGGCATCCTGCTGGGCTGCACCGCGCTGGCCGTGGCCGCGCTCGCCCGGGGCCTCTGGAATGCCGATGCCTGGCTGGCCGCCTGGCTCGGCGAGGCCCTGCTGGCCTGCCTGATCGGCGTTGCCGCCGCCGCGCGCAAATCGCATCAGGCGGGCATGCCCCTGCTCTCCGGACCCGGCCGCAAATTCCTGCTCGGTTTTGCTCCGCCCCTTTTCGCCGGCGCAGTCCTCACCCTGGTGCTGGTCCGCGCCGGCGATCTCGCCCTGCTCCCCGGCGTCTGGCTGCTGCTCTATGGCGCCGGTGTCCTCTGCGGCGGCGCGTCGTCGGTGAGAGTGGTGCCGGCCATGGGCGTGTGTTTCATGGCGGACGGCGTGGCGGCCCTGCTGGCGCCCGCCGCCTGGGGCAACTGGCTGCTGGCCGCCGGCTTCGGCGGCTTGCATATCCTGTTCGGCATCTGGATTACGGTGAAATACGGTGGCTAAACAGAATGCGCTGCGGCGCGAACGCGACAAGAAATTGCGTCCCTCCGCCATCGCGGGCGGCGCTCCCAAGCTGGACCGCCTCATTCACGAGCGCCTGCGCCTGGGCATCCTCAGCGCCCTGGCCGTCAATGAATCGCTCACCTTCATCGAGCTCAAGAAACTCCTGGAAACCACCGACGGCAACCTGAGCGTGCACGCGCGCAAACTCGAGGACGCGCAATACATCTCCTGCAGCAAGTCCTTCGAAAAGCGCCTGCCGAAAACCGAATACCGCCTGACCGCCGTCGGCCGGCGCGCCCTGGAGCGTTACCTCGACCACATGGAGGCCCTCATCGGCACCATGCGCTAGCGGGCGGGGCGTGTTTTTTTTTGGAGTCATACTTTATGATACAAAGTACTCGTAACGGAGCCGGCCGCCTCCACGCGGCCATCATCATGGACGGCAACGGCCGCTGGGCCCTGGCTCGCGGCCTGCCCCGCCTGGCCGGCCACCGCGCCGGCGCCGATGCGGTACGCCGCGCCGTGGAGGCCGCCCCGCCCCTCGGCATCCGCGTCCTCACCCTGTTCGCCTTCTCCTCCGACAACTGGCGGCGCCCGCCCGAGGAGGTGCGCGGCCTCATGCATCTCCTGGCTGAGCACCTCCGCTCGGAGACTGCCCGCGCCGTCGAAAACGGCGTGCGCATGGAAGTCATGGGCCGTCGCGACCGTTTGGGCCCCGAACTGGCCGCCGCCATCGCGCAGGCCGAATCGGCCACCGCCGCCGGAACCCGCCTGGATCTGCGCATCGCCGTCGATTACTCCGGCCGCGACGCCATCGCCGACGCCGTGCGCCACGCCGCCCAGGCCGGCATCGTTTGCCGCGAGTGCATCGAGGAGCAACTCGGCCCGCCGGTGGACCTGCTGATCCGCACCGGCGGCGAGCAGCGCCTCAGCGATTTCCTGTTGTGGGAGTGCGCCTACGCCGAGCTGATCTTCTCCCGCCGCATGTGGCCCGATTTCGGCGCCCACGACCTGGAAGCCGCCGTCCGCCAGTTCCATACCCGCCAGCGGCGCTTCGGCGCGCTTCCGGCGCTCCTGCCCGCCGCCGTTCCCGCCGTCTCGCACGCCTGGCTGGACTGATTGGCGCGAGAATAGAGAGGCATGTCCCGCGATCTCGCCGCCGCCCCCCAGGACGCCGGCAAACGCCTGGACCACGTCCTGCGCGAACAGCTTCCCGAATTCAGCCGCGCCCGCCTGCAGGATTGGATCAGGCAGGGGCGCGTGCTGGTCAATGGCCAGCCCGGGCGGCCCTCCCGCGTGCTGCGCGCCGGCGATCGCATCCAGGTGGAGCCCGCCGATCTGCCGCCCCTGCGCGCCGTGCCCGAAGCCATCCCCCTGCGCGTGCTCTATGAGGATCCGGATTTCGTGGCCGTCGACAAGCCCGCCGGCATGGTGGTCCACGCCGGTGCCGGGGTGCACGCGGGCACCCTGGTCAACGCCTTGCTCGGCCGCTTCGCGTCGCTTTCGGGGCTGGGGGGCGATCTGCGCCCCGGCATCGTGCACCGCCTCGACCGCTTCACCAGCGGCGTCATCCTGGTGGCCAAAAACGACGCCGCGCACCGCGCCCTGGCCGCCCAGTTTGCCGGCCGCCAGGTCGAAAAGACCTACCTCGCCCTGGTGCACGGCCGCGTGGCGGAGGAGCGCGGCCGCATCGAAAAGCCCATCACCCGCGATCCGCGCCATCGCACCCGCATGACCGCCCGCCTGGGCCGCGGCCGCGCCGCCTGGAGCGAATACCACGTGCTCACCCGCTTCGCCGCCTTCACCTTTTTGGAGGTGCGCATCGGCACCGGCCGCACCCACCAGATCCGCGTGCACCTGGCCAGCATCGGCCATCCCGTGGCCGGCGACCGCCTCTACGGCGCGCCCGCCCACACCGCCGGCCGGCCGCCCCTCGAGCGCTTCTTCCTGCACGCCCACCGGGTCCGCTTTCAGCACCCCTCCACGGGCCAGCCGGTCGAGATCGCCTCCCCGCTGCCCGGCGATCTGACCCGCTGGATGGAAGGGCTATAATTGAAACACTATGAAAGTCACGCCGCTCCTCGCTTTGGCTGCCTGCCTCCCCGCTGTCTATGCCCAACAGGCCTCCTCGCTGGTCACTCAGAAACCCGACGACAGCGTCATCACCGACCCGCAGTCGCGCATTATCCTGGACGTCACCCGCGTCAACATGCTCTTCACCGTGACCGACAGGAAAGGCCGTTTCGTCACCGACCTGACCAAGGACGACTTCCAGATCTTCGAGAGCAAGAAGCCGCAGACCATCGCCGAATTCACCGCCGAGTCCGATCTGCCCTTGCGCCTGGGTATCCTCATCGATACCAGCAACAGCATCCGGGACCGCTTCAAGTTCGAGCAGGAGGCCGCCGTCTCCTTCATCCGCGGCGTGGTGCACCGCAACCACGATAAGGCCCTGGTGGTCAGCTTCGACACTTCCACCGAGCTGGTCGCGGACCTGATCGACGACGGCGACGCGCTCGAAGCCGCCATCCGCAAGCTGCGTCCCGGCGGCGGCACCGCCATGTACGATGCCATCTATTTCGCCTGCCGCGACAAGTTGTCCAAGGACCAGCCGCGCCATAAGTTCCGCCGCGCCATCGTGCTGGTCAGCGACGGCGACGATAACCAGAGCCAGGTCACCCGCGACCAGGCCCTCGAAATGGCCCAGAAGGCCGACGTGGTGATCTACGCCATTTCAACCAACGTCATGCACTTGGAGACCGAGGGCGACAAGGTCCTGAAGTACCTGACCGCGGAGACCGGCGGCCAGGCCTTCTTCCCCTTCAAGGTGGAGGACCTGGACCAGTCGTTCGAAAACATCGCCAATGAGCTACGGCATCAATATAACGTCTTCTACCGCCCCGAGCCGCTGCGGGCCGACGGCCTGTATCATACGGTGGATCTGAAGGTGAAGGGCCGCAAGGACCTGGTGGTGCGCTGCCGGAAGGGCTACTACGCGCCCAAGCTGTAGCGCGCTGGCGTTGCTGGCCTGCGCGTGCGGCGCGGCGGCGCAAAGCGTCCCCATCCAGCCGCTGGCGCTACAGGTGCGGCGGCTGGAAGACGCCATGAACTACCTCGGCCAGCCGTTCCCCGCCGCTGCCCAGACGGCCATCAATCGCGCCATCGCCAACGCCGATGAAACCGCCGCCGCCGCGGAGCTGGAAAAAATCCTCGACCCGTACGCCCTGGCCATCGTGGACATCAACGCCGAGAGCCGCGTCAAGGTGGACCCCGGTCCGGCCACGCCCGAGTTGATGGAAGGCGGCACGCGGCTCTTCCTGGTAAAGGTGCTCAACCGCGCCGGCGTCACCGCCCCGTTGCGCGTGGCCAGCCCCAGCAGCGGCAACGTTTATATTCCATCGACCGGCAATCCCGAGCCGCGCCTGGAATTGACGCCGCGCGACGCCGCCGCCCGCTGGGCCGATATCTCCATCTACGACCAGCCGCCCATGACCCGCCGGCTTTCCGGATTGGCGCTGGAATACCGCATCCTCCAGGTCTACAGCCGCGACCGCGGCCGGCGCGCGGCCGAGATCAGCTTCAATGTGGGCCAGGGCAGCCAGGATATCGGCTTTCGCAACGACATCCCCGTGGTCTTCAACGCCCTGCCGGCGCGCGCCGTGAAACTGCGCGTGCGCGACGAGAACGGCCGGCCCGCCATGGCCTCGTTCGTCATCCGCGACCGGCTCAACCGCCTGTATCCCAGCCCCTCCAAGCGCCTGGCGCCCGATTTGTTCTTCCAGCCCCAGGTCTATCGCGCCGACGGCGAAACGATCAGCCTGCCCGACGGTTATTACACCATCGCCTACACCGGCGGGCCCGAGTATCGCACCCACACCAAAGAGGTCGCCGTCGATAGCCGGAGCCCCGCGGAGCTCTCCTTTCAACTGGAACGCTGGATCGATCCCGCGCAATACGGATGGTATTCCGGCGATCACCACGTACACGCGGCGGGCTGCTCGCATTACCAGAACCCCACCGAGGGCGTGCTGCCGGCCGACATGGCGCGGCAACTCGCGGGTGAGGGCCTGAACATCGGCGCCGTGCTCACCTGGGGTCCGGATTACTACTATCAGAAACGGTTCTTCTCCGGCCACGACGATCCGCTCTCCACGGCCGCGCGGCTCATGCATTATGACCTGGAAGTCTCCGGCTTTCCCTCCAGCCACGCCGGCCATATCGTGCTGCTGGGATTGAAGGAGCAGGATTATCCCGGCGCCAAACGCATCGAAGATTGGCCCACCTGGGACCAGCCCGTTCTGCAATGGGCCAAGTCGCAGGGCGCGGTGGTGGGCTTCGCGCACTCCGGATGGGGCCTGGAAGTCTCGGGCGGCGATTTGCCGAATTACCAGGTGCCCGGCTTCGACGGCATCGGCGCCAACGAATACATCGTGGATGTGACCCGCCCCGGACTGGTGGATTTCATCTCGGCGGTGGACACGCCCTACGTGTGGGAGCTGAACATCTGGTATCACACGCTCAACGCCGGATTCCGCACGCGCATCGCTGGCGAGACCGATTTCCCGTGCATCTACGGCGAGCGCGTGGGCATCGGGCGCACCTACGCCAAACTCGATCGCCTCACCTACCCGAACTGGCTGGCGGCCCTGAAAGCCGGGCGCACTTACGTCTCCGACGGGAAGACCCACCTGATGGACTTCACCGTGAACGGCACGCTGGTAGGCTCCGGCGAAAGCGAAGTGCGGCTGGCCGCGCCCGCCTCCGTCCACGCCGTGGTCCGGGCGGCGGCCTACCTGGACCCGTCGCCGGACGCCTCCATCCGCGGCCGGCGCTACGATGAGAAGCCCTATTGGGACGTAGAGCGCGCGCGCATCGGCGATACCCGCGAGGCGCCCGTCGAACTGGTGGTCAACGGCCAGGCGGTGGCCCGCCGGAACATCCCCGCGGACGGGCAGATCCACGTGGTCGAGTTTGACGCGGCCATCTCAAAAAGCAGTTGGGTGGCCGCGCGCATCCTGCCCGCCGCCCATACCAACCCGATTTTCGTGCTGGTGGGCGGCAAGCCGGTGCGGGCCTCCCGGCGCAGCGCCGAATGGTGCCTGGCCGCGGTGGACCAGTGCTGGACGCAGAAAGCCCCGCACATCCGCGTGGAGGAACTCGGCGCGGCCCGCCAGGCCTACGGCCACGCCCGGGAAGTCTACACCCGGCGCGTGGCTGAATCCGAGTAACGGCGTTCGCAAGATGAAGCCCCTGCCGCCCATCGCCGGAAAACCTATCCGGCTCGAACTCCGCCACGGCCTGAAGGACCGCCACGGCCAGGTGCACGCCGCCGCCTTCCTGCGTGAGCGGCGCATCGCCTTCGACGCCGCCCTGGCCGGCGACCCCAGGGAGCTCAAGCGCATTTTCCTGCACGAACTCTATCACTTCGTCTGGCGCAGGCTGAGCAACGCCCGGCGCTGGTCCTGGGAAGACCTGCTGCGCACGGAGCTGCAGGCCCGCGCGCGCGGCGAACTGGGCTGGTCGGCCGAATGGCGCAAGCGCGCGCTCGGTCCGGACGACCCCGGGCTGCGCTCCCGCCGCTGGCGCGAGTACGCCTGCGAAAGCTTCTGCGACACCGCCGCCTGGATCTACTCCGGCGTCCGCGCGCACCCGGAGTTCACCCTGGCCGGCCGCCATCGCCGGCGCCGCCGCCGCTGGTTCGCAGAATCCGCTGTCACCAAACGCATCTCGGTATAATCCATATATAGTGAGAGGTAGAGGAGAATCTATGTCCGTTCCGCGCCTGGGCGCCGTGCTGCTTACCGGTTTCCTGATGGGATGGGTGATTTATGGCTGTTCGCCGGCGAGGCCGGTCCGCGCCGCATCGCTCAAACCGGACGGCGAAAGGCACGCCGCGCCCGATTTCGCCCTCAAGGATGCGGACGGCAAAACCGTGCGCCTTTCCGACTACAAGGGCAAAGTGGTGCTGCTCGATTTCTGGGCCACCTATTGCGGCCCCTGCAAGATCGAGATCCCCTGGTTCATGGATTTCGAGCGCCGGCACAAGAACCAGGGCTTCTCCGTGCTGGGCGTTTCCATGGACGATGACGGCTGGGACGCCGTCCGGCCCTTCGTCAACGACCTGGCCATCAATTACCGCGTGATGGTCGGCAATGATTCCACGGCCGAAAAGTACGGCGGCATCGAGGCCCTGCCCACCACCTTCCTCATCGACCGCGACGGCATGATCGCCTCCGTCCACGTGGGCCTGACCAGCAAGAGCGAGATTGAAAATGACATCGAACAACTACTGCTTGCACCCGCGCATCCGGCTGGCGGCGCTGGCCACGTGTCTCTGCCTGCCGAGCTTGTGGGCGCAAAGTAGCGGCCCCGCGCACCTGACCGCGGAAGCGCCCGGGAAACTGGTGGCCAGGCGCGGCACGCCCGCCGCGGCGCGGATCGCAGTGTCGGTCGAGCCCAACTTTCACGTGAACAGCAATACCCCAAGCGACGCCTACCTGATCCCCTTGAGCCTGAAGTGGACCCCCGGCGGCGCGCTGCAGCCCGACGGCGTGCAGTTCCCCAAACCGCGCCTGGAGAAGTACGAATTCTCCGACAAGCCGCTCTCCGTCTTCACCGGCGATTTCGACCTGACCGCCAGGTTCAAAGTGCCGGCCGGCGCGCCCCAGGGGCCGGGCATCATGGTGGGCAAGCTGCGCTACCAGGCCTGCAACAACAACTCCTGCTTCCCCCCGAAGACGGCCGAAGTGCGCCTGTCGTATACCATACAATAGGGGCTTGAAGCCCTTCGATCCACTGTTCCGCAATCCGCACGCGCAGACCATGGCTGGGCATTACTGGCCGCGGCCCGCCGGCATCCGCCGTCTGCCGGCCGTGAAGAAGCTGTACCGCACCGATCCCGATACGCAGGTGCAGGTGGAAACCGTGCGCCCGGCCGGCGCGGCGCGGGGACAGATCCTGCTGGTGCACGGCCTGGAGGGATCGTCCGCCGCCGGCTATATGCAAAGCATGGCCTGGCGCGGCGTGCAAGCCGGCTACACCGTGCACCGTTTGAACCTGCGCGGCTGCGGCGGCACCGAGCATCTGGCCAGGACCTCATACCACGCCGGCCTGACCGGCGACCTGCTGGCCGTGCTGCGCGCCCTGGCCGCGGAAGCAGGTGCGCCGCTGTGGCTGGCCGGTTTCTCCCTGGGCGGCAACCTGGTGGCCAAGTTGGCCGGCGAATTGGGCGAGGATGCCCGGCCGCTGCTGGCGGGCGTGGGGGGGGGGGGCGCCGGCCACCTAAAGGCGGGCGGCGCCGCCCCCCCCCCCCCCCCCCGCGACCCCCGCGACCCCGAACCCGGGGGGGG